>OGHJ01002179.1_pt1 | contig 17601 bp, 10 predicted proteins | sample 1571351 | NCBI WGS metagenome assembly OGHJ01 (sample SAMEA2582037, study PRJEB24529) | metagenome | biome: Human gut stool | place: China | collected 2011 | reverse complement strand
TGGTGGCAGAAGTTCGTACAGGAAAGCCCATACAATGTAGGTGTTGACTGTGCAATACTTATGAATCCACAGACTTGGGTTGCTTCAGGACATCTTGGCGGTTTCTCTGATCCTCTTATGGATTGTAAAGACTGCCACGAAAGATTCAGAGCTGATAAGCTTATTGAAGACTGGGCAGATGAGAATAACTATGAGATAGAAGGTTCAGTTGATGCATGGTCACAGGAACAGATGAAGAACTTTATTGATGAGAAGAATATATGCTGCCCAACTTGTGGCAAGCACAACTTTACAGATATAAGACAGTTCAACCTTATGTTCAAGACATTTCAGGGCGTAACCGAAGATGCTAAGAATACAGTATACTTAAGACCAGAAACAGCTCAGGGTATATTTGTTAACTTTAAAAATGTACAGAGAACATCAAGAAAGAAAGTGCCATTTGGTATTGGACAGATCGGTAAGTCATTCCGTAACGAGATTACACCTGGTAACTTTACATTCAGAACAAGAGAATTCGAGCAGATGGAATTAGAGTTCTTCTGCAAGCCTGGAACAGACCTTGAATGGTTCAATTACTGGAGACAGTACTGCATAGACTGGCTTAAGGCACTTGGTATCAAGGAAGATGAGATGAGAGCAAGAGATCATTCACCAGAAGAACTCTGCTTCTATTCTAAGGGAACAACAGATATTGAGTTCTTATTCCCATTTGGCTGGGGTGAATTATGGGGTATTGCTGACAGAACAGATTATGACCTTACACAGCACCAGACAGTATCTGGCGAGGATATGTCATACTTTGATGACGAAGCTAAGGAAAAGTATATTCCATATGTTATCGAGCCATCACTTGGTGCGGACAGAGTGACACTTGCATTCCTCTGTGCAGCTTATGATGAGGAAGAACTTGAAGGAGGAGATGTAAGAACAGTTCTTCATTTCCATCCAGCATTAGCACCAGTCAAGGTTGGTATCCTTCCACTTTCTAAGAAGCTTAATGAAGGTGCAGAGAAGGTATATGCAGAACTTTCTAAGTATTACAACTGTGAATTTGATGACAGAGGTAATATCGGTAAGAGATACAGAAGACAGGATGAGATTGGTACTCCATTCTGCATAACATATGACTTTGAGTCAGAAGAAGATAATGCTGTAACAGTAAGAGATAGAGATACTATGCAGCAGGAAAGAGTTAAGATTTCTGATCTTAAGGCATATTTTGAAGACAAGTTTACATTTTAATATAGGTATTAATTTATGAAATGTGTTAAATGTGGAACAGAATATGAGGGCAATGAGTGTCCCAGATGTAATGGACCTGTAATTAAGATTAACAGCAGTGACTATATGGCTAGACGTAAAGCATATGAAGAAAGCCTGGCAAGAAAAGAGATACAGAAGGTCTTAGACAGTGCAGAAGAAGCTTGCAATGTTTTGTCTGGTGAATCAGAACAATCTGATAAAGATGGCAAGACAATACAGCAGGGAAAGCGTGCAAAGAAGCGTTCAAATAAGGTAAAGAATTATGATGAAGGTGTCTTTGATATAACTAAAGTTGATTTTAATGATGTGGCTGATAAGTTAAAGGCTGGAAGTGAAAAGCTTGCCAGTAAAGCTAAAGGAAAAGCCCAGCAGGAAAAGGCTAAGACCAGAAAAAATAATAATGCTAAGACGGATAATAATGTTAAGGCAGATAATAATATTAAGATGGATAGCAGGATAAGACCACAGACAAAACATTCATATAAGAAAGCAGGAGTAGCTGTCGCCATAGTTATAGTGGCGATAGCTGCTATTTCATTAATTATAGCTGTTTTGTTAAAGAAGAATTCACATATATATATGAGTGATGGAAGCCGCATATATGATGTATCTTCACTTGAAAGCCAGTATATATGTGATGTTAAGGATGCATTATTTGGTCTTGATGAAGTTACATTTTATACACCGGAATGGCCGGAAAATATATCTAAGGACAGTGTGGTTTCAAGTGTTGCAAGTCCGGATGGAAGGTATTATGCGGCAGATGTGTATAATGATGAAGATAAGTTATATTCGTTATATGTATGGTCACAGGATGGAAGTGTAGAAGTTGCAAATAATATATATGCACACGAGATATATTATATTTCAGATAAAGGTGTTGTTATTTACAAGGAAATAGAAACTATAAATGACACAGGAAAGACAGGTGGACTTAAGCTGTCTATGGCAGAGATTACCAGTGATAAAAGTTCAGGAAGTCTCATAGGAAAGACTGATACAATTGAAGCCAGTCTTACGCAGGCATATGTATACAGTGACAGTGATACAATTATAATACTTGATAGTGATAACAGATTATATCAGTATAATTATAGCAATAAGAAGCAGACATATGTGGCAGATAATGTGGATAATATATATCCATTAAGTGATACAGATGGCGTGTATACTAAAGGTGCAGGACATCTGAATACATCTGACAAGGCTGATGAATATATATATAATTCACAGGACAATAATTATATTGTTAGTGTTAAGAATGGCTTGGCACAGCAGCTTGATGGCATTGATGGTGCTAATATGACATATATTATTGACAGTAAGAATGATTACATATACTGGGTAGGTAATAAAAAAGTGTCATATGCAAAGTATAAAGACAAAACAGTGTCAGATAAGAAAGAACTTGACAGCATAGGAAATATGCAGAGTATAGTATTCTTAAAAGCCTCGGGTGAATTTGTCTACATTAATTCAGAGGCAAAGCTTATCAATGCATTAAAGGGTGATAAGACTGTTATTGCAGAGAATGTGAAGGACGGAAGCTTATCGCTTATTAATAATACAAAAGAGTCTATTACTTATATAGATAATGACGGACAGTATTATTTAAAGACACCATCAGCTAAGAAAGTGCTTATGGGAAATGTTACAGATACAGTTAATACATCTGATACAAGTCTTTACAGAAAGAGATTGTATTATTATGGTTCTGATAAGACATTATATTCTTGCGATTTAAAGGGTGGTTCAAAGAGCCAGATAGGAACAGTGGACAGGCTGTGGATTGGAACACATTAAAACAATTGTATATTAATGGAACAGATATTACAGCATTATTCTAAGACTTTAAGGTATAATAGGGTATATAAGGACATATATAATAACAAATGTTATAAGAGGTTATTATTATGTCCGGATATATGAAAGTGTTAGCAGAATATTCAGATAAAGCAGGACATAAGGACAGAACAGGACATATAAAAAGAATTACAGGTATAATAACAGCCATAATTATGTTAATTACTACGGCTGTTATTGTACCTGTTTTTTGCTGTGCAGAGGAAGTATCAGGACCAGACATAGATACACCTTCTGCGATACTTATGGAGGCGGCGACAGGACAGGTAATATATGAAAAGGATGCCGATACAGTTCTTGCACCTGCAAGCATAACAAAGATAATGACGCTTATACTTATATTTGAGGCAATAGAGGACGGAAGCATTAATATGGAAGACCCGGTAACTGTGTCGGAATATGCGGCTTCAATGGGCGGAAGCCAGGTGTTCCTTGAGCCGGGAGAGATACAGAGTGTCAGGACTATGATTAAGTGTATAGCGGTGGCAAGTGCTAATGATGCCTGTGTTGCAATGGCAGAACACATAAGCGGGGCAGAGAATGTATTTGTCGATAAAATGAATGAGAAAGCCCGTGAACTAGGAATGAGCAACACACATTTTATTAACTGCTGTGGACTTGATGTAGACGGACATACATCAAGTGCGAGAGATGTAGCGGTTATGAGCCGGGAGCTTATTAATAACCACCCACAGATAAAAGAATTCAGCAGTATATGGATGGAAAGCATAACACACATTACAAGAAAAGGCGAGAAGGATTTCGTGCTTACCAATACTAATAAGCTTATGAAACAGTATGCCTATGCCACAGGCTTAAAGACAGGTTCAACGAGCAAGGCAGGCTGCTGCCTTTCAGGAACAGCCAATAAAGACGGAATAGATCTTATAGCAGTTGTTATGGCGGCACCGACAAGCAAGATACGATTCAGTGATGCGATAACGCTTCTTAATTATGGTTTTAGTGTGTGCAGTATATATAAAGATGAAGAACCGCTTGATACAGAGAGCATTAAAATCTCATCGGGCAGGCAGGATAAGATTAAGATAACAAAGGAAAAAGACTATTCATATATGTTCATTAATAAATATAACAATGATGATATAAGACGGGAGTGCATAATTAATGATAATATTAAAGCTCCATTAAAAGAGGGTGATGAGGTAGGCGTTATTAAATATTATTACAATGAGGCTTATATTGGAAGTGTTAAGATAATAAGCTGCGAAAATGTTGATACAGCAGGCTTTATGGACACGGTTAAGAAAATATTTAAAAGCTTACTTTAATTAAAGTAGTGCCATTTGCCGTATAATATGCTATATTATTAAATAATATTCATTAAGGGAATCACAAGGACACAATTATGGATTTATTTGATTATATGCGAAAGACTAATCAGGAGAATGATTCTCCTCTTGCGATGAGATTAAGACCAAGAACTTTGGAAGAAGTTGTAGGACAACAGCATATTGTTGGTAAGGATAAGCTTTTATACAGGGCTATAAAGGCGGATAAATTAAGCTCTATTATATTTTATGGACCTCCTGGAACTGGAAAGACTACATTAGCCAAGGTTATTGCCAATACGACAAGTGCGGATTTCTGTCAGATTAATGCTACAGTAGCAGGCAAGAAAGAGATGGAAGATGTTGTAGAGAGGGCGAAAAATAATCTTGGAATGTATGGTAAGAAGACAATACTTTTTGTAGATGAGATACATAGGTTTAATAAGGGGCAGCAGGATTATCTTCTGCCATTCGTGGAAGACGGAACTATTGTGCTTGTTGGTGCAACAACAGAAAATCCATATTTTGAGGTTAATGGAGCCTTGATTTCAAGGTCTATAATATTTGAGTTAAAGCCATTGTCAAAGGAAGATATCAAAGAGATACTAAAGAGAGCTGTATACGATAAAGAAAGAGGTATGGGAAGCTACAAGGCTGACATAGATGATGAGGCTTTGGAGTTTCTTGCTGATATAGCAAATGGCGATGCAAGAAGTGCACTTAATGCGATAGAACTTGGAATACTTACAACTGACAGGTCAGATGACGGACTTATACATATAGATTTAAAGACAGCAGAACAGTGTATACAAAAAAGGGCTGTCCGATATGATAAGACGGGTGATAATCATTATGATACCATATCAGCATTTATTAAAAGTATGAGGGGGTCTGACCCTGATGCAGTAAGTTATTATCTGGCAAAGATGTTATATGCAGGTGAAGATATAAAGTTTATTGCAAGAAGAATAATGATATGTGCAAGTGAAGATGTAGGCAATGCAGACCCTTACGCATTAGTTGTTGCTACGAATGCAGCACTTGCAGTTGAGAGGATAGGTATGCCGGAGGCAAGGATAATTCTTTCACAGGCGGCATTATATGTTGCCTGTGCACCTAAGAGCAACTCTTGTTATATGGCAGTTGACAAGGCTATGGAACTTGTTAAGACAACCAAGACAGCACCTGTGCCGGCACATTTGCAGGATGCACATTATAAGAGTGCTTCAAAGTTAGGACACGGCATAGGTTATAAATATGCACACGATTATCCTAACCACTATGTGAAGCAACAGTATTTACCTGATGGACTTGAGGACGTAAAGTTCTATGAACCAACAGATAATGGCTATGAGAAGCAGATAAAGACACATTTAAAAAAGATTAATTCGGAGACGTAGAACTGATGAGAGAGTATATTAACAGACTTTCAAGAGGAAAGTTCAGATATGACATTCCAGATATAATACAACCTGATGATGTTATTATAGAAGATGTTATCTGTGACACAATACATAATGCAGAATTTCATATACAGGCGCAAGATGTAATTAAGGGGGTAGTATACTCTGATAATGCCAAGGTGACAGTGCTTACACCGTCATTTGCGGGAAAAGACAGTTATATTAAATACGTTATAGATGCAAGGGGACTTTCAGAGGGGGACAGCATAGAAGGAGAGTTCACGCTTGTTACTAATGCTGGAGAGAAAGAGGTATTATACAGCTTTACAGCAGTTAAAGAAACAGTAGATACAAGCCTTGGAAAAGCGGATAACCTGTTCCATTTTACTAATCTTGTGCAGGTTAATAAAGAAGAAGCAGTAAGCTTATACAGATCCGATAAATTCAAAAAAATATTCTTACAGGGTGATGATGTATTAAATAATCTTTACGATGTCCTGTATGACAGAGAAAATGTATATGAGTCAATGGAGGAGTTCTTAATAGCAATTAAGAAAAAGTCTGCTCTTACTTTCAGTGTTGATACTAATATAAGAGATTATAATATAGATGGTGCTAACGAAAAGGACAGCATAATTATAGAAAAGAACGGCTGGGGCTATATAAAGCTTGACGTACAGTGTGAAGCACCATTTATTAAGATGAAAAGAGGAATAATAACTTCTGATGATTTCATAGGTGATGTATATGAGCTGGATTATATAATAGATGATAAGCTTCTTCATGCAGGCAATAACTATGCGTATATTATAATAAGCTCTTACAGTCATCAGGAAGTAATAGAGATTACAATAAATGGAAAAGAGATTGTTAATGACAGCGGCTTTGATGAACACAGAGAGATAAGAACTGCAAAGAGCAGGCTTACAGCAGAATATCTCCAGTTCAGAATGAAACGCATAACCAAGCAGGAATGGGTTATTAACACTAATAAAATTCTTGACAGAGTTCGTGGATTGAAGAAATCGGACATAATATTTGACGTATTGCAGGCTGGTGTTAATTTTATATCAGGTGATGATTACAATGGAAGCAGAATTCTTGAGAACATTAAGGACAGGGTATTAAGCGATGTTGATAATCATATTGAGTTATACAGTCTTTACCTTTATGTAAGCACGCTTGAAAGAAAAGATGCAGGATATACATCAGATGTAGCCCAGATAGTTACAGAGTGTTATGAACACGGATATGACAGCTGGGTGCTTTTGTGGATATTATTCTATATAGACGGACAGTCTGAGAATAACAAGAGCATTAAGCTTATAAGAATAAAGGATTGCTTTAATGATGGCTGTATAAGCCCGGTTATGTATTTAGAGGCACTTAATATATATAATGCACAGCCAGAGCTGTTAAGGCTGTTTAACAGATTTGAGATTCAGGTGATAGCATTTGGTATAAAGTACAATATGATTACAGAAAAGCTTGCAAAGCAGGCAGCGGCTGTAATTGCCAATGAAAGAATTACTAATAAAGATAATATAGAGATATTAAAAAAACTTTATACAATATATGAAGAAGATGACATATTAGAAGTATTAATATCACATATGGTAAGGGAAGGAATAGCTGGTGAGGAAGCATTTCCATTTTATGAGAAAGCGGTTCTTAGAGGCATAAGAATAACAAGATTATATGAGTTCTATATGGCAAGCATAAAGAAAGATATAAAGATGAGAATTCCAAGAATTGTCCTTTTGTATTTTACATATGATTCAGGTATTAATTATGAATGGAAGTCCTTCTTATATGCCAATGTTGTCTATAATAAAGCATTCTATAAGGATATATATGATTCGTACGAGCAGATGATAGAACTGTATCTTTATGAGCAGTTAAAGGCCGGCTGTATCAATAATGACCTTATGTATCTTTACAGACAATTTTTAAAGCCACAGCTTATCAATAATGAAACAGCAGAATATGCGGTTAAGTTAAGATTTATGTATCGTGTAACTGCTGATTGCAGTAAAGTAAAAGCTGTTATAGTAAAATGCGGCTATATGAAAGAGCCTGCAATATATGAGATGACAGGCAATGATATATATATTCCGCTTTATATCTCTAACTGTTCTATGGCATTTATCTGTACGGACGGAGTTATAAGAAGAAACACTGTCAATTATGAGATAGAAAAGATATTAGAAGAACCACTGGATATAACATTGTTAGATGAATATGACATTGAAGAGCCATATATAGCTTTATTCAGAGCAGATTATTGCAGAAAGAAGCATATATATAATGCGGATACACCATCTATATATAAGAAAGCGGCGATGGTTAAAGGAGTTACATACGAATACCGACAACTTATTAATTCGTGGCTTATTGAATATTATAAAGAATATTATGAAGGTGAAACCTTTAATGATGAGTACAGTGACCTTATTAAAGATGGTCTTGATATCAATACGGCACAGGGGCTTATTGAAATACTTTTGGAGTACGGAATGTATTATGAGGCAAGGGAACTTATGGAACGCTACGGCTATACAATAGTTCCAGCAGGCAAGATGTTTAAGTTCATAGTACACGAGCTTACTGCTTCGGTTAATAAGGAAAGCTATAAAGATATATTGTGTGAATATGTGTTCAGGAATCATCTGTATAATGAGCTGGTACTTGAATATATGGTTGATAATTATAATGGTTCAGACAAGGATATGTACAGGTTATGGAAGAGTGCATCTGATTTTGGCGTAAATATTAAAAATCTTTCTGAGAGGGTTATCTCACAGTATATGTTTACTCAGGATAAAGATTATTATGATAGGCTTACACAGGTATTTACAGATTATTATAATAAAGGTGCATCACAGCTGATAGCCAAAGCATATATAGCTTATAATTCATTTTTATATTTTATTAAAGGAAAAAATGTAAGTGACATAACATTTACGGTTGTAAAAGAATGTTACAAAGATAAGATTGGTATTCCTGTAATATGCCTTGCTGCGTGGCTTAAAAAAGTATCAGAGAATATAAAAGAATTGAATAAACCAGATATTAAAGACACAGCACAGAAGATTCTTGATGAATTATGTGCAAAAGAGATAATCTATGATTATTATAAACGTTTTAATGGTGTTCTTAATATACCGTATAATGCATGTGGTGTTACAGTGATTGAGTATTATGGCAATCCTGATAATAAAGTTGTCATTAATTATAAAGTCAATGATGCTAAAGAATATGCAAGTGCAGTTATGAAATGTGATAACTGCGGAGTATTTACATACAGACTTTCATTGTTCTATAACGACAAGGTTATATATAATTATACAATTGGAACAGACACTAATACGAAGGAATATAACATATTGTACGATAACCTTAATGATGGAGATAATAAGGGCAGATTTGATGCAATTAATGAATGTCTTGTAAGCGAGGAGCTAAGGGATATGGTTACATTAAAGAAGCTTATGGAAAGCTATGCAGTAGAAGATTATGTGACAAAGCAGTTGTTTGTACCAGAGAATATGAGGCAGTAAGACTAAATTCCTGCTAAGAATGGAGATAGTTATGAACGATACAGATTTGATAATAGGAGTGGAGCTGCTTGAGGATAATATACAGATGTGTGTGTATGACAGTGAGTTAAAAGTGCCAGTGGCAGCAGATACCGAAAAAGACAAAACTTTATCAGAGAATATAAAAGCTGTTATTAATAAGAAAAATGCCAGCAGTGTAGCTTCTATATGTGTTGTTGTTCCTGATTTTACCAAAGATACACTGGAGATTGTAAAGGAGGAGCTGTACAATGCAGGTGTTGCAAATGAGCAGTACCAGATAATAAGCAGAATAGAAAGCTTTGCATATTATGCGTACAGCCAGAAGAAGGAACTTTATCAGAATGGTACAGTGCTTATGGATTACAATGCTTCGGGAATTGATGTATACAGATTGTACTGCAATAAGATTGGTGATATGCAGTACATATTACAGGAGCATACATTAAGCCAGCCTGAAGGAAGTACAATAGAAAAGGCTTCACATTCCGTTACCTTGTATATGACAGAATATTTTAAGAAGCACAGGGCTTCAAGTGTATATCTTACAGGTATGGGATTTGATGTGGACAGGCTTCCAGATGAATTCACCAAAGTATTAGTTGCAGGAAGAAAAGCATTTGTTGGGCAGAATTTATATGTAAGAGGTGCGTGCTTTGCAGCGTTGGAGTATATATCTCCACAGGTATTTGGTAATGTGTGCCTTCTTACAGATGGCAGGATAAAAGCTGATATTGAAACGGATATATCAGAACACGGACGTCCTATGAAGTTTAGAATTGTCAAAATGGGAACTAACTGGTATATGGCAGAAAGAACAATTGATTTTATTATTGAAGATGTGTCGGTTATAAATTTCCAGATTATATGGCCGGACGGAAAATATATAGAAAAGCAGGTTGATATAAGCTCTATTCCTTACAGGGAAGGAAAGACAACAAGAATATCAATGAATGTAAAGGCATCTTCACAGGATAAATGTATTGTTACAGTAAAAGACCTTGGTTTTGGTGAGATATATCAGGCATCGGATAGTGTTATAGTTGAAGAACTGGATTTAAGTGAGGCAGATGTATGAGTGCAATGATTTTGTGCAGGGGGAAGGTTGCAGACAATCCTTTATATATAATGCAGTCAGGTATCAGATTGTATACAGAAGAAGAACTGTGTTATTATATTTACAATAATATATATATACTTACTAATGATTTTATCAATGATGAGCTTATAACATTTCTTAGGGATGAAGTGGGAAATACAGCACTTGCCCAGAGATTAACCATAATGAAAAGTAATAATGAGCTGTTGGCAAGTATGCTTGTCACAATACTTAAATCAGTTGATTATTATTCTTTGGAACAGATTGAAAAGATAAGCGAAATACTGAATACGCTTGATAATCAGAATGCTTATGAAAGACTTGGATTAAGAGGGGACAGTTTTCTTTCTAATGAGTGCTTCTATAAGGCGGTTGACTGTTATAAGCAGATTATAGATGAATACAGCAATGCTGCCCCGGCAGCGTTCTTAGCAGGTGTGTACCATAATATGGGTGTTGCACTTGCAAGAATGTTCTTATATAATGAGGCTTCATACAGCTTTATGAAAGCATATGAGATAGGACAGCATAAGAATTCATACAAGTGTTACCTTGCGGCAAAGTGGTTTATGGATAAAGACGGAGGTGTTATTAATGAAGATGTGCCAGAGGAGGAGTATATCATAAGAAGAAAGATAGAACAGCTTATGGATAATGCTGCTTATCAGGACGAGATTAGAAAGCTTAATGACACAGAGAAGTATAAAAATGCAGGAGATGTGGCAGGGTATCATAAAGTATTAGATGATATTCTTACCAATTGGAAACAGGATTATTATAAATATACTGCGAGGTGATAAGACAAGTGGGATTATTCAAATTCTTAAAAAATAATTATGACAGTGATGAGGATTTAAAAGACCTTGAGGAGCTTGTGTATGAAGATGAGAATGGATTTAGAAATAAACGTTCTATTAATGATATGATACACAGCTATCAGGTGGGTTCGTATACTGGCAGTAATCATAATGATGATCTGGAAGAAGAATTATATAAGACGGCTGGCAGTGATGCATCTGCTGATGAATCCAGAGGGCTGACAGAAAAGACTAAGAAACAGCAGGCAGATGCATTAAAGGAAGAAGAAAAATATGACCACCTGCTTAACAGTATACAGGCACAGACGCTTATAAGAACAGTTGATAAGGTTAATCTTGGCGGAGCGGTCAATAATACGCAGGATAATCTTGAAGAGGTTGACACGGCAGGATTTACAGGCTCAGAGGTTGGGAACTTTGTTAAAAGCCAGTGTGATATTATGGAGGAAGCTTCAAGATATATAGAGAATGCCAAGGTAGAATATGACAGTGTAACTGATTATTATGAGGATATACAAAGAATCGAGAATGCACCGGAAGATATAAAGCTTAAGCTTATGTATGCGGCAGACCGTGTTGATAATCTGTCGGTTGACAGGCGTATTTTTAAATCACCGGAGAACAAGCTTTCCAACAAAGTGTACCGTATGATGGAATCTTATGAGGAAGATTTTCCAGAGGCACTTGTAAAGCTGAGGCACGATGAAGAAGATTACAATACAGTATTAAAGAATGTAAGAATGATTAAGGGTGAGAGGTCAATGTATCGTATAGAGGCAAATGACCTTGTGAAAAAACAGCTTAGAATTAAGAAGTATTCAGTACTTATGCTGGCACTTCTTGTAGGGGTGTTTGTTATATTTCTTCTTATATCAGCGGCTTCACCAGATGATGAACACATTGGAATGTTCATAACAGTTGTAATACTTGCACTTACGCTTTCGCTTGGTCTGTTTGCTTATCTTAAATCAACAGAACGAAAAGTGTATGTGACAGAGGTAAAGCTTAATAAAGCAACAGCACTTCTTAATAAGTACAAGATAAAGTATGTAAATGCTGTAAATGTGCTTGAATATGAATATAGCAAATATGCGGTAAAGAGTGCATTTGAGCTTGAGCAGAAGTTTCAGGCATATGTTGAGATGAAAGATGAACAGCGTAAAATACTTGAGATAACAAGTAATCTTAATGAGGCAGAAGCGGAGCTTACAGATATATTAAGGCAGCTTGGTGTAATTGATACACATATATGGATAGGACAAGTTAAGGCGATACTTAATCCTAAAGAAATGGTAGAGGTAAGACATAATCTTTCCATAAGACGCCAGAAGTTAAGAGAACAGATAGAATATAATGAATCAAGAATAGAAGATGCAAGAAATAATATTAAAAATGTGACTAAAAAGAATAAGGTGCATGCTAAGGAAGCTATGCAGGTTCTTGAGATTTATGAGAAAAGACATAAGAATAATTAAAATAATACTTGCGAAATATGAGCATTGTGTTACAATTGAGAGTGGTTTTTTGCGAAATGATTAACAATGTGTAAATAGCGCAAGAAGGAGGATAAGATGAAAGAAAGACTTGATGCAATCAAAGAAAATGCGTTGTCACAGATAAAGGCAACAGATTCTCTTGATAAGTTAAATGATATCAGAGTTGCTTTTCTTGGTAAAAAAGGCGAGCTTACTGAAGTTTTAAAGGGTATGAAGGAGGTAGCTCCTGAGGACAGACCTAAGGTTGGACAGATTGTCAACGAAACAAGACAGGCAATTGAAGAAGTATTAGAGGCTGCCAAGAAAGAGCTTGCTGCCAAGAAGAGAGAGCTTCAGATGAAGGCAGAGGTAATTGATGTAACACTTCCAGCCAAGAAAGCTGAACTTGGACATAAACATCCTAATATGCTTGCGCGTGAAGAAATAGAAAAGATATTTATAGGAATGGGATACGAAGTTGTAGAAGGTCCAGAGGTAGAATATGATTATTACAACTTTGAGGCACTTAATATTCCAGCTAACCATCCAGCAAAAGATGAACAGGATACATTCTATATCAATGATAAAGTTGTTCTTAGAACACAGACATCACCTGTTCAGGCAAGAGTTATGGAAAAAGGCAGACTTCCAATAAGAATGATTTCACCTGGACGTGTATACAGAGCAGATGAAGTTGATGCAACCCATTCACCTTGCTTCCATCAGGTTGAAGGTCTTGTAATTGATGAGAACATAACATTTGCTGACCTTAAGGGAACACTTGCAGAATTCGCTAAGGAGTTATTCGGTGAAGATACTAAGGTTAAGTTCAGACCACATCATTTCCCATTCACAGAGCCTAGTGCCGAGATGGATGTAAGCTGCTTTAAATGTGGCGGCAAGGGCTGCCGTTTTTGTAAGGGTGAGGGCTGGATTGAAATACTTGGCTGCGGAATGGTTCACCCACATGTATTTGAAATGTGCGGAATTGATAAAGATAAATATACAGGTTTTGCGTTTGGCGTAGGTCTTGAAAGAGTTGCCCTTCTTAAATACGAAATCGATGATATGAGATTGTTATACGAGAATGATACAAGATTCTTAAAGCAGTTCTAATTAATAATAAGTGGAGGATAAGTATGGATACATCTATTAAATGGATAAAGGACCTTGTTCCAGGTTTAGAGTGTACAAATCAGGAATTCAGAGATGCTATGACTCTTTCAGGTACTAAGGTAGAATGTTTTAATGAGCTTGATAAAAATCTGGATAAAATTGTTGTAGGACAGATTGTTTCAGTAGAAAGACATCCAGATGCAGACAAGCTTGTAGTATGTCAGGTGAATGTAGGAAATGAAACTGTTCAGATAGTTACAGGTGCTCCTAATATTGAACCAGGAACAAGTGGACAGAAAGTTCCAGTTGTTCTTGACGGCGGACGTGTGGCTGGCGGACACGATGGAAGTCCACTTCCAGAAGATGGAATTAAGATTAAAAAAGGCAAGTTAAGAGGCGTTGAGTCTTATGGAATGATGTGTTCAATTGAAGAACTTGGTTCATCAAGAGAATTCTATCCAGATGCAGCAGAAAATGGTATTTATATATTTGGTGATGATGCCAAAGTAGGAGAGAGTGCTGTAGAATATCTTGGACTTGATGATACAGTATTTGAATATGAGATTACTAACAACCGTGTAGACTGCTATAGTATCCTTGGTATCGCAAGAGAGGCAGCAGCTACATTTAGAAAGCCATTCAATCCTCCAGTTGTTAATGCTACAGGCAATAGCGAAGATGTTAATGACTATATTAAGATTGAAGTAGCAGCTAAGCAGCTTTGCAAGAGATATACAGCAAGAGTTGTTAAGAATATAAAGCTTGCTCCATCACCAAAGTGGATGCAGCACAGACTTATGACAGCAGGCATCAGACCTATTAATAACATAGTAGATATTACTAACTATGTTATGACAGAATATGGTCAGCCAATGCACGCTTATGATTATGATACAATCGCTGATAAGAAGATTATTGTAAGAACTGCTGCTGAGAATGAGAAGTTCGTTACACTTGATGGACAGGAAAGAACACTTGATTCAGAAGCACTTCTTATATGTGATGGAGAAAAGGCTATTGGTCTTGCTGGTATTATGGGTGGCGAGAACTCAATGATAACAGATGATGTTAAGACAATGCTTTTTGAAGCTGCAACATTTGATGGAACTAATATAAGAAAGTCAACTAAGAAGATTGGTTTAAGAACAGATGCTTCTGGTAAGTTTGAGAAGGGCTTAGATCCAGAGCTTGCACTTGAAGCTATGAACAGGGCCTGTGACCTTATAGAACAGTTGGGTGCAGGTGAAGTAGTTGGCGGTGTTGTTGATATATATGATGAGCCGGTATCTAAGAAGAGAATATCATTTGAACCAGATAAGTATAATGCACTTCTTGGAACAAATGTATCAAAGGAAGATATGCTTTCATATTTCAAGAGACTTGAAGTAGAATATGATGAAGCTTCTAATGAGCTTATTATTCCTACATTTAGACAGGATCTTAACAGAGATGCAGATATTGCAGAGGAAGTAGCAAGATTCTTCGGATATGATAATATTCCTACAACACTTCCAAAGGGTTCTACAACAATGGGTAAGATACCATTTGAGAGAAGTATTGAAGATGTAGCAGGTGAAGTTGCACAGTTCTGTGGATTCTCACAGGCTATGACATATTCATTTGAAAGCCCTAAGGTATTTGATAAGCTTAAGCTTGCGGCCGACTCAGAATACAGAAAGACAGTGGTTATCTCTAATCCATTAGGAGAAGATTTCTCAATAATGAGAACACTTCCTGTTAATGGTATGCTTACATCATTATCAACTAACTATAACAGACGTAATAAGAATGTTAAGTTATATGAGCTTGCAAAGGTATATCTTGCAGCAGATGATGTTAACGAGCTTCCAGATGAGAGAGTTATGTTCACGCTTGGAGCATTTGGAGATGTTGATTTCTTCCAGATGAAGGGTGTAGTTGAAGAATTCCTTGAAAGAATTGGAATGAGAGTTAAGCCGGAATACAATCCAGAGGCAGGAATTACATTCCTTCACCCAGGACGTCAGGCAGAGATTATCTATGATGGAACAAAGATTGGCTATATGGGTGAATTACATCCAGATGTAGCAGATACTTATTCATTAGGCGACAGAACATATATTGTTGTTATTGACCTTTCAATTGTAACTAAGATGGCAAGCTTTGACAGAAAGTTTGAGGGTATTGCCAAGTTCCCAGCAGTTACAAGGGATATAAGTATGGTTATGCCTAAGTCAGTTCTTGTAGGAAAGATTGAGAAGATAATCGAGAAACGCGGCGGAAGCATACTTGAGAGTTACAAGTTATTTGATATATATGAAGGTGCCCAGATTAAAGAGGGCTACAAGTCAGTAGCATATTCAATATCTTTTAGAGCTAAGGACAGAACACTTGAGGATAAGGATATCACACCAGTAATGGAGAAGATATATAAAGACTTAAGTGATAATGGAATCGAACTTCGTATGTAGTGAATATAGAGTGCACAATCTGAATAGAGGATTATTATGGATTTACATGATTTTTATTATGATCTGCCAGAGGAACTTATAGCACAAGACCCTCTGTCAGACCGTTCAAGCTCCAGATTGATGGTTCTTGATAAGAACACAGGAGCTATAGAACACAAGATATTTAGGGATATAACAGAATATCTTAAGCCGGGTGACTGCCTTGTAATTAATGATACTAAGGTTATACCTGCAAGACTTATCGGTGAGAAAGAAGGAACAGGTGCTGCCATTGAAGTGCTTTTGTTAAAAAGACTTGAAGACAGACAGGATACGTGGGAAGTCCTTGTTAAGCCAGGAAAGAAATGCAAGGTTGGTGCAAGGATAGTATTTGGTGGCGGAAAGCTTACAGGTGAGATTATTGATATAGTTGATGAAGGTAACAGACTTATACAGTTTAGTTATGATGGCATATTTGAGGAAATTCTTGATGAACTAGGACAGATGCCGCTTCCACCATATATCACACATAAGCTTGAAGATAAGAACCGCTATCAGACAGTATATGCCAAGCACGAGGGTTCAGCAGCAGCACCTACGGCAGGACTACATTTTACAAAAGAACTGCTTAAACAGATAGAAGATATGGGAGTGAAGATTGCAAGAGTTACTCTTCACGTAGGTCTTGGAACATTCAGACCAGTTAAGGTTGAGAATATACTTGATCATCATATGCACTCAGAATTCTATCAGGTTGATAAAGAAGCAGCAGATATAATTAATAATACCAAGGCTAATGGTGGAAGAGTTATTGCTGTAGGAACTACAAGCACAAGAACTCTTGAATCAGTAGCTGATGAAAATGGACATATACCAGTTAAGAGTGGCTGGACAGAAATATTTATATATCCAGGTTATAAGTTTAAGGCAATAGATTGTCTTATAACTAATTTCCATCTCCCAGAATCAACTCTTGTAATGCTTGTGTCAGCACTTGCAGGAAGAGAAAATGTTCTTAATGCTTATGAAGTTGCAGTAAAAGAACGTTACAGATTCTTTAGTTTTGGGGATGCTATGTTCATTAAGTAGGCATTAGATGTTTACAAAGTTACAATTAACTTAATAATACTAATAAATGTGAGTAGTACAGATGATCGCGGCTGCAAGTGTCGAAAGACCGCAGGTGAGGAAAGTCCGGGCTTCGCAGGGCAGGATGCCGGATAACGTCCGGTGGAGGTGACTCCAAGGCTAGTGCAACAGAAATA
>OGHJ01002170.1_pt1 | contig 17651 bp, 16 predicted proteins | sample 1571351 | NCBI WGS metagenome assembly OGHJ01 (sample SAMEA2582037, study PRJEB24529) | metagenome | biome: Human gut stool | place: China | collected 2011 | reverse complement strand
AGGACTTTTCCGCCGCGCAGCGGCGGGAAAGTAACGGCATTTTTGCAGGCTGTCGAAAAAACGGTACAGAATACAATCCGCCTGAGACAGGGCGGGAGAGCTCTAGGGGCAGCCGCCCGCCTCGAATGAAAAATCAAATGCCCCGGAAGCCTTGCTGTGCAAGGAGCCCGGCAAGCAAAGTGCGAACTTTTGCGCCGCTGCGGGGCGCAAAAGTAACGGCATTTTTTACTATTGAAATGCTGCCTGGGAGATGTCCAAAGGCTGGCCGCTGCGGTTGTCGATGTCGGTGCCGTTGCCCTCAAACCGGCAGCCGGGCAGGCCCATAGCCTGATCCACAGGTTCCCCCTCGATCAGGATGGCAGTGCCGTTGCGGAGGAACTGGTTGTCCGGGGCGACGGAGTTGAAAAAGTTTGTCCGGTTGGTGTTGTAGTGGACGGCCACCTCATTGTCCTCAAAGCGGCATTCGGAATAGCAGATGCCGCCGTCGGCCCCGGTGCCGTGGCACATCAGGGCGGTGCGCCAGCCGGTGAAGGTGCAGCCGATGGTCCAGGTCCGCTGGGCGGCGGTGACGCCCACCCCGTCTCCGCTCCCCACAAAATCAAGGTCATAGAGATAGTTGACCCCATTGTTGATCTTCGGATTCACCTGGACGGAGCCGGTAAAGACCGTGCGGCCCTCCCCCTCCGTATTGCCGTACAGATTTACCGGCCGGCCGGTGATGGACAGGCCCCCCTCATAGGTGACGGCGGGCAGGTGGAGATTCACCACGTCGTTGTCCTCAACCTGGTCCCCGATGGAGTCCACCAGGGTTTGGAGGTCCTCAATGGTGTCCATGGGCACGTCCTCCGGGTAGATGTCCACGGTCTCGATCAGGTCCACGTTCAGCGTCTGGTGGAGCAGGATCACATCCCCGTTTTCCATGGTGATGGTCCAGGTGCCCCGGGCGGAGTTTTCCTTGCCCAGGAACTGGGTGAAGCTGGTGAGGGCGGCGTCGGGGGCGTAGTCCTCATAGGCCGGCTCGCCATAGCGGATGTAGCCGGAGGGGTCATCCGGCGTGTCAAACTCCGCGGTGACCGACGCCACCTTCCGCAGAAAGATCCCCCCGGCATTGGCGCCGGTGTCCTTGTGGTGGATGAACAGACAGACGGGGAAGGTGTACTCCCCGTCTTGTTCCGCCGTTTGGGTGATGACGGGGGCCGGTTCATAGGGGGTGTTCCGCCAGCCCAGGAGGATCTGATAGGTGCCGTCCTCGTCGGTGTAGATCACCTCTCCAGTGCCGCCGTCGTCGTAGACCTGGGGCCGGGTGGAGAGGTACCAGCCTGTCCCCGCCGCTGCCAGCAGCAGGAGAACCGCCAGAATCGGGAGAGCCCTGCGCAGGGCTCTCCTCCAGCTTAGCGCTGGAGGAGAAAGTTCCTGGCGTTCATTGACAGTCCTGGCGCAGTAGGGGCAGAAGGAGGCGTCCGGGTGGAGCTGGGAGCCGCAGTGAGGGCAGCTTACAAAGGTCTTGTCCGGCATGTCACAGCACCTCCATCAGACGGAGCACGTCGGAGTACCGGTTTTTCGGGTTCACCTGGGTGCAGCGGGCCACGATATGGCCCAGCCGGCCGGGGGCCAGCTGCTTGGAGGGGTGCTTCCCGGTGAGCATGACATTGATCAGAACGCCCACGGCGAAGATGTCCGCGCGCTGGTCGGTCTGGGACAGGCCGTACTGCTCCGGGGCGGCAAAGCCGGTGGTGCCCAGGATCTGAGTGTCGGTGTCCTCCTCCGGCTTGTAGAGCCGGGCGGCGTCGAAGTCGATCAGCACGGCCTTGTCCCCCCGCAGGATGATGTTGTCCGGCTTCACGTCCCGGTGGATTGCGCCCAGGGAGTGGAGCACCCACAGGGCCTGGCAGACCTGGGTGACGATTTCCCGGGTCTCCTTTGCGGTGAACAGGGTGTCCTTGAGCAGAAAGTCCAGCGTGTCCCCCTGGATGTACTCCTCCAGAATCAGGTGCTCCTCTCCCCGGGAGGCCACCTCCAGGGTGACCGGGAGGTGGGAGCAAGTGTACTGGAGCAGCTTCTGATATACCTCGGCATTTCCAGTAAAGTGCCGCAGCACAAGCGGTTTTCCGTTTGTCCGGCGCCGGATCAGATATACGCCGCCCCGGTCGCTCTCCTTCATCTGCCGAACCAGTTCATATTCCGTTTGTAAGATTTCCAGCAGCCAGGAATAGATAAGAATCCCTCCTCCAAAAGCAAAACACGATGCAGGGAGCATATTGTTTTCCAAGTCAAAGTGTTATAAAATAAATATAAACGATTTAAAACTGGAAGTAAAGAGGGGAAAACCGTGAAAGAAAGCAGTACCCAGGATTTGAGCCGCGAGCTGATGAGCGAGTCCAACCTGGACGCATATCTCTCCCGAAACCAGCCCGTTTTTTCTGATGAGGACGTGGCCAACCTTTTAAACCGGCTCTATCAGAGAACCGATCTGTCCAAGGCGGCCCTGGCCCGGCAGGCGGGTATGAGCGAGGTGTACCTCCACCAGGTGTTTTCCGGTCGAAGAAAGCCTTCCCGGGACCGGCTGCTGTGCCTGTGCATCTGCATGGGCGCTTCGCTGGAGGAGATCCAGCAGGCGCTCAAACATGCCACCTACGCCCCCCTCTACCCCAAGCACAAGCGGGACGCCATCATCAGTTATGGGATCCTTCATGGCACTGTTCTGGAAAAAATCAATGAAAAACTGGCCCAGGAACAGGAGCAGGCTCTGTTCTGAATGGACAAGCCCGGATTGCAAGGGCGTCAAATGAAACAAAGGTCCCGCTCCCCGCGGAATGGGGGCGGGATCTTTTTGCGTTTTGGGGAGATCACATCAGCCGCTTGCCATCCTGGAAGGCGTTGCCCACCTTTTTCCCCAGCTTCCGGTAGGCGGCGTGGATGGGATCGAAGGTGATGGGGTCCAGCTTGTCCGGGTCGATCCTGCCGTCGTCCCCCAGCACCCTCTCGTCGGCGCTCACATTGACGATCTCGCCCACCAGGCGGCAGGTCTCAGGGTCGTAGCTCACCAGCCTGCACTCCAGAGCCATGGGCAGCTCGTCAATGAGGGGAGCGTCCACGAATTCAGAGCGGGTGGTGTGCCAGCCCGCCTTCTCCAGCTTCCTGGGCTCCGTGTTGCCCGAGGAGATTCCCACATAGTCGCAGGCCGCCGTCTGCTCCGCCGTGGCCATGCTGATGGTAAAAGCCTTCCGGGCCAGGATGTTGGCGGTGGTCTTGTGCCCCTCGCTGATGCACACGGAGATCTCGCTGGCCTCGCTGATGCCGCCCCAGGCGGCGTTCATGGCGTCGGGGGCGCCGTCCTCCCCGTAGGTGGCCAGAATCAGCACCGGCTGGGGATAGGTCCAGGGCTTGGGACCGAAGTTTTTGCGCATGACACAGTACCTCCAATCAAAGCTCTGTCCGGCGGTCGGAGAGAGGTCCGGGCCGGAAGAATCAGGTTCCCCTCTATGATACTCCCTATTTGGACAGGAAGCAATGGAAATCCTGCTCCGGGGCGTGGATCGCGGTTTCCCTCTTTCATTTTTCTGAAAAATATGGTATACTACACTTTGTTACGAATTTCACAAGGAGAGAGGTTGGACCGTGAGAAACGTCACGCTGATTGGAATGCCGGGTTCGGGGAAAAGTACGGTGGGCGTATTGCTGGCCAAGGCTCTGGGCTACGGTTTTTTGGACACGGATCTGGTGATCCAGCAGCAGGAGGGGGCGCTCCTCCAGGAGATCCTGGACGAGAAGGGGGTCCCCTATTTTCTGGACGCGGAGGAGCGTGCGGTGCGCTCGGTGGCGTGCGACCGGCACGTGATCGCCCCCGGGGGCAGCGTGGTCTGCCGGGAGGGGGCCATCGCCCACCTGAAGGCCGCGGGTCCGGTGATCTACCTGCGGGTGCCCCTGGAGGAGCTGAAGGCCCGAATCCACAATCTGGACTCTCGGGGCATCGCCCTGGAGCCGGGTCAGACCCTGGAGGACATCATGGACCTCCGGGCCCCCCTGTATGAGCGCTACGCCGACGCGGTGGTGGACGCCGTCCCCGGACAGTCCACGGCCCAGACCGTCTCCTCAGTGCTGGAGCGCCTGGAACAGCTGGTTCCGGGCCTCACCTGGCACGCCCCCAGCCCACAGGGAACCGTGGGCCGGCCCCGGAAGGAACATGTTCCGGAGGCCGAATGAAAAGAAGGAAGTAGAACATGACATTTCAGACACTGGGGCTGTGCGCCCCGATTTTGACCGCCCTGGAGGAGCACGGGTATGAGCGGCCCTCCCCCATCCAGGAGAAGGCCATCCCCCCCGCCCTGGCCGGGCGGGACGTGCTGGGCTGCGCCCAGACGGGCACCGGCAAGACCTGCGCCTTTGCCGCGCCCATTTTACAGCGCCTGAGCGCCTCCAGGGTCCAGGGACACCCCCTGCGGGCCCTGATCCTCACCCCCACCCGGGAGCTGGCCATCCAGATTGAGGAGAGCTTCCTGGCCTACGGCAAGCACCTGTCCCTGCGGTGCGCCGTCATCTTCGGCGGCGTGGGCCAGAACCCCCAGGTGGAGGCCCTGGGCCGGGGGGTGGACATCCTGGTGGCCACCCCGGGCCGGCTCATGGACCTGTATCAGCAGGGCTTCGTCAAGCTGGACCAGCTGGAGATCTTCGTGCTGGACGAGGCCGACCGGATGCTGGATATGGGCTTCATCCACGATGTGAAAAAGATCTTAAAGTGGCTGCCGAAGCAGAAGCAGACCATGCTGTTTTCCGCCACCATGCCCCCGGAGATCACCGAGCTGGTGAACTCTCTGCTCCACGACCCCGTCCGGGTGGCGGTGGACCCGGTGTCCTCCCCGGTGGAGGCCATCCAGCAGTCGGTGTACTTTGTGGACAAGAACAACAAGACCAAGCTGCTGGCCCATCTGATCCGGGAGCTGGACGTGAAAAACGCCCTGGTGTTCACCCGCACCAAGCACGGGGCCAACAAGGTGGCCAGGGATCTGGCCAAGGCCGGCATCACCGCCGCCGCCATCCACGGCAACAAGAGCCAGACCGCCCGGCAGCAGGCCCTGGCCGACTTCAAGGCCGGGAAGATCCAGTGCCTGGTGGCCACCGACATCGCCGCCCGGGGGCTGGACATCGAGGAGCTCTCCCACGTGTTCAACTACAACCTCCCCGAGGTGCCCGAGACCTACGTCCACCGCATCGGCCGCACCGGCCGGGCCGGACGGGAGGGGGTTGCCGTCGCCTTCTGCGACTTTGGGGAGAAGCCCCTGCTCCGCGACATTGAGAAGCTGATGGGCCGCACCGTGCCGGTGGTGGAGGACCACCCCTACCCCATGGTGGTGCTGGAGGCACCCAAGAAGGACAAGCGCGGCCGCATCATCAACGAGGAGGACGCGGAGGCCCGGGCCGCCGCCAAGGAGCGCCGCCGGGCCCAGGACGCCGCCAACAAGGCGGCCGCCGAGGAGCGGAAGAAGAAGGCCGGGGAGGCGGTGCTGTCCGCCGTCTCCGCCGTGGCCGCCGCCGTCACCGGCGAGGGCGGCGCCCAGGACGGAAAGAAAAAGAAGCGCCGCCGGAAAAAGGGCAAGGGCGGCGGGGAGACCGCCCCGGTCCAGGAGGCGCAGGCGCCGGAGACGCCGGTCCGGGAGACTGCCCGGGTCAAGCCCCTCCGCCCCGGCGTGCGGCTGGATACGGGGGACGCCATGCCCCGCACGGAATTCGACCGGCCCGACCCCCTGGCCGGCGACCACATCATGGACGCCACAGCCCGGCTGCTGGCCCCCCGGAAGAGCACCCTCAGCAGGGAGGGGAGCGCCGCCTCCCGCCGCGCCGTCCCCAGAAAGCGGCGCAGAGGGAACGCGGGGGGCGAGGGAGAGACCCGCGCCGCCGGGAAGGAGAAGCCTCAGCGCGCCGCCGCCCCCGCCGAGGCGGGCCGGAAAAAGCGGAGCGAGGCCGGGGAGAGCAAGGCCCGTCCGGCTGCCCGCTCCTCCAAAAAGCACCGGGGCGGCCCCCGGGGCCCCATCGAGCCCATGAAGTCCAACCGCACCAAGGACTCCACCGAGCAGCACAGCTTGATGAAGCCCTACTACCTGGACAACTGACCCCGCGGCAGGTATTTTCAGTGTGTTGACAGCCCGCCTCCAGAGGGGGCGGGGAACATAGAGAACCATTCCGGAAAAGGGAAACAAAATAAAAAACTGGAGGGCATGAACAATGGATTATCAGGCAATGTATCAGCAGAAGCTGACCACTCCGGAGGAGGCGGTCAAGGTTGTCAAGTCCGGCGACTGGGTGGACTACACCTGGTGCACCAACCACCCGGTGGCCCTGGACAAGGCCCTGGCCGCCCGGAAGGACGAGCTCACCGATGTGAAGATCCGGGGCGGCGTCACCATGTGGATGCCGGAGATCGCCAAGGCCGACGACGCCGGCGACCACTTCACCTGGCACTCCTGGCACTGCAGCGGCATCGACCGCAAGATCATGAAGAAGGGCATGGGCTACTTCAGCCCCATGCGCTACTCCGAGCTGCCCCGGTTCTACCGGGAGAACCTGGCCCCTGTGGACGTGGTGATGCTCCAGGTGAGCCCCATGGACGCCCACGGCAACTTCAACTTCGGTCTGGCCGCCTCCCACCTGGCGGACATGATGGCCCGGGCCAAGTGCATCATCGTGGAGGTCAACCAGAATATGCCCTGGGTGTACGGCCTCACCGGCACTGAGATCAACATTCAGGACGTGGACTTCGTGGTGGAGGGGGACAATCCCCCCGTGGCCCAGCTGGGCGGCGGCGGTGAGCCCACCGACGTGGACCGTGCGGTGGCCAACCTGGTGGTGCCCGAGATCCCCAACGGCGCCTGCCTGCAGCTGGGCATCGGCGGCATGCCCAACACCATCGGCGCCATGATCTCCCAGTCCGACCTGAAGGACCTGTCCGTCCATACGGAGATGTATGTGGACGGCTTTGTGGACATCGCCGCCGCCGGCAAGATCACCGGCCGCCACAAGAATCTGGACAAGGGCCGTCAGGTCTACGCCTTCGGTGCCGGCACCCAGAAGATGTACGACTACCTCAACGACAACCCTGAGTGCATGGCTGCTCCCGTCGATTACACCAACGACATCCGCAGCATCTCCGCACTGGACAACTTCATCTCCATCAACAATGCGGTGGACATCGACCTGTTCGGCCAGGTGAATGCGGAGAGCGCCGGCGTCAAGCACATTTCCGGTGCAGGCGGCCAGTTGGACTTCGTGCTGGGCGCATACCTTTCCAAGGGTGGCAAGAGCTTCATCTGCCTGTCTTCTACCTTCTTTAATAAGAAGACCGGTCAGCTCGAGAGCCGCATCCGTCCCACGCTGGAAAACGGCAGCATCATCACCGATACCCGCGCCAATCTGCATTACCTCTGCACCGAATACGGCTGCGTCAACCTCAAGGGTCTGACCACCTGGGAGAAGGCCGAAGCCCTCATCAATGTGGCACACCCCGACTTCCGCGAGGAGCTTATCAAAGAGGCCGAGAAGATGCACATCTGGCGCCGCAGCAACAAAATCTAAACATCGCCGTACCGGCTCCTGCCGTCTGCGGCAGGAATGGAGTCACACATGATGGACAAAAAGCCGCACATCAAGCCCTATCTCTACGGAATGCTCGCGGGCTTTGGTGCGATAAGTCTAAGCATCCTGTTCTTCTTCTTCATCTACCGCTTCGACGGGTTCGGCGACGCGGTCTCCAAGGTGACCGGCATCCTGATGCCCTTCATCTACGGTGCCGTCATCGCCTATCTGCTCAAGCCGGTGTGCAACACCATTGAGGGCTTTCTGCACCGCATCTTCCCCGAAAAGCTCCACAGCATGGCCAATATGCTTGCCATTGCGGCGACGCTGCTGTTCGGTGTGCTGGTGGTCTACGCCCTCGTGATGATGGTGGTGCCGCAGCTCATCACAAGCGTCACCTCCCTCTACTACACCGCGCAGACCAGCATCGCCCGGTTCATGCGATGGGTGAACACACAGGAAGTCTTCTTGGATAATGAGACACTGATGGGCTATTTCAACAATGCCTACGATGCCATTGCTGACAATCTGACCACTCTGCGCACCACCCTGCTCCCCTCGCTGCAGAATATACAAGGCATCCTGAGCGGTGTGGGCGTCGGCGTCATGAATGTGGTGACCTGGTTCAAGAATCTGCTCATCGGCCTTATCGTCGCTGTTTACCTGCTGGCCAGCCGCAAAAAGTTCGCCAAGCAGGCCAAAATGATCCTCTACAGCGTCGTCAAGCCCCACTGGGCGCAGCTCATCCAGGAGGAAGTCCTCTACGCTGACAAGATGTTCGGCGGCTTCATCAACGGCAAGATCATGGACTCCGCCATCATTGGTGTGCTCTGCTACTTTGCCTGCATCATCTTCAAGTTCCCGAGCGCACTGCTGGTGTCGGTCATCATCGGCGTCACCAATGTCATCCCCTTCTTCGGCCCCTTCATCGGTGCCGTGCCTGCAACACTGCTCATCCTCATCCAGAGCCCCATCAAGGCCATCTGGTTCGTGCTCTTCGTTCTGGTGCTCCAGCAGCTGGACGGCAACGTCATCGGCCCGAAGATCCTGGGCAACACCACCGGCCTTTCGAGCTTCTGGGTGCTCTTCTCCATCCTGCTGTTCGGCGGTCTGTGGGGCTTCGTGGGCATGATCGTGGGCGTACCGCTGTTCGCCGTCATCTATGACGTCATCAAGAAGCTGGTCTTCCACGGCCTGCGCCGCAACGGCCAGCTCGACCAGATGACTGTCTACCACGACGAGTTCGGCGATCCCAGCGACCCGGCTCCCGCACCTGTGGAAGATGAAGAAACCGAAATCGTTATTGATTCCGGCGAAAAATAAAATAACAAGATAAAGCCCCCATCCTCCCGGCTGCCTCAGCCGGTGAAGATGGGGGCTTTTCTGCGCATTTTTATCTTTGAAAGACCGATAAAGTCATTTCGCTTGAGCAGTGGAATGAGCCGGTTCCCAGTCCTTGTAATTCTCGTACCGGCTCTCCTTGAGGGTGACATGCGACCAGATCTCGTCGGCTACAGGCTGCCAGTCGGCAGCATATGCACCGCATTTGTCGCAGAGATGGTCTACGCTCTCGGGCGACTGCAAGTCGGTGCTGTGAGCACCGGTGTCATGCACCATCTGGCGCAGAAGCTCGGGGTTTTCCAGCATCGGGCAGGGACGCAGATGGTTTTTATTGAAGGGCTGGCCGTTATGGTAAGCCATGAAGAGCGGGCTGCGGAGAATATCGAGGATGCTGCTGTCGTGGATGTTGGCATTGGAATAGTGGATAAAGACGCACGGCTCTGCATCGCCCGCCGAGTTGATATGGAAATAGTTTCGTCCGCCTGCGATGCATCCGCCCACAAACTCGCCATCGTTCTGGAAGTCCATCGGATAAAACGGAATATCGCTCTTTTCTGAGCGGAGATACCGGATGCGCTCGATCATGTACTTGCGCTGAGCAGGCGTGGGCATCAGCTCTGGCGCAGCCTCGTTGCCTACCGGCATATAGTGGAAGTAGAATCCGAAGTGCGCGCCCTTGTCACAGAGCATCCGCATAAAGTGGTCGCTGGTGACGGCTTCGAGATTGTCTCTGGTATAGCAGATGGAAGTGCCAAAAAGGATCCCGTGGGCCTTGAGCAAGTCCATCGCATTCATGACAGCGGCATAGTGGCCGTCGCCCCGCCGGGCATCATTGGTAGAGGGAGTTCCCTCGATCGAGAGCATAAAGGCGATATTGCCCAGTTTTACGACCTCTTCGCAGAACGGCTCATCGATGAGGGTCGAGTTCGTGTAAATCGCAAACTGCACGTCGTTGTGCTTTTTTGCCAGACGGAGAATATCCGCCTTCCGCACCAGAGGCTCGCCGCCGGTGAGCATATAGAGATAGACGCCCAGCTCCTTGCCCTCGGTGATGATTTTGTCCATATCCTCAAAGCTGAGGTTGTTTTTGTGGCCGTACTCGCCCGCCCAGCACCCCACGCAGTGCATATTGCAAGCCGAAGTGGGGTCGAACAGGATCAGCCACGGAATGTTGCAGTGGTACTTTGTGCGATTCTCGCGGATGGTCTTTGTCCCCCGGAAGAACGCCTCATAGCCAAGGTTGAGCGCCGTGGTGCGTGCCACGTTGGGCGCGGTCTGATCAAGCACACAGTTGATGAGCTTTGACCACTTGCTGTCCGCATCGGTCAGCACTGCGCGGGCGTGCTCATACGTCTCCTCGCTGAACGAGTCGCCATAGAACTGCTTGGCGACGTCCACCATCTCGGCAAACGCCTTCTGACGGTCTTTGCTGACATGAGCCAGTGCCACATCCACCATCGTTCCGACAGCGGCACGCTGTACCTTATGGTTCAACGACTCCAACGCGATACTCATAAAAGTCTGCCTCCTTGTGTGGGTCTTTGCCAGCCCTTTGTTTTGACAATACTTTAACATTTTTCCAACAAAGGTTCTATAAACAAGCAGAGCAGGGTGATAGTTTTTCTATCATCCTGCTCTGCCTGTTCAGATTTTTATCAGTCGTCGGTTTTTGATGCTCTGCCGTCGGTGCTGAAGCGCAGCAGCGCCCGCTCCAAATCACCGTGCATCATAGTGTTGAGCCGTTCGGCCATGATGGCCGGTTCGGTCTTCATATCTCGGCGTATCCATTCCAGCACCATGCCCACAAAGCCATACTTATAAAAATCAATGATGAACTGCTTGTCCTCTTCCTGCACCGGGATGTTTTCACGCTCTACAAACATCCGCAGCAGAGGGTCAAGCATTTTATAGAGGTACTGCTCCACCTGTTCCCGGCTGATGGAGCGGTAGACATTCAGCACCAGCACCCGGTTGGCCTGCACCTTTTCCAGCATATCGCGGAAGGCGTCGCTCCACGTCTCAAAGTCCTGATGGCCTTCCAGTGCCTCTGTGGCATCCTCCACCAGGATCCAGTCCACCAAGTCGTAAATATCCTTGAAATGGTAGTAAAAGGTCATGCGGTTCACACCGCAGTCCTCGGTAATGTCGTTTATCGTTATCTTATTCAGCGGCTTGCGGAGCAGCAGCTTTTTGAGCGATGCTTCCAGCGCGCGTTTTGTCGTCTGTGCCACGAGAATGCCCATCCTTTCGCGTTTGCCCCGTTCTGTGCGGAGTTTCCCAACTTCTATCTATTATGATACCTCATCTGCCCGTGCAGGTGCAAGCACCTTTTTCGACTTTTTCATGAACTTTTTATGTTTTCTTAAGATTTGGACAGCAAAAAAGCCTGCTCCGCCGCAGCGCGTCTATCAAGAGCTTTCCGAAAAGCTTTGACATTTTCCGTCTCTCCTCTTGATTTCTCCCCCGGCCCTGCTTACAATGGAGACACAGAGGGGGGATCTCCCCTGTTCTTTTGATTGGGAAAGAGGTTTTTCTTATGCTGAATACCATCGGATTCTTAGGCTGCGGCAACATGGGCGGAGCCATCGCCCGGGCTGTCTGCAAGGCGGCAGACCCGCAGAACGTCTGGCTCGCCAACCGCACCGCCGCCAAGGCAGAGGCTCTGGCCGCTGAGCTGGGCTGCAACACCACCATCAACGACGAGGTGGCAGGCCGCTGCGACCTCATCTTCTTAGCCGTCAAACCCCAGATGATGGAGGAGCTGCTGGCACCGCTCCGCTTCACGCTGGCCGAACGGCCCAGCCGCTTCGTGCTGTGCAGCATGGCGGCGGGCCTGTCCATCGCCCGCATTCAGGAGATGGCGGGCGGCGACTACCCCGTCATCCGCATCATGCCCAACACCCCGGCATCGGTAGGTGAAGGCATGATCCAGTACTGCTCCGTCAACGTGACCGCCGAGGAAGAGGAAGCTTTCTGTCAGCTGATGGCTCCCGCCGGGCGTCTGGACGCCGTAGCCGAGGGTATGATCGATGCTGCAAGCTGCGTTTCCGGCTGCGGCCCGGCATGGGTGTACCAGTTTATTGAAGCGCTGGCCGATGGCGGCGTGGCCTGCGGTCTGCCCCGGGCAAAGGCACAGGAGTACGCCGCACAGATGGTGCTGGGCAGCGCAAAGCTGGTGCTGGAAAGCGGCAAGCACCCCGGTGCGCTGAAGGACGCTGTGTGCAGCCCCGGCGGCAGCACCATTCAGGGCGTGCGGGTACTGGAAGAACATGGGCTGCGCGGTGCGGTGATGGATGCCGTGCTGGCCGCTTACGACAAAACAAAGGAAATGGGAAAGGGTTAATGGAATCATGCGCATCGTTGTGAAAGTGGGCACCTCCACATTGGCATACCCCACCGGGCGGCTGAACATCCGCCATGCAGAGGAACTGGTCAAGGTATTGAGCGATTTAAAGAACGAGGGACACGAGGTGATTCTGGTGTCCTCCGGCGCTATCGGCATGGGCGTAGGCAAGCTTTCGCTGCCTGCACGCCCCAAGGATACCACCACCAAGCAGGCCTGCGCCGCCGTGGGGCAGTGCGAGCTGATGTACACCTACGACCGGCTGTTCAGTGCCTACGATCACACGGTAGCGCAGATCTTGCTTACCGGCGTAGACGTGGAGCACACCGAGCGCCGGGTGAACATCCAGAACACTCTGACCCGCCTGCTGGAGCTGGGTGCACTGCCCATCATCAATGAGAACGACAGCGTTGCCACCGATGAGATCACCTCCATTGGCGATAACGACACGCTGGCCGCTATTGTGGCCTGCTGCTGCAAGGCCGACCTGCTTGTGCTGCTGAGCGATATCGACGGTCTGTACACCGCGAACCCCCACACCCACCCGGATGCGGCACTCATCCCGCTGGTGGAAGAGATCACCCCGGAGGTGATGGCACTGGCAGACGGTGCAGGTTCGGCACTGGGCACCGGCGGCATGGCTACCAAGCTGCGGGCTGCCCGCATGGTGACCGGCAGCGGCGCAGATATGGTCATTGCCAACGGCGCACACCCGGAGCTGCTGTATGATATCACTGCGGGCAAGCCCATCGGCACCCGCTTTGCCGGGCACAAGCAGCCCGCACTGTCCACACAGGAGGTTTGAGCTATGACAACACAGGAAATTCTGGAAGCCGCCCGCGGGGCAAAGGCTGCGCTGGCACTGGCTGATGGCACCGTCCGCGCACAGGCACTGCGCAGTATGGCTGCGCAGCTGTGCAGCCCCGCAAACATAACGGCGATCCTTGCCGCCAACGCCGATGATATGGCTGCTGCAAAGGGACGTATCAGCGAGGTGATGCTGGATCGTCTTGCCCTGACCGAAGAGCGCATCCGCGCCATGGCAAAGGGCATTGAAGAGGTTGCCGCCCTGCCCGATCCGGTGGGCCGGGTGCTGAAGCGGGTGGAGCGCCCCAACGGACTGGTGATCGAAAAGACCGCCGTGCCCATGGGTGTGATCGCCATCATCTACGAGAGCCGTCCCAACGTGACCAGCGATGCCGCCGCCCTTGCCATCAAGAGCGGTAACGCCTGCATCCTGCGCTGCGGCAAGGAGGCATGGCGCAGCGCCAACGCCATCGTGCAGGCACTGCGGCAGGGGCTGCGGGAGAACGGCCTGCCGGAAAACGCAGTCTGCCTGATCGAGGACACCACCCACGCTTCCGCCAACGCCCTGATGACTGCCGTGGGCTATGTGGATCTGCTGATCCCCCGGGGCGGTGCAGGGCTGATCCGCGCCTGCGTGGAGAATGCCAAGGTACCCTGCATCCAGACCGGTACCGGCATCTGCCACATTTTTGTGGACGATACCGCCGATCAGGCAAAGGCGCTGGACATTATTGAAAACGCCAAGGCCAGCCGCCCCAGCGTGTGCAACGCCGAGGAGGTGTGTCTGGTGCATTCTGCCATTGCGCAGGAGTTTCTGCCCAAGCTCGCGCAGCGTCTTGGCCCCGACCGCGTTGCTGCAGGCAAGCTGCCGGTAGAGCTGCGGCTGGATGCACGCGCCGCCGCCATTATTCCCGGCACGCCTGCCGGCCCTGCGGACTTTGACACCGAGTTTCTGGACTACATCCTTGCCGTCAAGGTGGTGGACAGCGTAGACGAAGCCATTGCCCACATTGCGCAGCACTCCACCGGCCACAGCGAGGCTATCCTGACCCAGACACAGGCAGACGCCGACCGCTTTACCGCTGCGGTGGACAGTGCCGCCGTGTATGTGAACTGCTCCACCCGCTTTACGGACGGCGGCGAGTTTGGCCTGGGCTGTGAGATGGGCATCTCTACCCAGAAGCTGCACGCCCGGGGCCCCATGGGGTTGGAGGAGCTTTGCAGCTACAAATACGTCATCCACGGTGACGGGCAGATCCGTTGATCTCCCCTGCCCTCCAACCATCGCTTTTGAATCGTTTCTCATAACAAAAGGCTTCAGAAATGTCTGCGGGCATTCCTGAAGCCTTTTGTGCAGTTAGGGTCATATAGGCAAACGGCATCTGTAATCTGGATCTTCTATGATTCCATGTTTTACGAACAAAAATTTTCATGCAGAATAGCCGTTGCCCTACTACCGCACCGCAAGTTTTTGATAGCTGAAAAAAATTTCCTGTACAGACCGATGCAACCTGTTTCGGTCTGTATTTTTGTATCACCGGGATGGACTGTACTTTGAATGGAGTATGAAAAACGAAAATTTTTTCACTTTTTCCAGAAAATAGTCATTCTTGGATAGCGGTATGTATCCAAGATTTTGCTATTTCTCACAATGTAAAAGTAGGACTTTTATGTTTTTATAGGTTAAAAAAGCAAAATTTTCTCTTGACAGAGCGTTTTCTATGCGGTAAAACTATATTGTAAGATTTGATATCGATTTCACTCCCGTTTCACAGGACTTTAAAAAATTCGTACATCACAATTGGTACTATGTAAAAATAAGTAAAGGAGAGAGCATCCTATGACGATCGCAATTCTTGCCCACGATTCCCGCAAAGAACTGGCTCTGCAGTTCTGTACCGCTTACAGTGCCATCCTTTCCCGCAATAATGTTATCGCCACCGGTACCACCGGCCGGATGCTTGCGCAGACCACCGGTCTGCCGGTGCACTGCTACCTTTCCGGTAAGCTGGGCGGCGTACAGCAGATCACCTCCCGCGTTGCCTGCGATGAGGTGGATCTGGTGCTGTTCTTCCGCGACCCGCTGAAGGCCGATGCCGCCAGCCTGACCGAGCAGAATCTGCTGCGTTTGTGCGATATGCACAGCGTCCCTATTGCCACCAACATTGCTACCGCAGAGGTTCTGCTGCGTGGTCTGGATCAGGGAGATCTGGACTACCGCGAGGGAATGCACCCGGCCTTGATCGAGCCGCTCCCCGCCGTGCAGGCTCGTGCCGTGTAAGCGTTGATATTGTGTATAGAGGGAAAAAGGAGTTATCGCAGCGTGTTGTGCGATAACTCCTTTTTTGTTATAATACTGTGACTTGCCCGCAGGGCAAACATCATTCTTTAAAATATGCTTTCTGGACAGCCAGCAGCACACCGGCGCGGCTGGCGGCAAAGTTCAAGCCGCCCTGCAGATAGCAGGTATAGGGGGCACGCAGGGGGCCATCGCAGGAAAGCTCAATGGTGCTGCCCTGCGTAAAGCTGCCGCTGGCCATGACCACCTCGTCGGTATAGCCTGGCTCCGGGCTGGGTTCCGGGGCGGCGTAGCTGTCCACGGGGCTGGCGGCCTGAATGCCCTGACAGAAGCCGATGAGCGCTTCTGCCGTACCGGCATCAAAGCAGGTGACGATATCGTTGTGATCCTCACAGTAGCGCGGGATGGGCTTTTTGCCCAGCAGCTCCAGCATACATTGGGCGTAGATGGCGGTCTTGATGGCCTCGCACACCACGCCGGGGGCGTAATAGAAGCCCAGATACATATCCCGGGGGGTCTCCAGCGTGCAGCCCAGCTCCTTGCCAAGGCCGGGGGCGTTCAGGCGGTAGGCGCACAGTTCCACCAGATCCCTGCGGCCCACGATGTAGCCGCCGGTGGGAGCAATGCCGCCACCGGGGTTTTTGATCAGGCTGCCTACTGCAATATCCGCGCCCACCTGACAGGGCTCCTGCGTCTGGGTGAACTCGCCGTAGCAGTTGTCCACAAAGATGATGATCTCCGGGTTTGCGGCGCGGGCGGTATCGGCGATCTTGCGGATTGTAGACAGATCAAAGGCGTTGCGCTGTAAATAACCGCGGCTGCGCTGGATGTGGCACACCTTTGCGCCAGGGGCTTTCTGGGCGATCAGCTCGTAGTCCGGGGTGAAGTCGGGCTTGAGGGGAGCTTCGTCGTAGTTTACGCCGTAGTCCATCAGGGTGCCGGTGCCCTTGCCCTTGCCGTCCAGACCGATGACGCCCTCCAGCGTATCGTAGGGGCGGCCGGTGGCGGCCAGCAGGGTGTCCCCTGCCCGCAGCAGACCGAACAGTGCCACCGCCAGCGTGTGGGTGCCGCTCTGGAACTGGCTGCGCACCAGCGCGTCCTCTGCGCCCATGACCTGTGCAAAGATCTGCTCCAGCTTGGCACGACCGGTATCCCACAAGCCGTAGCCGGTGGTGCCCAGCATATCGGTGGAGGACATCTGGGTATCGGCAAAAGCTTTGAGCATCTTCAGCTGGTTGAAATCCCGGATCTCCTCCATCTGGCGGAAGTAGGGCTGGCACATCTCCATAGCCTTTTCGTCCAGCGCCAGCACCTCGGGCTTATAATCAAAAAAGTGGTTCAGAATCGACATTATAACGTGATAGTTCCTTCCTGTTATTTTTGGGTTCTTGCATTGCAATGCTAGTTCTTCCTTTCGGGAGAACTGGCATTTTGCGCAAAAAGCTTTATTATTTTTCGGGCACATAGCGGGCGTACTCTGCCAACTTTGCAAAGCCGAGACGGGTATAAAACCGCACTCGCTCCGGTGCGCAGAGGAATACCGGGCGCAGGCCTTCAGCGGCAAGGCTGTTTGCCATTTCCACAATGAGCCGCCCGCCGATGCCCTTGCCCCGCAGCGGCTCTGCGGTCTGCCCGCAGGCCATATAGGCTTGCCCATTGCACAGGGCATAAGCACCTACGGTGCAGACGACTGTACTCCCCCGCTCCAATGTCCATGCCACTGCCCTGCCCCGGGTGCGCTTTGTACACAGCTCTGAGTAAAAGTCTGCCTGCCGGGCGGAGTCTGCGGGGTAAAGCGCCGCTACCACCCGGGCGGCGGATGCTTCCCGGCAGAGGGTCAGCTGCGCCCACAAAGCTTCGTCCACGGCAGGCAGGGGCAGCAGCCCGCCCTGCGGCAAGCCGAACACCGTCAACGTTTCTGCCTTGTGCCAGCCGTCCGGCGGCGGGCAGACGGCTTCGTCCAGAATGGCGCCCTCGCACCCGCAGAAGGATAAAAAGCTTGCCAGCTCTGCGGGGTTTGCGTGCCCGGCCAGCCATGCCGTGCTGCCGGAAAGTTCCAGTGCCAGCGTAGGGCCGGCATAGAACCGCCACGGCTGGCTATTGCGAAAGAGCGCGCAGTCCAGCGGCAGCAGAGCGTCCAGCACCGGCAGACCCCGGCAGGCATTTGCGAACCGGGTGCGGCGCTTTGCACCCTTTACCTGTGCGATCACTTGAGCGCGTTGACGATCTTTTTGAACTCGCGGCCGCGCACCTCAAAGTTGGGGTACAGGTCAAAGGAAGCGCTTGCCGGAGACA
>OGHJ01002166.1_pt1 | contig 17668 bp, 7 predicted proteins | sample 1571351 | NCBI WGS metagenome assembly OGHJ01 (sample SAMEA2582037, study PRJEB24529) | metagenome | biome: Human gut stool | place: China | collected 2011 | reverse complement strand
CAAGGTTCTCTCCCTCCGGCCCTGCGGGGCCACCTCCCTCGCAGAGGGAGGCAAGGAACATCACAAAAACGCGCAGTACCATTCCAAAACGGGCCCGCCAAACAGCATTGCGATCACGATGCCCGCACACAGAAACGGGCCGAAGGCGAAGTGGTCCTTCTTCCCTGCCTTTTTGGCGGCCAGCAGGTATATGCCGTACATACCGCCAAAAACAATGCCGAAAAACATCGCCAGCAGCGTATTCTGCCAGCCCAGGAACAGCCCGGCGGCTGCCATCAGCTTGATGTCGCCGCCGCCGAACGCGCCGTCGATGACAAGGCAGAGCAGAAACATCGGCACACTGACGCAGAGCGCACCGATGATGTGCGGCAGCCAGTCGGCAGGGGAGAGCAGCACGCTCACCGCGCCGCAGACTGCCAGCGCCAGATTCAGCCGGTCCGGGATGGTCTGCGTCTCGGCATCAATGAGCGAAACGCTCAGCAAGATCCCGCAGACCGCCAGCGCCAGCAGCGCGGCCCAGCTCATGCCGAACAGCCCGCCCGGCAGGGCGTAGGCAGCGCCGTACCGCCAAGTGCAGCCCAGCGCCAGCACGCCGCCCAGAAGCTCCACCAGCAGGTACCGCGCCGGAATGTGCGCACCGCAGTGGCGGCACCGCCCGCGCAAGAATAACCAGCTGAACACAGGCACTAAGTCCGGTGCACCCAGCGTGTGGCCGCACTGCGGGCATACGCTGCGGCCCTTCAGCGGGTCCATGCCCCGCGGCAGCCGCCACGCGACGACGTTCATAAAGCTGAACAGCGCCGCGCCCAGCAGAAAACGAATGAGTCCCAACAGAAGCTCAAGCAGCAGCATGGCCCACCCCCGCGCCGTATTGCAGCCGGTCCTCCGCGCGGAAAACGCGGTAACCGCCGTCGGCATCATAGATGGCGTACATGCCGTTCTCCTGATACAGGAGCCGCTGCACGGTGTAGCCGTTCGGGTCGATCTGCAAAAGCGTCACTGTGCCGGGCAGTGAGCCCAGCGTGCGGATTTCCTCGGCAATGCCGTCCGCAAAGCCGTCCGCGCTTGTCTGGTCGGCGAACGTCTGCCCGGCGGAGTAGCACTGGGCAGACACGGCACTGGCCGCCAGCCGCGCAGCCTTGACCTGAGCCAGGGCCTCCCGCGCACGGGCCTGATAGCGCAGCTCCGCCGCGCCGGTCACAATAGTATACAGGACAGCGCCCAGCGCCAGCAGTACGGCGAGCTTTTCCGCAAACGCAGCTTTGGCCCAGCGTTCCCCGGTATGGCGCAGCCATGCGCCCAGTCGTGCTGCCAGCATTGTTACACATCCTCTACCATATAATAACACGCTATTTAGTATAGCGTGCCGGGCCTGTATTTGCAAGAAATTTCGCGAAAAAAACTCTGCTTTTTGTTCAAAGCTAACGGAAATTATGGCGAAATCGTGCACAACTTGCCGCTGACCCACTATATTTGGTGTAAATTTGCTGAAATCTCGCGGAATTTGTTGCGAAAACGTCACATTCCGAGTATAATGCCAATATATATAATCTGATATTGTGTCTAATTGTAACCTTTCACCGGAGAAACGACGGGAGCATCTATGGTGCAGTACAATAAAATTATAAAAAACAAAAAGAAAGGCTTTACGCTGGTGGAGCTGATGGTCGTTCTGGCTATCACGGCCATTCTGGCGGTGCTGGTCGGCGGCGGGCTGATCGCCTACACGCGGCTGGCCCGGTTCGAAAAGAACGAGGCCAACGCCCGCACGCTGTTCCAGACGGCGCAGATCTCCCTGACCCGGATGGAGACGGCGGGGGAGCTGGATGCGTTCCGCCGGCAGGTCATGGAGGAGGGCGACACGGGCGACCACTTCCAGAACGACGTCACCGTGACCGACGCGGGCGGCAAAACCCTTGTGAGCCGCACCAAGACCGAACTGAACCAGAACGTGGCCGCGCTCTACTATGACCGCACGGGCGCTGCCGCGGGCAACCATAACGCGCTGGTGGAGCGGCTGCTGGGCGATTACATCTACGACGCCTCGCTGCTGAATGCCTCGATCTGCGTCGAGATCGACGTGCAGAGCGGGCAGGTCTACTCGGTCTTTTACGATACCAAATCCGATAAGCTCCGCTTCAATCAGGACGGTGCTACGAATATTTATGACCGCAGCTATGACCACCGCCGCAATGACAGCCTTGTCGGCTACTACTCTGCCGAGGACCGCGTCAACGTTGTGCAGCTGGTGCAGACGAAGCTGAAGGTCAAGAATCCCCGCCTGACGAACGGCGAGACGCTGACCCTGAGCTGGAGCGGCAACTCCAGCCTCGGCGATCTGGACACCTCCTACACGGCCACGGCCTACGATGCCAAGGATACCGGCAAGACGAAGCCGCTGTTTACCATCACGATCAAGCGCGACACCGCGGGTGCGGCGGATGATAACAAGCAGGTCATCACCAAGATGCCTGTCACGATTTATACGTATGATAATGCGGGCCAACGGACGGAAACCAAGAAAGAACTCTACTTCCCGTTAAGCTACAACAAGGGCAGCTTTGTGCTGACGCTGGACGCCATGGCGGACGCGGCGCTGCTGCGTGCGTGTGAGAACGACGAGGTTGCCGCCACGAGCCTGTACAGCATCACCCGCCTGCTGAACGACCCGAAGGACATCTACATTGCCATGCGCGCCGAGCCGCGGGAGAACTACAGCGATACCTACACAGCCAGCAAAGAGGAAACGACGAACGAGGAAAACACCCTGCTGGCCAAGGGCGGCAAGGCGGATAAAGCAGACCTGAAATATTTCCGCCATCTGTACAACCTGCGCTGGTCTGCCGATTGGAAGATTGCCGGCGAGGGCATCTACACGATGACCCCCCAGGCCAGCAACAGCACCGGCCTGAACTGGACGGGCGGCGGCGTCACGGTCTACTGCGCCGCGGGCGCATGGCCTCCTGTGGCCAAGGTGCCGTCCCTCAATGACCCTGTCGCATGGCCGACGATCCCGGAGCTGGGTGAAAAAATCGAACTTACGAGCAAAACAACGGTCCTTGCAACCAAGACGACCCGTGTGCCCATCCTCAATCTGCAATTGAGCAGCAAGTCCGTTGCAAAAACCGGCAGGGCAGGGAAGGACGAGCTGGCCGACCACTATGTCGGCCTTATCGGCGAGAACAAGGGCAAAATTTCTTACATCACACTGCGCGACCCGGACATTCAGGTCAACGTCAAGACCGAGACCGTCGCCGCCGGTGCGCTGCCGAAGGCAGGCCAGCTCAAGCTGACCGCGACCAAATTCGTCACGGCGCTGGCGAAGGACGACGAGAACTGGCGCGATGTGCGTGCTGTCGGCGCACTCTGCGGCGTCAACACCGGCACGCTGGAAAACTGCGCCCTGACCCGCGGCACGAACTCCTCGACCAGTGCGCTGGTGGCCGCGGCGCTGGCGTTTGACAACACTACCACCGCAACGCAGCGCAAAGCGCAGACGCAAAACGCTGGCGGCAAAAGCTATACCTATTATACAGACGAGCCGCGCGGCATTGGCGGTCTCGTCGGCGTTGCCATACCCGAAACGGATTCCGTCATGCAGGACCTGACCGTTGCGTCGGACGTGACGGTAGCGGGTCTGCTTGTGGACAAGGACACGCAATCCGTTGCAGAGACCACAGCGCCAGACCAGCAGGCCGAGAAGGCCCGCTACGCCGCTGCGGCAGCCGAACCGAATGACGAGAACTCCCTCTGGCGCAGCGTCGGCGTGGGCGGCGTGTTCGGCACGGTGGACGCCGCGAAGATGCAGACGACGGACAAGACGAACATCGTCAACAACGGCTTTGTGACCGGCAACGGCTTCACGGGCGGCATCGTCGGCAACCTGTTTACGACAGGCGCAAATACCAGCACGCCGCTGGTGTTGACGGGCCTGAGGAACAACGGCACGGTCAGCGCGGGCGCCAACTATAAGGGCGATACCGCGGGCGATGCGCGCAGCCTGGTGCTGGGGCAGTTCTTCGGCGGCATTGCGGGCTACGGCAGGGGCGTGACCCTGCAAGGCTGCGAAAGCGTGACCCGCAGCGACCTGACCGAGACCCAGTTCAAGGAGCAGGTCAAGGCGGGCTTCGACGAAACCGGCACATTGACCGACGCCAGCCCCCTCAAGGGTGATTTCGTCGGCGGCCTTATCGGCTACGGCAAGGATATTACGCTGGACAACTGCAAGACCGGCAAGGGCTACGTGCTCGGCAGCCGGTTTGTGGGCGGTCTGGCCGGTGGCTTTACCGGCAGCGGCGTACAACAGAACGATACGAACAGCAGTGACGTCTTTGGCAGCCGCTACGTCGGCGGCATCGTGTCGGTCAACGGCAGCAACAGCATAATCAACGGCATGACCAATACGGGTCTGGTCGCGGCCTTTGGAAAGAACGCGGCCTACGTCGGCGGCATCGTCGGCGTCAATGATGCCGGCTGGGGCGGCAGTGAAGACAAGACTGCCAAAGCCACCGTGCAGAACTGCGCCAACCGTATGTCCGGCGACAACGCCACCGATACCCGCCGCATCAACCTGTTAAAGGAGCTGAGCGGCTGCGCCGACTACGTCGGCGGCATCGCGGGCAGCAACGGCAAAAACGGCGTTGTGACGTGGGATAAGAGCGGCACCCCGACGCTGGGTGCCATCCTGTACGGCAACAACTACGTGGGCGGCGTGGCCGGTTATAACGATGAAAATGCGACGATCTCCAACACCTCCACCCATGACCTGACCATCAGCGGCCAGATCGTGGCGGCGGGCAAGGCTGTCGGCGGCATGATCGGCCTGAACTGCGCCTCCACGCTGCCCTCCGCCACTGTGAAGGTCAGCCGCGTGGCGGGTCAGCAGCTTGTCGGCGGCGTCATCGGTGCCAACCTGCCGGTGGGCGGCTTCACTGTGACGGGCGGCGCGTTTAACACACATGTGGCCTCGGGCCGCGTCGAGGCCGACGCCGTCGCGGGCGGCATCATCGGCTACAACCGTCTGCTGGCGGCCAAGCCCGCGGGCGTCACGCTGGAGGCGCTGCTGCCGAAGATTGACAAGAGCACCGGCGTGCTGACCGACAGCACCGACGCGGAAACGAAAACGGATACCCCAATCATCCTGACCGGTTTCTGGAACAAACTCAACCTGCAGGCCAACATCTACGTCGGCGGCATCGTCGGCGCAAACGACGCTAAAACGAAGCTGACGATTCAAAAGGCAACCAACGGCGCAACGCAGAACGCCTTGTCCGTCGGCGGCCTGAACCCGTCCAACAACGGCGCGTTTAAAGGTGGCGTTTTGCTGAACGCGCTGGCCGGTGGCCGCTATGACTTTGGCACCGCGTACGGCGCACTGGCGGGCGGTATCATCGGCTATGCCACACCCAACACGAAGCTGGAAAACTGCACAAATTACGGCACAGTGGCTCACAAGTGCGCCGCGGGCGGCTTTGCGGGCTGGAACGAGGGCACGATCACCGGCGGCAGCATGGCGGCGTCCCTCGGCAACCGTGAAACCGGGTATACCTATCTGGGCGGCGTTGCGGGCGTCAACGGCGGTCTTATTCAGTCTGCCTACCTGGTTAAAGACTGCGCTGTGCGCGGCGACAGCTGTGTCGGCGGCATTGCGGGCGTCAACCTGGGCGTTGACGCTGCGGCAAGCAAGGGCCTCATCATCTGCACGGGGGACAACAGCAGCACTGGCACGGTGGAGGCCAACCAGTACGCGGGCGGCGTGGCCGGTACGAACCGTGCCGAAATCACCCGTGTGGAGAACCGTGCCTCGGTGCGCGCCAGCACAAAATATGCGGGCGGTATTGCGGGCGTGAACAACGCGGGCGGCACGATCAGCTATTGCAGCCATGCCCAGAATCCGATCTACGCCACCAACGGCGAGGCGGGCGGCATCGCGGGCAATAATAATAAAGACGCGCTGATTGAGAATGTGCAGGTCAGCGCCGCCGTCACCGCGGCCAACGGCACGGCGGGCGGCGTCACGGCCACGAACTTCGGCATCATCGGCCAAGACAGCGGGCTGGAAAGCAACAGCAGTGTAAGCGGCTGCACGATCACCGGCACGTCGGAGAGCATCGGCGCTGTTGCGGCGTACAACGGCAAGGACGCGACCATCCGCAACGTCAGGCTGGCGAAAAACGCCAACGTGCGGTTCAGCACCCCGGCGGTCACCATCGGCGGCCTTGCGGGCATGAACGAGGGCACCGTCACCGGCTGTCAGGTCGAAAACGGCGCGCTGGCGCTGAACGACGGCCTGCGCGCGGGCACCAACACCGTCACGCTGGGCGGCGCGGTGGGCCGCACCACGAAGTACGGCACGGTCAGCAGCACCGACGTTCGGCTGGACCTTACACAAAATCTTGACAAATATACAAATTTGGGCGGCGTCGCAGGCAAGAACGACGGTACCCTGGAGCAGTGTACCTATTCCGGCACGATGGGCGGCGAGGCAGGCGAGGACGGCCTTGTCTCCGTCGGTGCACGCAGCACCGGCAGCACGGTGGGCGGCATTGCCGGTCTGAACAACAGCACGATCACCGGCTGTGAGGTCAAATACATCAAACTGCAGGTCAGCGGTATCAGCAACATCACCACGACCCAGACCGCAGACGAAAAGCTCGCCAGTGCCAGCCATGTGGGCGGCATTGCGGGCCGCAACAATGTCGAAATCGCCAACAGCTATGTCGCCACCGAGCGCAGCAACGGCGGCGCGGGCAGCATCATCACGGCGCGTTACGGCTTTGTGGGCGGCGTTGCGGGCTCCAACAACGGCACTATCACGGGCAGCGGCAGCAAAACTGTGCAGACCGATTTGATGCCCGAGTTGAAAAAGTGGATCGCTGACGGAGACACCAATGCAATTGTCGCTGCGCTGCGCGGCAACCCGGTAAATGGGACGGGCGCTACAGTTAGCTATGTGTCCAACTTTGTGGATCTCAAGGGCGTTGACACTGTGACGAATAAGGGCTACACGAACGTTTACAGCGACACGGGTCTGGCCGCTAACGATCTGCTTGTCGGCTTGCGCGGCAGCAATAAGGATATGAACAACCTTGCCAGCGGTCACTTGGGCGGAATTACCGGATTCAACGGCCTGAACGGCAGCATCAGCAGCACGGCCAGCGGTAAGTGGTTCATCTATGCGGATAACGCAGCCCGCGATGATACCACCGTTGGCGGCATCGTAGGACAGAACGAATCCAATGTGACCGGCACAAGTGCGCTGGATACTGTGGTAAACTGCGCTGCCGTGCGTCGATTCAGCCGCCGGACGTTCTGGAAAACGGGCAATAACGCGACCCAAAGGGGTGATATTTCCCAAAGCGATGCCAATGACCGCGATGATGTTAATTACTATGATTCCACAAACCGCTTCAATGTGCAGGTTGGCGGCATCATCTGCAACCAGAACAACCGCAGTGGTGACCGGTGGACGCTGACAAACTGTATTAACTTCGGCTCTGTCTATAACAGTCGTTCCGGCAATGCGGGCGGCGTCATTTCGCTTTGGACGAACTACGGCGGCACGCTTCAAAACTGCTACAACTTCGGCGACCTGAAGACGAACTTCAACGACGGCGGCAGTGACTGCGGTACAATGGGCGGTATTGTGGCTTACTATGATGCGCCTGTCTCCAACACGTCGGTCAACGTCCTGTCCTGTCAGAACCATGGCTCGATGAAGTCGTCTATTGATGGCTGGAGCAGCGCAAACGACATCGGCGGCATCTTTGGCAAAGTGCAGATGAAGAACGCCACCGACATTATGACAATCGATCTGTATGACTGTGTCAACGGCAGCACTGTAAGCATTCAAGCCAGATCGATGGCTGTCGGCATTTTTGCTTACTTGGGCCCGTGGGATGGCGTGGACAATCCGAATGTCAGCAGCGTAAAAAAAGGTAACGGCTACAATGGGAATGCCCAGTTTAAAACCATCCCGTATGTTACCATCAATATTGACCGGTGCCGCAACTTTACCACCAATATGACGACCCAAACCGAAAAACGCGATAATGACAGCACTAATAATGGTAAATATTACTGGATTGCCGGTATTGTCGGCAGCCGGTCCATGGGCGGCTACAGTGTAGCCCCCACAACAATCACAAACTGCTTCTCTGTCGTTAAGGACGATTGGCACCCTGTTGCCTATGACAAGCGTTCGTCCACAGAATTGACAATGAAAGACGGTACGGTTGTTTATGGCGAACACATCGAGGGTCATAACAACTACTATATCGATTCCGGCGCGGCCTTTGCCAATAGCTACAAGAAAATACAAGGTCAATCCCAAACCGCTACGGGCGTAATCGACAGAACCCTGAGGCGCATCACAACCGGCTTGTCCACAAGCATCAACTGGGGCACGCAGAACAGTAACTTTACCGAGCGGCAGGAAAACACCAAGTCCGGCAGCCGCAGACTCTTCATCGGTAAGGATACAGGTGGTGGAACGGACGATGCCTATTTTGCTATGCTGCCCACAAGCATCGACGGCAAACAAATCAGCTACGACATTACAAAACTAACAGGCAGCACGGGCTATATTGGTGTCAAGACCGGGCAGTCTTTTGGTGAAAAATCGACGCGGCGTTATATCTACGATGCCAACGGCGATGAGCGCGGGCAGCTGCTACTGGTCTACGGTGAAAACGCACAGACGACCAAGGACAACCGCAAGGGCGAACCGGACAATGAGGACATCACGGACGAGGTTATCCAGAACTACTATAAGTACGTGCTGGACAGCACCAAGCCCGCCAAGCCGGGAGAAATCCACGTCAAGGCCAGCCAGGTGCAGGACGCGGACAACAATGTCTATGGCCGTTATGAAGTGACGTGGGACGAGCCGAACGACACGACAGCCAGCCCCGCCGCTTACTACCGTGTTGAAATTCTGCCCTGCAACGATGCGGGTACTGTCGCACCGGATGCAGATCCCTATCTCAAAGCGGACGTCTACCAGCGCAGCTATACCTTTGTGGCAGATAAAGCGTGGACGGGTTACTTCGTCGTGCGTGTAACGCCCTACAACACCAACAACGACCCGAATCAGCCTGATAACCCCAACACCAGCGGCGTGCAGACCTTTATGCACGCCCTGCCGAAACCGGAACTGGAAGTCCGCCTTGTAAAGCGCTCGGAATTTAACTGGAACGAATGCACGAAGGTCGATGGTAACGAAGAATTTAAATATGAGCAAATTCTTGTGTTGAAAAACTATGAGGACTACCCCAAGGATGAAAACTGGACAGTAACCGTAACAAGAAACGGTGTAACGAACCCTTATACGTTCAGCAGGCAGAATGGGAAGAAGTATATCCGCATAGCGTGGAGTATTGGGGTGACCAAGACCTTTACAGCGCTGGCAACTCCGGCAGCGGGCAGCACCAGCTATTTACGCTCGGCGGAGTACAAGGTCGAAACCTACGTCCCATCCCAATGGCGTGATGTTAACAAAGAAGATGCCAAGAAGAATGAAGACGGTCTGCCTGCGGGCACGCTGACCAAAGCAGAAAACGCGACAGAGTACGTGACCTGCACCGGCCAATCGGCGGAAAACTTTACCGCAACGGTGACTTTCGGTTTCACGCCAACGTCGGCAGACCCGACCCACGGCAACCCGACCTACCGCGTCATGCTGCTGGCAAAATATCTGGGCAATGACACGGTCAACGGGCGGTCCCTGAACGGCCAGTACATCACGCTGGCCGCGCGGGAGGGCATCGTCACCGAGACACCCGTCACCTTCAACCTGAACAGTCTGCCGTCGGATGCTATGTCCAACTACACCGACTTCCTTGTCATTGCGGTGCCCATCACCAGCGGTAAAGGCGATGTGACCACACGCTGGGATGCCACGGCGGAGGAAGTGTCCGCAGCCATCGCCAGCCATGCGAACGAGACAAACGACACCGACAAAGAAATCTGGTGGAAGAACGGCTATGAGATCGTTCGCACGGGCGAGCACAGCTATACCTATGCCCATCTGACGCCGCTCTGCTTCTCCGACGTGAACCGTGATAAGAGTGGGTGGGCAGAACAGGCCACGGTAACGACCCCGCAGATCATCTTCAAGCAGCTGAACCTGAATGTTCTGAAAGCCCCGACGCTGGACAAAAACACCGAAGGAAAAGTTGACGAGAAAACCAACGAGTTGACCTATACGTTCAACTGGACGCAAGAGAACATAGGTACGGAAACGCCGACCTACAGCATCAAGCTCTACGGCCTGTTGACGGACGCGAACGGCAATGTGACCGGTCAGGAGCAAATTGCGCTGAAGGATGGCGTAAATCTGGCCAATGAGGTTCAGCGCAGCGGCAGCAACAGCTTTACCCTGCCTGTCAACGTGGATACCATGCTGGCCAACGGCAGCGACAGCTGGCGCTATGACAAGGTCCGGCTCGAGGTCACCCGTGTGGCGGCAGCCGGCACCGATGAAATCGGCGCGTCCGCTGTGGCGGATTACAGCGTTAAGCAGCGCCTGCCCGGCATCAGCGCGCCGAGCTCCATCACCCGCGTCAACGGCGAGACCGACAACGCGGATGCCCTGCTATACACGGTCAGCTGGTCGCCGTCCGACAACGCGCGCATTGACCACTATGACCTGTGCGTCGTCGATGCCGATGACAAAACTGTGCTGACGCTGCCCACCACGGACAACGTCGGCAGCCTGACGCTGGATCTGGAGCAGTATCAGGGCAAGGCATTGCGCTTCCGCGTCATTGCCCGCCGCAAGGACGATAGCTGCTTTGACGGCCCGGACGGCGCGTTGAGCCAGCCCGAGGCCATCGTCCGCCGCGCCGCTGCACCCACGGTTACGGCCAGCAGCTTTGCGCCCGACAGCCCGAATCAGGAGACGTTCCTGAACGACCTCAAGCTCAACATGACGCTGGAGAAAGCCGCACAGGGCAATGTCTACTTTACCGGCTATATCTTCAGCAGTGTGGACAATTACAATACAATTGCCGATCTGGCCAAGGCTTGGCAGAATACCCTCACCGGGCAGGCCAAGTACGAGGCCCAGCAGGAGTTGACCAAAAAACTGGACGAGATGCTGAACAGCGGCGACGCCGAGCTGGTCATCCCGAAGGACAGCCGCACGGTGGGCGGGAGCGCCAGCGCCAACGACACCACCGCCAGCTATACCTTTGTGCCCGACGGCAACGGCTTTACGCTGACGCCCGACCATGCAAAACAATACCTGCTGCCCGCGGTGCGCGTTATGCCCACCGACGGCACGACAGCGTCGAACTGGTTCTACTTCTTGCAGCAGGATGCCGCAAAGGCACAGCTGCCGGCCATCACGCTGGACGCCCCCGTGGACGCTGCCGAACCGGAACGCGCGCTTGGCAATGCCGTTTACACGCAGGAGGTCAACCTGTACAACGACCCCGAGTTTAAGAGCAATCGCGGTACGGCCCCGCTGAAGCTGCGCCGCTTTACGGTGGAGTGGACCGCGGTGAACAAGTACACCCAGGCCGACGGCACGGTGCGCAACCTGACCGACAGCTATACCTTTACCGTCACGCCGTTGGGCGAGGACAAAACGCCCTACAGCATTACGGTGACGACCTACGACAGGGACGAGACGGACGCAGACGGCACGATTCACCCGCGCGGTGAAATCAAAACCGTCACCAAGACCTATGACGGCAAAACGACGGAGCTTAAAGAGCAGACCACCGTTGTGGACAAGGAGACCGGCAAGACCCGCATCTGGTACGACCTGAGCGTCGAGCCTGTGACCGACGAGAACGGCAACGTGACATGGGAACAGAAACCCTATGACGTCACCGGCACGGTGGAAAAGGACGGCGGTACGCTGTACTACAAGGCACAGACGGTTCCCATGCTGGAGCTGGTGCAGGAGGACGGCGCCGAGCCTGTTTACCGCATCACCCTGCCCGAGCTGCAGGAAAAGGTGCAGGACGACTCGCTCAATCTGCAAAAGTTCACCGCAAGTGTGACGCTGCAGACGCTGGCGCACTCGGATAACAAAGGTAAGACCGTTGCGTCCGATTGGGTCAAGGTCACCGTCAACGGGACGAACACCGCCGATGCGACGGAGGATGCCCAGAGCATGGACTCCGCGGAGAGCGTCGCGCCCGCCGAGACTGCAGAAAGCACGGCGGCGGAAAGCGCCCCCGCAAGCGTGCCCCCGGTCCTGATGCGGGCCCGTGCGGCACTGCCCATGGCGACCCCGGAGACCGCCGCTGCCCCGGATGAGACGGACGCGGCGGAAACCGCGCCCTCGAAACAGACGGAAACAAGCGACGCATCGTAATTTTATTTCAGGAAAGAAGGTGGCATTATGCACCGCAGGGCACGCAGCATTCTGCGCGGGGAGCAGGGACTTTCGATGATACTGGTCCTCTGCATCGGCGCGCTGTTTGTGGCGCTGTCGGCAGCGCTGGTCTATGCGGCCTCCGTGCTGACGGCCAATGCCAACCGCCAGCTGCTGGAACAGGAAGCCTACCAGCTGGCAACCAGCTTTTCCGACGTGCTGGAAGGGGAGCTGAACAAGAGAGACAGCAGCTTTGCCAAGTTCGTCAATGAGCAGTTCATGTTCTCCCAAAGCTACGGCAAGGACATCTATGATTTGGAATCCCAGCCCAAGGAGTTCGCCTGGAAACCGAACGGCAGCCAGCCTGATGGCGGGGCCGAGGCCATCACGGTAACACTGCGCCGCCGCCCGGGCGACGGTGCCGACAAGCTGAACCAGACGGCGAATAGCACCAATGCCACAGACCTGCGCAACCTGCTCGACACACTGGAGGGCGAAAACCGCAAGGGCATGGAGATCGTCGATTTACAGCTGGACATTACGGTGACAGTCACGAAAAACGGCGAGAGCTTTGCCTTCACGCGGACCTATGACCGCACAGTGAAGTACGACAGCGACGGCAGCCAGGCAAAAAACAATACATTCCCCAAGGTGTATTACACAATAAAAGACAGTACAACAAAGTATTACCGTATTAGCGACCTGACGTTCTACGCCCCCGGCAGTGGTGACCTGACCATTACTGGCGGCAACATTGACAGCAACCGCCTGACGTTCCATTGCGACACCAGCCAGCAGCCCGATTCCATCACCTACACCCGCGGTGCCAAACAGAGCACCGGCACAACATAGGAGTGACCCGCTATGAAACATACTTTACAAAGTCAGCGCGGCGAGACCATTGTGGAAGTGCTTGTGTCGTTCCTGCTGCTGATGATTTTTACGTCGATGTTCGTCGTTTCGCTGCGGTACGCCCGCGCCATGTCCCAAAAGGCCGAAACGCTGCGGGAGACAGCCTATGCCTTCTGCGCCGGGCTGTACCCGGCCAATAACGCGGCCCCCAGCTGGGAGAAGGAGCGGGATGGGCTGAAGTTCTCCTTTGGCGATTACGGTGAATTTACGGTGAACGGCGTCAAGCTGGACAGCGTGGAGACAAGCGCGGAAGTTACGGAAAACGGCCAAAAAACGACGGAACAGCACAAGTTTTACCGCTACAGCAAGAGCACGGCAGAAGGGACGACCAACCCATGAAGCAGCGTTTGAAAAACCAGAACGGCACAACGCTGGTGGAGCTGATCGTCTGTATGGTGCTGCTGGCGATCTTTACGCTGGCGGCGGTCACGCTGATACAGCCCAGCGCACAGGCGTACATGGACATCCAGCAGCAGACGCGCGCGCAAAATCTGGCTGACGCGCTCATTGAGACGATCCGCGGCGAGGTGCTCGAGGCGAACGGCTATATCCGCTTCACCGACGGCGCGACGGACCCTAATAATTTGGACAGCGTTTTTTTGTCCAAGGGTAACGACTACAGCAAGGGCACGGCATTGGAATTCAGCGTCTACCCCAACCACATTGAGCTGATCGACAAGGACTGTGTGCCGCCGCTGACAAAGACAGACGGCACAGAACTGCTGACAGCGGAACAGGCCAATGCGCTGAACGGCTACCTGCACATGCGCTTTTACCGCGATGAACTGAATGACGCCGGGCACTACGGCAACCCGCAGCACACAAAAAAGGACAAGGCCGAGGACGGTACTGAGACGGTCACACGGCCCTACGTTGCCTACGGCTACACAACGGCCTATCCCCGGGATGCCTATATGGGGCTGTTCATCAGCGAACTGCATTTCTACGCCCGCAGCTGGACGCAGGACGGCGACGAAACCAAGACCCCGCGCATTACGGCTATGACGGTGGTGCTGACTGTGGCCAAGCGGGACGCCGACAACCAGATCGTGCCGCTGTGCACCCAAAAAGCCATTGTGCAGTTACCCGGTGAGCCGGTCATCCTGTATAAACCCGGCACCTGGGACGGCAAGGCATCGTCGGAGTCGTGAGCGGTGCCCTCCGGGACGATTTTTGAAAAGTTTATTACAATCCTGGCGGATGTACTGGACAAATTCAAATGGACTTGTTATACTTTAAAACATGAATACCTGTGTGCCGGACAAAAATGCAGGAACGTCATGGGCATCAGAACAGCGAGGATGACTAGGATGGCAACAATTGAAATCAAAATGCTGGGCGGCTTTGAGATCCGTGTGAACGGCAAGCCCGTGCTGGCACAGCTGGCGCAGTCCCGCAAGGCAACGGCGCTGGTGCAGTATCTCGTTTTGCGGCGCGGGGAGCGCGTCTCCCACAAGGTACTGACCGATACCCTGTGGGCAGGGGAGCGCTCCACCAACCCGGACATGGCCCTGCGCGCCATCTTGCATCGCTTCCGCCTTATGATCGACGCGGAGGGTCTGGATGAGATGAAGGGCTGCATCGTGACCAGCCGCGGCTACTACCAGTGGAACCCCCATCTGGACTGCAGCGTGGATGTGTTTGAGGTCAACGACCTGTCGGAGCTGGCCCGCAAGGAGAGCGACGCCGAGAAGCGCAGCCGCATTTATGAACAGATCGTCAACCTGTACGACGGGCGGCTGCTGCCGCAGTCTGCGTCCGAGCCGTGGGTCGAAAGCGTCAGCGTGCGTCTGCACGGGCAGTACCGCACAGCCATTTTAAACCTGCTGGAGCTCTGCAAAAAATGGGGCGAGAGCACCCGCATCGTTGCGCTGTGTACCCGCGCGCTGGAGCTGGACCCCTACGAGGAGCGCCTTTATCTGGAAAAGATCGTCGCGCTGGAGACGCTGGGCCGCCACGAGGAGGCGGAGGATCTGGCACGCCGCGGCAGCGCCATGGGCTGCCTGCATCATACCATTGAGCCGGGCCGCGCAGGCTCTGCCTACCGCCAGATGCGCCAGGCAGACCGCAATATGGAGAGCGAGGTCTCCAAGCTGCTCTCTGCTCTGCCGGATACCGAGAACACGGGGGCCTGTATCTGCGACTTTGAGACGTTCAAGGAAATTTACCGCGTACAGCGCGGCGTGCAGGCCCGCTACGGTCTGCAGGTATTCCTGGCGATCCTGACCGTGGCTCCCAGCCAGAACACCGATGCTGCCGAGACCGCTCTGATGGTGGAGCAGCTGGGCGATCTGATCCGCACGAATCTGCGCCAGTGCGATGTGGCCGCCCGCTACACCGATATGCAGTATGTTGTTATGCTGAGCGGCAGCACCGCCGAGAGCGGCACCGGCCCGATGGAGCGCATCAAGGCCGCGTTCTACCGCATCCCTGCCCATGGCCGCTACCTGTTGAGCTATAGCCTCTATGTTCCCGAGGCCAAGGCCGACAGCGGGCGCGCCCGCCGCCGCAAAAAGACGGCGAAGAAGGAAAAATAAGTGAGCCGTTAAGCCGTACAGTGAAAGCTGTGCGGCTTTTTTTGCTGCACGGACCGGCAAAGAAACGATTGGTAGGGGCGGGCATTGCCCGCCCGTGCCCGTTTGCCCTGTGATATATTTTCCCGAAAAGACGATGCTGCGCCAAGTTGGCGGGCGAGCAATGCTCGCCCCCTACACTCGCTGTATGTCGAGGAACGATTTTTTACACTTTCCACAATCTTTTGCCTAAAAATTTTTACAAAAAATCCGAAAAAACTGTTTAAATTTCCACAACAATGTGGTAAAGTAGTATCAAACAGGCGGGAGTGTTCAAAAATCACTGCGCCGCAATGAAATTCTACGCCGCAGGGCTGCCGGAAGCAGCCCCGGCGCGAAAAGAGGTTTGACGATCCATGGGCTACGCAAGCAAAGACATCCGCAACATTCTGGTGGCCGGCCACGCCGGCTGCGGCAAAACGACGCTGACCGAGGCACTGCTGTACATGAGCGGCGCTTCCGAGCGTATGGGCCGTGTCGAGGACGGCACCACCGCCAGCGACTTTGACCCCGAGGAGATCCGCCGCAAGGCATCGCTCAACTCGAGCGTTGTCCCCGTCGAGTACGAGGGCATCAAGTACAACCTGATCGACGCACCGGGTCTGTTTGATTTTGAGACCGGCGCTGCCGAGGGCATCATGGCCGCCGAGAGCGTGCTGATCTGTGTGTCCGGGCGTTCCGGCGTGACCGTCGGTGCCGAGAAGGCGTACCAGCTGGCGCTGAAAAACAACAAGGCGCGGATGATCTTTGTCACCAAGGCTGATTTGGAAAACGCCGACTACTTTAAGATCCTGGAGCAGATGAAGATCAAGTTCGGCCCCAGTGTCTGCCCCTGCGTCGTGCCCGTCCGTCTGGACGACGGCACCGTCGCCTACATCAACCTGTTCAGCCAGAAGGCCTTCAAATACGAAGGCGGCAAGCAGGTCCAGATCGACCTGCCCGACATCGGCCACCGCTTTGAGGGCCTGATCCAGGCCATGAGCGAGGCCATCGCCGAGACCGACGAGGCTTTGATGGAGAAGTTCTTCGAGGGCGAGGCTTTCACCACAGAGGAGATCGTCCAGGGCATGGCCTCCGGCGTGCGCAGCGGCCAGATCACGCCCGTGTTCTGCGGCTCCGCGGTCAACGCGCAGGCGCTGGATATGCTGCTCTACAACATGAACGTGCTGCTGCCCGGCGCGGACACCGCGTCCGCCGTGGGCGAGTCTGGCGGCGAGCCGGTGGAGATCACCGCCGACCCCGCCGCCCCGCTGTGCGCCTACGTCTTTAAGACTGTGGCCGACCCGTTTGTCGGCAAGCTGAGCTTTATTAAGGTGCTGTCCGGCAGGCTGACCGCGACGAGCAACGCCGTCAACGCCCGCACCGGCCAGCCGGAGCGCCTGGGCAAGACGCTGACCGTCTGCGGCAAAAAGCAGACCGACACGCCCGAAATCGCCGCCGGTGACATCGGCGCAGTTGCCAAGCTGGCCACCGCCAAGACCGGCGATACCCTGTGTGACCCCGCCCGCGTCGTGGCGCTGCCCGCACCTGTGTACCCCATCAGCAGCTACCGCATGGCCGTCAAGGTCGCCAAGAAGGGCGACGAGGGTAAGGTCGGCAGCGCGCTGGCCCGCCTGATCGAGGAGGACCCCGCCATCCGGTTCGTGGTCGACCCCGAGACGAAGCAGCAGATCATCAGCGGTCTGGGCACCCAGCATCTGGAGGTCGCGCTGGCCAAGCTGAAGAATAAGTTCGGTGTCGAGATCACGCTCGAGAATCCGCGCGTGCCGTACCGTGAGTCCATCCGCAAGAGCTGCAAGGCGCAGGGCCGCCACAAGAAGCAGACCGGCGGCCACGGCCAGTTCGGCGACGTGTT
>OGHJ01002158.1_pt1 | contig 17713 bp, 16 predicted proteins | sample 1571351 | NCBI WGS metagenome assembly OGHJ01 (sample SAMEA2582037, study PRJEB24529) | metagenome | biome: Human gut stool | place: China | collected 2011 | reverse complement strand
TTTTATGTATTACTAGTAACTGTTAAGAATTCAGAAAAGGAGTCATACTTTGAGACTCCTTTTTTCCAATATATACATAACTATGTTTATGTAAAAAATACCATTTTATTACTAACTACTATGTTTTCCTTTTGTCTATTCTTTAGAAGGTGCCCCACCTTTTTGTGTCTTAGGATCAATCACCATACCAACTTGTGGTTGGGTATCTCCTAAAATAATTGATGCTGGACTCAAGAAATCACCATACTGGAAGACTTTCGTTTTCCGACGTTCAAAGTGAATATGTGGTCCAGTAGCTGCACCCGTTTGTCCAACATATCCGATAAGTTGGCCTTTTTTGACCTTATCCCCTTTCTTAACAAGAGGAACATCACGCATATGTCCATAATAAATAATAGTGCCATCTGGAAGAGTGTGCATCACGTGGTTACCATCGATATTCATCGCTTCTTCATTGACCTCTACTACTTCTCCGTCTGTAACAGCGTAAATAGGAGATCCCTCTGGTGCTGCAAGGTCCATTCCTGTGTGTCCTGAACCCGCATTTGGTCCACCTGCGTTAGCTGATGCACCAAAAAGTTGGGTAATAGTATAAGGGACATCAAGAGGCTGACCGGTATCAGTACTGAGATTACTACTATCGCTATCACCACACGTATCAGCATCTACTTCTTCCTTGTCATCATCCTTATCCTTCTTGTCTTTTGACTCTTTTAGACGATAGACATAGACTTTTCCGTAGTCCATAGTAATACGGTCTCGATATTGACCATAATTATTCTCAGCAATCCCGTCTGTCGATGGGGAACATTGGATAATATTCTCCTTATCCTCAACTAGCATGGTCTGTCCTTTATCTCCAGAGCTACTACCTTTCGTACCCCAGATAATGACATCTCCTTTTTCACGGTTTTGAACATCATCTTTAGACGACCAGTTACCTTCATACACTAACTCATAACCATTGTCTTTTAACCAGTCGTGTTCTGAATCGGTATCTACTGGAGATCCAGATTCTTTAGCACCGCCGTCAACAAGAGCATAGTAAAGAGCAGACGAATGGTCATAGCTATCTGGACCAGTACGAGCATCACGAGAATACTTGACCTTTCCTAGCTTATCCTTATACCACTTAATAGCTTTGTCAGTATCAATAGATTTTTTGTCCTTGTCACTGTCTTTTTTACTATCTTTGTTGCTAGAGTCACTTGATGAACTGCTATCGCTATCCTCCTCCTCGTTGGAGTTATCATTATCACCGTCTTCTTCATCATCGTCGTCATCTGAACTTTGACTACTTGACGAGGAGTTATTGGAAGAAGCACCGCCACCTCCAAAAGCTTTTTGGAACTTGGCATCATCGTACTTATATTTACTTGCTTCGAAGACTTCCGCAAACTTCCTTGCATCCGCCTTCTTCTGATCTGGTTTGACATAAGCCATATTACCTCGCTCGTAGGCATTCCATGACATAGCAGTTTCATCGATATTGGTTTGTTTCGCAAACTCCTGGAATGACCAGTTATGGCCAGATTCGTCATAGGCTGGGTTCCAGTCACCTTTTGAGATGGCATCGATAACAAAGGCAACCATCTTATCAGCATCTTCCCAATCAGGACTATTAAGAGGTGCATATTTCGTGTAGGGGTCAAACTGGAAGATTCCACCACCACCAAGTGTGTTAGATGTCCCACCTGTCGTTGGAACAGCTCCCTTAGAAATGGAGTCATTGATACCACCACCATAATGCCCTTGGGCACGTCCAATGATGTCATAGCTCCCTTCAGAGTTTGCCCAACCAACAGCACCTGCAGCAGATTCCCCAGACAATCCAGCATTCACAAAAGCCATAAAGACTTTGTGGGCATTTTCATAGGCTTTTGTCCCCTTCGTAAAGGGATCAGAGTCGCCAGCAGATGCTGAGTCAGTTTTAGTAGAAGTCGATTGAGGCTTAGAGCCATCATCATCGTCTTCTTCATCATCGTCTTCTTCATCGCCATCTTTTTGGTAGGTTACACATTGGGCGTTAGTCTTGCCACCTTTCCCACCGGAAGTACTAATTGTCCCCATTAAACCAGTGATAATTGCAATTAAGATAACCGCAAAAGTTAAAATAGTTCCTATAATAATGGTTGTCTTCACTCCAAAAATCGTTAGAAGAACACGAGCAGCTTTATCACCTATTCGTTTCAAATATCTTAGTCACCCCCTTAATGAAGTAGTGCAGTTAGCCAATACCAACCAAATACGAGTAATAAGCCTAGGGCAAGAAAAATACTTTGTTTAATGAATTTTCGATTTCGCTTTTGTTGTTGCTTACGCATCCAAAATGCATCTTCATCTGAGTAATAATCCTTGTGACGTTCAACTTGCAAATTATAAAAATCAGTCACGTCCTCTTTAACACTGGATAACCTTTCTTTCCCACGCGCAATGAGATCTTGTTTTTTCTCTTGCTCACGTGAAATACTGTCCTCATCAAAACCGTCATAATAGGTATCGTAAAATGCTGAATAATCTACTTGCTCTTCGAGGCTTTCCGGATAGACTTGGTCTTGATAACCATCAAGAGGATCTAGCTCTAGTTCACGCTGAATATACTGACCATCTCGTTTAAAACGATAAGATACCATATATTAAAACCTCCTTAAGCCAATAATTGGTATTTTTTGTGGAGCAATATAGAGTTTATCTGTTACAGTTACCTTAGAAAAAGGTACACCTTTAATTTTAAAAGTACGGTGTAACTCCTTAACAACGAGACCAGCTTTATAATCTTTTTCCGTCACTTCTTCCTTAAAGAGTTCTTCATAAGCTGATACCTGAATCAAGTCTAGGAGACGATAAGCAGATTGAAAAGCATAATAGTTACTTCGATTGGCCAATCTCTTTTCAAAAAGAGGTGAATATTCCTTTGAGAAGAATGATACGATCTTAACAGCTCGTTTTCTATGGTTATATTCTAGTTTAGCCATAACCCATGCAAGCCCCCAAGTCACTAATGTGATAAAGCCCCAGGTGTTCATCAAACAAATAGGAAGAAGACTAAACATAAGAATATGCTTTGCTTTCTTGATACGTTCACGTCTCTTACCAGTAAGTAGCTGATAAAGGGCTACAATCAAGGCACAAAACACATATGGTGTATAGGCAATAGCCATAAAATGAACACCGTAGGCGAATAAAAGTGTCTGATAGAGCATGAGATAGCTATAGAAACCAACCAAACCAAGAACTAAACTAATAATAAAGGAGACTATCCTAAAAAAACGTAGTGTCTTAATGTCATAAGCAATATTGTTAACCCATAGTGACATTTGCATTAGTGTGGTCATTATTTAATTTTCCTCCTCTGGTTCTTCTTCTGATTCAAATATTCTCGACTCAAATCGAGCAGGTTCTTGGTAGATAATCATGGCTGAGTACTCATCCACTTGCTGACTTCCAAATAAGCCACATAAACTACTTAAAAGATGTGTTTTTCGCATCTGATAAGTAATATCAACAACACGACAGGTCTTTTTGTAAGCCAAGATCTCTAAGTAATCATTTACAATTCTTTCCAAATCATGCGGATTATCCTCTGTCAAAATTTTAGTTTGCAGTTGAAATGTCTCACAAGAATTTGGTTGCTGTAGGTTCATTGTATTTCCCCCTTTTGCTATTTCTAAGGTAAGAACGCATAGCGATCATGTTCATCATACGGATACTTGCCATAAGACCTATTATCCGCTAGCTGATGATTAAAGACTAAGTTCTTGACAGAAGCAATATTTAAGAAGAAATCACCATCTCTTAAATATTTAAGTGACGAAAGCTCACTCTCGGTCATTTCCCCTTGTAAAGCATCTGCAAGACGAGGGATAGTCAAATCACCTAATTGAGAAAAGACACGATACGTCATCATAGAAAAAATCGCGCGCGTGGCTAAAACGTAATCCACTGCGTCCGTAGAGTTTGCATTCAAGAGGATGTTATCTAATGAGCTCATTTCCATGATAAACGCAGAATAGTTACTACTTACATTCTCAATCAAATCCTTAAGAAAGTTGAGAGATTCTGAATAACGATAATTAAAGAGCTTATGTGCTCCGTTAATGGTAATAATGCTATGAGGTCGTTGACTCTTAGCTCCCCCGATTATCCCTCTACGGAAATACTCAGATACCCTTTTTCCATTTGCTACAGCATATGATGAAATGATAGATAGCACTTGGTATAGCTGAATATTAAGAAGTTCCGTATCTTGAATACCAGAGAGATCAAAGGTCACGACTTGTTCATTTGAGAAGTCTTCAAACTGTGAGGTTGCATTTAAGAAGCGATAATCTCCCAAGAGACCAGAGAAAGCATTATACAGACGGTCATAACTTGCAGCATCAATTTCATTGCCCTCTGCGATTTTATCCTCTTTAAGCTTGTTTAAACGTTCTACCCAGTGAGATAGAGTCGGATAATCTTCTGGAATGACATTCGTAATCGTTAAGTCTTCTTGGTCCATCACTTCAGCATTACGGTTCCACAAACTACGGTCTTCATAGAAGTCGTTTAAGGCAGACGACAAATTATTGAGGTCTGAATTCTTTAATCCAGGATCAAGAATTTGAGCCAAAGCACGTAGTTTATTACGGTGGGCATAGAAAGATTGAACCTGGTCCGTCGTTTCTCCATCTGCAGAGGAAGCCGTCGCAATGATTTGCATGAGGTTAATATGATTTCGATTATTAGTACCAGACATCTTAACATATCGACCTCCTTGCTGTTCCGTAAGGTCTTTTAAGTGACCAGTAAGATCAATGTTAAAAATGGTATGTCCTTTAGCAAAATAGGTATCAATCAAATTACCTAACAACTTCATTTTTCCATTACCTGATCCGGCAATCATCATTGTAGGAATTTTACGTTCCCTATCTTCATGCAAAAGGTCAAAGTTTACTACTCCACCGGTACGTGTTTCACCCAAGTAAACACCATAGGTATCCATTAAGTTTGTATGGTTAAAAGGATAGCCAGCACCTAAATCCCAGGCGGATGCAGCTTGCCCTTTTCGACGTAGTGGGGTATCTTCCAATCGAGAAGCTGGAATAAAAGCTGTATGATATTCGACGTCTTGCATGCCATCAGAAGAAGAAATCGAATACTGATTCAACTGTTGCTTGAGATCAGCTTCTCGTTCTACCAGTTCATTCAATGTGTTTGCCGCTAACAAAAAGCGAGTGTGGATTTTTTTAGAAGGAATATTATTATCAAGTTTTTCGCGATAGCCTAATAAAGAACCAATACGCTTCTTATCATCTGCATCTTGTGCAGCCTTTGTATTTTGCGTTGCTAACATATTCGAAATAGCTTTTGAAGCTAAGTCGGACATTTCATTATTTAAAGTATGTTCTAAGGACATAAAACTGATTACATTATCAACGAGCATTAAATCACTCATCCAAAAGTCAGGTAAACCGTGTGCTGGATATCTGTCATATGGAACATGAGCAATCTTATAATAACCATTTGCTTGTCTCCAATATCTATCATTATATTTAAAATCTGGAATATCACTTTGAATCCTACTAATAAGATTGAGGTCATAACCCTCTCGAATATATTTCTTGATTTTTCGTGAACTTAAATCCATGTAAACTCCTTCTAGTACTGGTTAGGGGAACCATTAAGTGAATCATTAAAGTTGTAATATTGAGTCAATAACTCTTCCTTCTTTTCGACAGATACAACTTTAGGGGCAAATCCGTGGCTCGAAGCAATTGTTAAGGTGGTACGAGTATTGGAATCTATTTCAGCCAAAGTGTCTCCAAACACCCAGATAAAGAACTCAATATTTTGTTGATTGATTGCAACGACTTGTTGTACGAGATATTTTGTTTTCAAAATATCTTCTCGTTGTCTAAGTTGATAAATAAGTCTCTCTTTACGTGCAATTGTGTCAAGATCATCGCCATCATTGATAATCAATTCTGGAGCATTCTGCTCTTGCTTGACTTCATCCAGCAGACGTAGGAATTCGTTAGATTGGCTCGAGACATCTGTTGGCAATTTCGTTGTCTGAAGCATCATGTCAAAGGTAGTACCAGACAGAAAAAGAGTGAAGCCTACCTTAATAGCTGCTTGTTCTTCATTAGACATCGCTTGAATATCTTGCCCAAACACCTCAAAAATCTGCACATAACCTGAATAGCCATTAGCTAATCGTATCGGTTGATTAGGATAGCCATATAGAATAGACTTCACGTCAGAAATCGCAACAGTGTCTAAGAAATCTCTACGTTTTTTCTTATTAAGCGGAACATACACAAACTCTTCTCCAGCACGTTCGCCAAGGTCTATACTTTCAAATTGAGTTTGCTTTTCCTTCTTCTTCGCTAGTTTTCTTTTACGTGCCTCTTCTTTTTTTCGTTTCCTAATCTCTTTTTTTGTCAATACTGGTTCTTCAATTAAACCTGGCATATCATTTCCTCCATAAACATTATTCTCAACTATTCTATAAAACAACATAGGGCGTTCGTAACCCAGTGACACCCATTAGCTACTCATACTTCATAATGTTCTTGATTGATCACTCCTATTTAGTGCTCTCTGTCCTTGTCTAGCTACTTAAATCCTGTTACAATCAAATAAATACAATCGCAATAATCTTTTTTAGGAGGGTTTTAGGATGCTAGACTTTTTACAAGAATTTTATTTTTCACTCTATATCAGCACATGGACATCTTTTAAATGGCTACTACTTTCGATTCTTATTGCCATTGGCTGTTGCCTTGCCACTTTTTTGTTCGAATTCAAAGGCAAAACTGCACAACTGATTTGGTTGAAATTCTCGATGAGTTTAACCGCTATATTTGCCTTATTTTGTCTATCTATGACACTTCATGGCATTATCCATTCAATAGGAATTCTAGTAGGTGCTGTTTCTAGTTTCTTTTTTCCAGTATTTGGTTTATTAATAATCTGTGGTATTATCCTATTCATCATCAGTCTCTTTAATCCTTTCTTCCTCTTATTCTTAGTTAAGAAATAAAAAAACAAGCCACAAGGCTTGTTTTTTTGAGACTATTATCACAACTCACCGTCTTCTCCAGCATCAAATTTCTGGAATCGGCTATCACTATCTAAGCTATTTTTCTTTGGTAAGAGTTGTGTTGGAGGAGTAATATTTGAAGTATCCCCTTTTGGAGTTATTCTTCCTACGCCATTACTTCGAACTCTATCGTAATTTAAGATACTATCATTGACATTATCTCTAGTACTAGTATAACGTTCTCCGAAACTACTTGAGAAGTCCTTCTTAATTGCTTGACCTACATTCCTGAATTCTGTCCCAACAACCTCCTTACCGGAAGTCATGACTTCTTTTGTACCACTTATGGCACTATTAAACGTATTTTTAGTGCTAGTTGATAGTTTCCTTCCAGTTACCCCTACTGCTCTTCTTGCTACTTGAAAAGCAGTAAGGTCCTGATCTGTCGTATCAGAAAATGCATTCCAGGTTCCAGCTATAGCACCAGCAGTGGCGCCTGCAGCCGACATAGCACCTCGTCTGATACCATTTGTGGTCGAACCTACCACGCTACCAGCACTCCTAAGTCCCTTAACACCAACTTTGGTTCCACTACTAACACTATTTCTGAGACGGTTAAAGCCACTTTGATTTCGTCTTCCAGTAGTTGGATTATACTTACCAACAGCAAAGTTTCTAGCACCACCACCCATTTTACTAGCAGCCATCGCACCAACAGCCATTGTAGCAACTCCAGCCTTAGTTCCACTTGAAAGGTTAGTATCAATACCTAGCCAGCGTTCCAAAATTTTTGATCCTTGAGAAACTGCAAGATAAACACCAAGGTAAACAGCAATCGTCGCAATGGCATGTTGGAATGGATCTAAGCCATCATAGAAACTTCCACCCAGAGTTTTCTTAGCAACATCAGATGCTCCAGAACCTAGATTGAGCTTCACTTCACTATAAGTAATTAAGAACCATTGTGCTACTTTTACGAATAATAGTTGGAACCAGATGGCAGCAATTCCTGTCATAACTTCTTGCCAAACCTCTAGGATACGCATACTATTTCCAACAGCCGAGTATGAAACTAGTGGTGAAATAATCACTGTTATAAGTGTTTTGAAAATCATTCGTACCGTAGTTACCAGCAATCCGATAAGCAAAAGTAAAAGAACGATTTGCTGAGTTATCAGAGCTATCCAGTCAACTTTATAGCGGGCATAAGTTGGTAAGAAAGCAGTATTATCGAAACCAAGGAAATAACCTGATTTTGAAGTGGTAACTCGTGCATAAGCAATTTTACCATCTGCATAACGAATGGTGTTAAGTGTGGATCTCATTACATCAGAGAAACCATTATAGGGAGATTTTTCTTGATTATCTTTCCACTCGGATTCTTCTTTCCAACCAGTAAAAAATATTTTACTAGTTTGAAGAAGAGCAGTTATTGGGTTAGATAAGGCTATACCATTTTTTACTTGTTGTCCCCAGTCAACCGAACCGTCTTCTCGCACTCCTACGAATTTGGCTATCGACGATACTCGTCCTTCACGTCCAGAATAGTACTGAAGCATTGCCTTATTGGTTGGACCATAGGTTTCAGTAAAATTGGTGAACCAAATATTACCATCTGAAATGGTATTCCAGTTTTTATCACCCGCTATAAAATGAGTATCTTCATTATAGCCTAACTTATCTGAATCAAAATCCATTGCATACAGCATTTCAAGGTCAACTGTGTTAGTTCGAAATGGTGTTACAGAAAGGGAAACACTCTGACCACTGCCCATTATGTCATAATAGGCTAACCCTACTGTATCTTTAGCAATAGCACTGCCGAACTTTGAAGCAAAGGCTGGTAGTGCAGCAACAGAAAAAGTTACCAAAATCATATGATTGAAGAATTCTCGATATCTGAATGGCGCTCCTGCCATAGCCATTATCAGACGAATGAGTGTTACCAAAACAAATAAAGAAATCCCAACAATTTGGAGCCACTTATAAACCTGACCAACAAAGCTATCCGACTGACTAATATAATCAAACATGCCAAATAACTTAAACATGTTAAGATAAACTTTCTCAATCGCATAACTAAAACTATAGATACCCTTTGAAAGCATTTCAGGAATAAAGCCAAAGGCTATGAATATCCCGGTTGTTGGATGGAGGTATTGGTCCCATTGAGCATAAAAGGATGCCAACAGTAGCTCTTTATCTTTGTCATTTCCCCATCCTTTAGAACCAACTTCATTAGGCCAATCTTTCGATTGAGAGATCATATCTGATAGGGATGGCCAGACCTTCCCTTGTTCAATCTCAATTGTTGCTTCTGCACCCATAGGTTATCCCTCCTTGTTTTCAGTGTTTTCAGCTGAAGTTTCAGTAGAAGGAGATGTTGGAGTTGCAAATGCTGTTGTTGTCGGTTCAGATGTAACTACCCAACCTTGAGTAGCTGATGGTTTTTTCTTAACATTGAAAGTAACTCGACGAACTGTCGTTTTTTGAGCCTCATCCGTTGTACCAACAACGTATGTAACCTCATAGGTATCTTTCTCATTCTTAACGAGTTCAACTTTCTCCAACATTGTGCTAGAAACAGTCGCTACCTCTGGGTTAGTAAATTTAGCGTCGTTATTATCCAAGTAAGCCTTAAGCTTATCCTTGTCTCCTGAATAATAGTATGACAAGAAATAACGAGCCATGACATCAATCTCATGTTCATGTTCTTGTATCATTGTAAGACGCTCAACCTTATCTGTTGTGGCTACAAGCTCTTTCTTCACGCGCGTGAAATTACTATTATAGACCATTAGCATCAACAATAAGAATACCGACAAGGTACAAGAGCCAATAGCCAAAATCAATGGCAATTTACTTGGTGGACCTACTTCTTCATCTTCATACACCCTACCTGTTTTCTCCTTCCGCTTCTTTGCTCCAGCAACTGACTGCTTATGCTTATCCTTATTCGACATAAGACGATTTGGAAGTTCTCCTTCAATCGTTCCTGGTTTTGGATAAGGTGGCATATCAACAAGAGACAAGCCTAGACTTTCAGCATAACATGGAAGTAACCCCATTGGACCACTGAAAAAGTTAGAGATACCTTCATATGTTGTCTTCTCAAACCGTTTATCACGGTGTGCTTCTTCGATGAGTGGGGTAACGAGTTCCTTATAATCTTTCGTAATAACAAAAGAGGTAATCTGAGGTTGTCCTTCAATACTAGGGACTCCCGTAGTTGGTCGTGTCACACGACCATTTTGTTCCATCGGTTGACTAGCAAGAGCAATTCCTTTTAAGGTAAATTCAGAATAGCGCTTTTTGATTTCTCGAAAAAGTAATTCTGCTTGTTTAAAAGTTAGAAATGGTAGACTTTGAGCGATACTTTCCTTTTTATTACTAGGGAAATATTCAGTATCTAAGTCATCAATGATATCTGCTAACTCTTCATCCTTTTTAGGATTTGCATTTCCTTTCCACTCGATATAAAGAAACAAGGCATCGGGAAACAATACCTTGCGATTCCCCTTTATGGTAAGTAATTCTTTTTCCATAAAGTATACCTCTTAAAGACTTATTTGGGTTGCCAAAGATATTCAACAACCGAAACAAGTGCCGAACCAGCACATAGTGCGATTGCAATCCACAAGAGTCGGTCAAGAGCTTCCGATCGTTTCTTGTCACCCATCATCATCAAGATACATGCTCCTAAACCACTTAGTATTGCTATCCCCGGGAATAAGAGACGTAGCATATCTGAAAAGTTATTAATTGAATTATTAGCTTCATTAGCTGGGTTAACAGTCCCTTTTCCTCCAGTTTGCTCCGCAAAAGCAAGTGATACAGAGTTTAACGTCAATAAAGCAGTCATTCCTAGTGTTGATGCCTTTGTCTTCACGTTGTTCAAAAATATGTTTTCTTTCAAAACAGCCTCCTTAAAAATTTAATATCTGTAGTCTACAATATTCCATCTACGAGTCACAACCTAGTGACACCCCTTAAGAAGTAAGCAAATAGTTCCCATACTCCTCTGGAGGTATCCGTTTGACACTAATATGTGTCTGACGCCTATCTTGAACTGTCTTTCTACCTGAGTTCCCATACGCAAACGTTCCTGGTGCATGTCCAGATAAAGACACATCAACCATAAAGTAATCTTGTGGCTTTCGCCCAAGGAAATACAATTGCTCAAAGATTTCATCAGTTAATACTTCATCAATAGTTCTCTCTAAGGGCCTTGCTCCATCTTCTGGGCTAACACCGACACTACTGAGATATTCATAGAAGTATTTTTTGCCATCGATAGTTTTGTCACCATCCTTAACATCCTCATAATTAATAAGGATATGATGCTCTTTAAACCAACTGCTCTCATGTACAGCCATTTTTGAATAGACAATCTTATCAATGGTTTGTTTCGTCAAGATATTAGTCACTTCAATTTTCCAACGGTTGATAAATTCAGGACGCTTAAATATCTTGATTAACTCGTCTCTCATATCCTTCATGAACTCTTTATAGTCAGTCTTGTTCATTTCTGTAAAGGTTTGACCAGAGGTGATATATTTATCTCTGATTCGCTTATGCCCCACGTTTGATGTTGCAATGATAAACGTATTCTTAAAATTGATTTTTCGTCCACGTCCGTCAGTTAAATGCCCGTCATCAAGCATTTGCAAATATAAAGCCCATACATCTGGATGAGCCTTTTCTAACTCGTCCAATAGTACTAACGAATAGGGATTCTTCTTAATTTTTTCAGTTAAATCACCTTTTCGCTCGTCATTTCCTATAAGACGAACAACAGCATTATCAGTCATGTATTCTGACATATCCAGCCGAATCATCGCTTCTTCACTACCAAACAGTTGTTTTGCTGCTTGTTTCGCCAATTCAGTTTTACCTGTACCTGTTGTTCCAAGTAGAAGAAGAGTTCCTAGAGGTCTTCGCTTGTTCTGTCCTCCCTGGATTCCCTTATACATAAGGCGTGCTATAGTTCGAATCACATGGTCTTGCCCCTTAACAACAGCACGCATCCCTTCCGCAAAATCCACTGGAGTTGAAGACGTGCGTAGGAGACTTTCCATAGGAATACCTTTTTTACGGTGAATGACACTCGCAATATCTTTTAAGGTAATCTCTGATTTCCCATCGATATTTGCAGTCGCTGAAGCTTCATCAATAATATCAATAGCTTTATCCGGAAGCATTTTATCCGTGACATAACGAATAGATAATTCTACTGCTGCCTTAATGGCATCAGTAGGAATCTCAATATCAAGTTCTCGTTTATACTTGGGACGACGTTTTTTCAAGACCAAAATAGATGCCTCTTTGTCCAGTTCATCAACGTAAACTGGTTGCAGACGTCTTTCCATCGCTGGATCTCGTTCGATAATCATAAACTCATCAGCTGTAGTGGCTGAAATAAGATAGATTTCCCCACGAGATAAGGCTGGTTTCAAGCTATTTGCTACGTCAAGAGCACTTCCCTCAACCCCAGTTCCCATAATGGTATGCACTTCATCAATAAAGAGAATAAACTCATCTTTATGAGCCATAAACTCTTTAATCAACCCGTCCATTTTAGCAATGATGTTCACCTCTTTACCAGTATGGTCAAATTCTTTCCCTTGGATAGCAGATAATTCTAGTTGCTTAACCTGCTTACCTCGGAAACGTGTTAGGACGTGGGCTTTATTGTTAAGAATATCCGCACAAATTCCCTCTACAATAGCGGTTTTACCTACACCAGCTTCACCAATTAGTACAGGAGAGTTTTTTTCTAATCGGTTCAGTGAGATAAAGACTTGTCTGATTTCATCTTGTCTACCCCAAGCCACAAAATCTTGACGTTTAGGTCTGATTTTCTCAGTAAGATCTGTTGTGTATTTATCAATATAAGGAGTCTTACTAAGATTATGGTTAGTCATCTCCTTCATCTATTTATACTTCCTTCCTAAACGTTCTGCAGCCTTATCCATTAAGTAGCGACGGTTTTTTGAGCCGTCATCTCTCAACTCTGGATAACAGTTCTTATCAATCGGATAATAACGTTTCTTTGTCCGACGGTGAGCATGAATAAATTCCCAGAACTTATTTCCACCAGACGAAGACGGGATCATCCAATAAATCGTTAAAGTCATTGTACAGATTAAATTGATTAGGAACTTCAACTCCTGCCCTCTAGGGAAAAATATATCCCTGAATTGTAGCGGAAAAACAAAACTCCCTACTATAATAAAGGCTTTCATTATCGGAACACCGTAGTACTTTACCTGCGTGTAAAGACCACGAGGCAGTCCCCAGTTCCCCTCTTGTTGTTGATTTTCTTCTTGATTCATCCAGTACCTCCTAGAAATCAATATCCATCATTGGTTGAATATTACTTTCAAAATAAAGGAAATAACGGAATTTCTCAGTCAAAAGCTCCACCTGATCCCTCTGAATACAAATAGAACCTTTCTCTCCAAAATCAATATCCAAAAGGTCCGTACATTCAATACGGCATTGGTTTAAGAGTTTCTTAACTACCTCAATTGATGTTTCAGAGTCATGATGTACGTTACTTGAGACAAAACTACGAAAGTTCTTCCAACCAACTTCTTTATCAATGATTTGATGTAGGCGTTCTAAACCGTCTGCCCATTTCCCTCTAAAAATTTGAAGGGGTTCATTCATAGCGTTACCTCGCTGATATTTCATCAATAGGCAATCCTGGTTAAGTAAATAGCGTTGTTCATCAATTGTCATAATCGTTAATAAAGTCCTTTCTTTCCTTTTTATATTTATTCCCCAATATCTTGTTTTACTGAGCGCACTGGTGAATTAAACTTGTAAGTACCATTCTCAACTGCTTTGATATTCTTTTCAATCTGTTCAATGATTGTCTGAACATAAGCAGCATTTTCACGCGCTTTTGCTCCGTCTTTCTCTTTAGAGCCCATACTTTTCTCGATAGCTTCCATATCACTCTGCTTATCGGTTAACTCGTTACCGACCAAGTATTCTGACTCACGTTTCAACTGCTCCAATGTCTTAGTATCTTCCTTAATACTGTCATCAAGTGTTTTTGCAGAAGCCAAGAGTTCTTTTCGTTGACCTTTTTGATATTTCAACTCCTCTTCAAAAATATTGAGGGCAAACTTCTCACGAGACAAATTCTTGACATATTTGTTTTTGAGAAGTTCATTTTGAGGAGTTACAAAGAAATCAACGTAGTTCTTATTCCCTTCCTTATCTTTTTGTTTATTCTGCTTAGAAACCGAAGCGTCATTAGAACTAGATGATAAGTAGTCATTGTATTCTTGAACATCAATCTTGAGACTGTTCGAGTTCGGTGTCTTATTTGTCGCACGAATAACCATGAGCGTATAATCTGAAGGCACATTACGCATGACTAGATACACCTTATCTCCGGTTAACGGAATGACTTCTAAGGTCACTGCTTCAGGATTCTTAACACTACTTGGCAAGAAAACCTGCCAATCAAGATTTTCAGTATTAATCCCTTTTTTAATGGCACTAGTAGCATCTGATGTTGTCAATTCCATAACGACCAATCCATTTGAAGAGGAGTAAGTCATAGAAGTTGCGGTGATACTTCCAAGGCCATTACCAAATGATTGTGTTGCCTGCAGTTGTGACTCTAAGTAAGTAACTCGGGTTGGAGAAAAATAAGCAGATGTAGATGTCCATACTATTGTTCCCAGTAATGCATAACTAATGATCATCGTTCGCTTTAACCGATGTCGCCTCAAGTAAGAGAGAACGCTGTTGCTCTCCCAGAAGGACTTGATCCTATTTGCTGCTCTAATCGGAAAATACCGCCAACCTTCTAGCTCTTCGAGCCCTTGTGTATTTTCATAATCTTTAAATTCTACCATGAAGCCATGATAGGCTATTTTATATGGGTGTCGCAACCTAGTGACATAGGTTGACTTTCGAGCTTATTCTGGTTTCCTAGCATTGAAATAACCCCTTTAATAAGCTATACTAAAAATGTGTTTAGGAGTATTCCTAAACACAGTCATTGTTTTTCCCTTCGGGGAATTTTATGGAGAGGTTGCTTTTCTCCTTCTTCTCCATATCTTCTTTTTCTTAAAACGTCATTGTTTTTTGAAAATATTGTTGTTGTAACCATTGGGACCCCCTGTTGTTCCGATGGTTTTTTCTATTCAAAATAAGTTTCGTTGACAACAAAAAAAGAGGCAGCCCTCAATGGACTACCTCTCTTCCCAAGAGAAATTTCTCTGGAGAAGAAAAACAATGACTATTTTTAGTTTAACAGCGAGGGGAGAAACCTCATAACACTAAAAACAGAAAGGATAGTTATGCTTTGGGGGAGGTCCCTGATTCATAACTAATAGAACTTAATAGATTATGTTAGATGCGAGAGGAGAAATCTCGTCTAACCTTACAACAACAATGGTCGGGTTAAGTCGAGGGGAGAAACCTCATTCCTTAACCTTGATATAAGTATATCATAATAGGTCTTGTATTCGAAGCTCAGAGGATACTTTATTTCACTTTTTTATATTTTTCAACCAGGTTTCGTAAATGCTGCCAACCAGATTAAGTGGAAAGCAAATTGCTTTATAAAAAACAATCTAAACAAAAAACACCATCCTAAAATGGTGTCTATACTACTATTAATGCCTACCAAATAATTTTTCTGCTTTATTGCGAGACATCTCAATAAGAGTTTGCGACAAGCATAAGTCGACAACAATCATAAAGTCAGAGTTCTGTCTTAACAACCCAGTTAATACTAAGAGTGCTAGAACTAAACCTACTAAGTTCAATTGTTCCTCAGAAACCATATCTCTTTGTTGGCATTCCTCGTGGCCTTCGATGAAAAATTGATTGATCATCTCAGATTCTATTTTAAGCTTGCGGTTTCATCTTTTCTAGTAAACTCATACACTCAATACGTGTCGACAATATACAGTTATATTATGCCATGGGGTTTTAACAATCCTAAACTTTCCTATCGTATCATTAATAGTTTTTTGAACATAATCAGAAATCTTATTAAAACATTCCGTAGCTAATGGATAACGTTCCAAAAATTACTCGAAAATACCTAAAACACCGTCATCAAAGTGACTATTTGTAACTTCTCGTTGAATGAAAAATTCTGGATGTGTTAAAATCGCGAACAGGTCAAGGACATGGTAATCATCAATTATATTGGAAACACAATCTATAATTTGCTTTCCATGTCTTGAATTGCTATTTCAAGTTCTCTAATCTTGGAATTTTTTTCATCTATCCACCGGTACATATTATTGATATGCTCTTGATTTCTCATGTTACTCATTTTATATTGAAGTTCACTGATTTGCCGTTCAAGATTTGAAATCTGATCTCTCTTACGATTGATAGCTTCATACAATTTTCTTCGCCATTCCTGTTGTTTTCGCTCATTATACAAGCGTTTTCCGGACCAAAAGCTATCTTTAGCACTTTGAAATAGATTCCAAAGCTGGTGCTCATTTATCTTTCCAGCGGAGCCTATGTTTCTCCATTCACGATCAAGTTCTTTCATGCGCTCTGTAGTCTGCACAGAATAGTCACTGCTGCTGGCAATATTTGCAGCCTCTTGTACAATCTGTCCTTTTCGGCTAGCATTTTCTTGGAAAAGTCTGTCTTGTTCCTCATAATAAATACGTCTACGATTGAAGAAATCCTGTCGAATACTATTAAATTCATTCCAAAGACTATCATTATATTCCTTGCCAACACTTCCAATCTCTTTCCACCTATCCATTAATTCATGGAGTTTATCGCCAGTTCGTTTCCAATCTGTTGAAAACTGAGAAACGCTCCTTGCTTCTGAAATCAGTGCTTGTTTCATTTGTCTGTTTTTGTCACGTTGTTTATCTAAATCACTGAAGTATTTTGAACGACGATCATAAAATGTTTGTTGAGCAGATTTAAACTCAATCCATAGAATTTCATCATCTTTTCCAGCAGAACCTATGCCTTTCCATCTATCAAAAAGTTTTTTAAACTGTTGCCCTGTGGATTTCCAATCGGTTGATGCTGATAAAGTTCGAGCTTCCGAAATTATACTTTGCTTGGTAACTTTATTTTTTGAACGATTACTCTCTCGTCGTTCATAGAACGTTTTTTTAGCGGCCTGAAAATCTTCCCATAGTTGTTTTTCTTTTGGCGTTCCCCAATTGTAAACCTTTTTCCATTCATTAAATAACTGCTTAAATTTAGGTGCAGCGGTTTTCCAATCATTTGACAATGATAAACTCTTAGCCTGTGAACAAATCTTTTCTTTTTCTATTATGTCAGATTCCAAATCAGAGAGGGCATTGCTTCTTCGGCCACGACCATATTCTTGCTGACCACCTTCATGAATAGGATGTCTCCATGATAACATCTGATATATTCCATCTATTTCTATGGCAAGCCAATGACCGTGTCCATCAGAATTGCTTTCTGGAGATGTGGGTCTTCCCCTGTTGTCACGAGCACCGTATAAAACTTCTATCAGTTTTGCACCAGATGAATGGGTTCTTTCTCTAACTTTGGCATATTTATCTCCAAAATTCGGAATACTAGTCCACCCCATAATATCACTCCTTAAATCTATCAAAATACAGTGATTCCAGCTCCTGTTTACCCCTTTGAGCCATTGCTCAAACAAAACATTCTAGTATTGGCGTAATAATCTTCTTT
>OGHJ01002156.1_pt1 | contig 17737 bp, 17 predicted proteins | sample 1571351 | NCBI WGS metagenome assembly OGHJ01 (sample SAMEA2582037, study PRJEB24529) | metagenome | biome: Human gut stool | place: China | collected 2011 | reverse complement strand
ACTTCTCGGTGAACCTTGATAATGGAATATCGGCAGCATGAGCAGGTACGTCACTGTGCCAATGCTATTTCTCGTTTACCGCCATGACCATCGGATATGCCGATAAGAGCGATTTGTAAGCGATACGCCTGGATGCCTATGGCACATCCAGGAGGAGTGCAGCACAGATATAATGGTACTTCCAAACGGTGGCCTCCCACGTAAGAGGGGGAACCCTGCGGCGCACGGCCCGACCGACGCTGTGGAGTTATGAATTGTCCTTGCCAGGGACAGCCTGCCATGTTCCCACTTCGCCAGGGGTTCGATAAATGTGGCGACGAGTATGACCATCATATTCAAAGTCAGATACCACGCACTGGCAGCGCAAGTTGCCAGTGCGTTCATGTGGCTTTGAAACCAATAAAGCAATTACATCATAGCATCTGCCCGGATTGCATAAGGTAACGAGAGGAGGTTTGGCCATGAATGAGATTGACCGTGAGATTGGGCTGATTCTTTTGAAACGATTGTGGCAGCGGAATATGATCTCAGAGGATCTCTATCTCTCTGCCAGCTGCTCTCGGTTTTTTGACAGAAAGCATTTTACCCATTATGCTGAGGATAAACCTTTACAAAACCAAAAGGAGGATCAGCGGCATGATGACTATTAGAAAGCTGCGAGAGCAAATGCGAATGGGCAGGTCAATCTATGACCTGCCCCTGCGGGTTACATATTACGCCCGTGTATCCACGGAAAAGGTGGAACAGCAAGGAAGCCTGGAAAACCAGGTTCAGTATTATACTGAATTCATTCAGAAAAACCCAAACTGGACGTTCGTGCAAGGCTATGTGGATGAAGGCATTTCCGGCACCAGCACCTATAAGCGGGAGAGCTTTCTGCGTATGATTGACGATGCCCACAGGGGTCTGTTTGACTTCATCATCACCAAAGAGATTTCCCGTTTTTCCAGAAGCACGCTGGACAGCATCCAGTATACACAGGAGCTGCTGGATGCCAATGTGGGTGTCCTCTTTCAGAACGACAACATCAATACCCTGGACACCGACAGCGAGTTTCGTTTGGTGGTCATGGCAGGCGTGGCCCAGGATGAGGTGCGGAAGCTGTCTGAACGCCTGAAATTTGGCTTTCGGCAGTCCATCAAGAACGGCCATGTGCTGGGCAACAACCGATTGTGGGGCTATGACAAGAAGGACTGCAAACTGACCATCATCCCGGAACAGGCCGAGGCAGTAAAGCTCGTTTTTGAACTTTACGCCACCGGCAAGTATGGAATCCGAAAAATCGCCCAGGAGCTGACCCGGCGGGGACACACCAGTCTGCTGGGCAATGAGTTCAATCAGCTAACCATCAAACACATGCTGACCAACCCTAAATACAAGGGGTGGTACTGTGGAAACAAAACCCAGACGCTGGACTATCGTACCAAGAAGAAAGCCTTTTTGGAGGAAAGCGAATGGGTCATGTATCCAGACCCTAATATCCCGGCCATTGTCTCGGAAGAATTGTGGGATCGTGCCAATGCCATCTTTAAGCAGCGCAGCAGAGAGGTTCGGACAAAATCCACCAGCTACCATAACCGCTATGCATACAGCGGAAAGATCGTCTGCGGTATCCATGGCACCAGCCTCCAACGACAGTCCTTCAAGACCCAGAAGGGAGTGCGGGAGTTCTGGAGATGCAAAATGTACCGCCAAAAGGGGAAGGATGCCTGCAGCCTGCCGTCTGTTCGCAGCGATGAAGTGGATCTCGTTTTGGCAGACCTGTTTCAAAAAGTGGTAACAGAGAAAGCACAGATCATCCGGCTGGTGCTGAACAGTATCGGGGAAACCGACAACAGCGTGGACTACTCTGCGCAGATCGGGCGAATCGAGGTGCAGATCGGCCAGATTGAGGAGAAGAAAGATAAGCTGCTGGAGCTGAGTATGGCGGATGCCATTACCCTTTCAGAGTTCAAGGTGCGTAATGACCGATTCAACCGCCAGATCTCCGCCCTGGAGGAACAAAAGGCGACCCTGCAACAGCAGGAGCAAGTCCAAAAAGGAACGGAGATAAACGCCGAAGCGCTGGAAAAAGCACTCTGGGAGGAACTGGATTTTACAAACGGGATTCACTCTGAAGTTGTGGCAACGATTCTGGATCATATTGTGGTGCTGGAGCAAAGCAATGACAAACAAATCTATTTAGAGGTCTATCTGAGACTGGGGCAGCAGGCTTCAGTCCATTTTCAACGGGGCGAATTAGTCCTTTGCAATAGTCCTTCTTGACGATATGCGCCACAAGGCGCAGATTATGTTCAATGAGCTTATTTCTGGCCTCCAGGTCACCTTCCGCATACTCGGCCAGATATCGCCGCTCCTCTTCCGCCTTTAACGGCTTGGGAAATGATCCTCCTCCCTCTGACAGCCGCAGTGAGAAGAACGTACCGTTGAGCATGAGCAGCATCCATGCCATAAACATACTGCCGCCCTCCTTTCCCTGTTCTGTCTATCATTCTATTCTCTCTTTGGCACGTCCTAGCAGAAACAGCGTAAAATCATTCAAAACCAAAAAATTTTTACATGCAGAAAAAGCCTGGAGCACCTCACAGCGCTCCAGGCTTTTTTCAAATGACTCCTTAGTGTATTTCAGAAAAGCCGTTTTCCAGCGGCATATTTGGCAAAGGGCCGGCCATCAGAGAGATAGACCACCCGCTCCAACCGCTCGTCAAGCGTACACACACGAGTCGTAGGCAGACCAGCGTCATCCATCACAATGGCGTCGAACTCATATCCCGGCTCAAAGCTGCCTACCTTACCAAAGAAGGCCCCACCACCCTTGGTCGCCAGATACAGCGCCTCGGCCATAGTCAGAGCAGAATCACCCTGATCCACCAGCCGCCAGCGCAGCTTGGAGCACTGGATGGCGTCGGTCATAGCCCGGAAGATAGACAAATGCGCTCCGCCGGCCACATCGCTGCCCAGGCCTACCCGCTGTCCTTCCCTGAGGAAGGTTCGCACCGGTGCAATACCCGACGAAACATTCATGTTGGACTGGGGGCAGTGGGCAATGAAGACGCCGTTGTTCTTCATCAGTCTCCGCTCCTCTTCCTCACTCCAGACACAGTGGGCCATTACTGTGGGGCACCCCTCACCAAAGAGACCGAATCGGGAGTAGGACTCGCCGTAGAAGTGGGTGTCGGGGCATAGCTCGGACACCCACTGGATCTCTGAGCGGTTCTCCGAGAGGTGGGACTGCATGGCCACACCAAACTCTCTCTGCAGAACACCCAGCCCGTCCATGAGCTCATCGGTGCAGCTGGGGGTGAACCGGGGGGTGAGGATGGGCCGTACCATATGAAAATCGCTGCTTTCCTCCAACCAGCGGCGGGTCTCGGAGAGAGACTCCTCCGTGGTTTCCCGAAGGGTATCCGGGCTGTTGCGGTCCATATTCACTTTGCCCACAAAGCAGGGCAATCCGGCCTGCTCCAACTGCTCCATCAGCATCAGCGTGGCCGGGCGGTGGATGGTAGCGAAGATGCAGGCTCGTGTGGTGGCGCTGTACTTCATCTGCTCCGTAAAGATCTCATAGGCCCGGCGGGCATAATCCGGATCAGCAAAATGGCTCTCCTCCGGGAATGCATTATGTTCCAGCCAGTCCAGAAGCTCCATATCCATGCCCAGTCCCCGATAGGCGTATTGGCTGGCGTGAACATGCAGGTCGATTAGACCAGGCAGGATGAGTTTTTCTCCAAAATCCTCTACGGGAATGTCCTGATAGCGCTCCGGCAGGGCATCAAAGATTCCGGCTACCACACCTTCCTCACACACCAAATAGCTCCCTGACCGCAACTCCAGCTGTCCGCAGACAGGGGTATAGATCACATTGCCCTTCAAAGCAAAGGTTCGTTCCATGATTCGCTCCTTATTCCGTTTGGGTTTCCTCTGGACACCCTCAGTGTACCACAAACCCTTCTTTTCAGCAATGCGAAAACACTGCCTTTCCGCACAAAGACCCGGCGCCATAGTCTGGCGCCGGGTCTTTGCGGCTTTGGTCGATCAGGCTGGCTCTTCAGCAAAATTGCCGGTATAGAGCTGATAATACTTACCCTTTTTCTCGATCAGTTCATCATGGGTGCCGCGCTCGATGATGCGTCCCTGGTCCATGACCATGATGCAATCGGCATTGCGGACGGTGGAAAGCCGGTGGGCGATGACGAAGGTAGTCCGCCCGGTCATCAGGGCATCCATGCCGTCCTGGACCAGCTTCTCGGTACGGGTATCGATGGAGGAGGTTGCCTCATCCAGGATGAGTACCGGCGGATCGGCCACGGCGGCCCGGGCAATGGCCAGCAGCTGCCGCTGGCCCTGGCTCAGGTTGGCGCCGTCTCCGGTGAGCATAGTGTTATAGCCGTCAGGCAGGCGGCGGATAAATCCGTCGGCGTTGGCCAGGGTAGCAGCGGCCATACACTCCTCATCAGTGGCGTCCAGCCGACCGTAGCGGATGTTCTCCATGACCGTCCCGGTAAAGAGGTGGGTGTCCTGAAGGACGATGCCCAGAGACCGACGCAGGTCGGGCTTCTTGATCTTGTTGATGTTGATACCGTCGTAGCGAATCTTGCCGTCGGCGATGTCGTAGAACCGGTTAATGAGGTTGGTAATGGTGGCCTTACCGGCGCCAGTGGCGCCTACGAAGGCGATCTTTTGGCCCGGCTTGGCCCACAGGCTGATGTCGTGGAGGACCAGCTTATTCTCATCGTAGCCGAAGTCCACGCTGTCGAAGACCACACCACCCTCCAGCTTGGTGTAGGTAATGGTGCCGTCGGCCTTGTGGGGGTGCTTCCAGGCCCAGACATTGGTACGCTCAGAAGCCTCGGACATGGTGCCGTCAGCATTCTCTCTGACGTCCACCAGCTCCACATAGCCCTCGTCCTTCTCAGGCTCCTGGTCCATGAGGTCAAAGACACGGGAGGCACCGGCAGCTGCGGTGACCACAAAGTTGATCTGCATGCTCACCTGGGTGATGGGCTGCGTAAAGCTCTTGTTGAGGCCAACGAAGGTAATCACGGTACCCAGAGTCACACCGGCCAGGCCGTTGATGCCCAGAATGGCACCCACGATGGCCACAAAGGCGTAGCTCAGCCAGCCGATGTTGGCGTTGATCGGCATGAGGAGGTTGGCATACCGGTTGGCCAGGCCGGCACTCTGACGCAGAGCCTCGTTGATCTGCCGGAAGTCGGCTTTGGCGGCTTCCTCATGGCAAAAGACCTTGACCACCTTCTGGCCATCCAGCATCTCCTCGATAAACCCGTCCACGATGCCCAGATTCTTCTGCTGCTGGACGTAATACTTGCCCGACAGCTTGGAGAAGTTGGAGGTCACGGTGAGCATGATGGCTGCGGTAATGAGAGAGATAATGGTGAGGAAGGGATTGAGCAGCAGCATGGTCACCAGGGTCGCCGCCATGGTGATGGTAGAGTTGATGATCTGGGGAATGCTCTGACTCATGAGCTGACGGAGGGTATCCACATCGTTGGTGTAGACCGACATGATGTCGCCATGGGCGTGGGTATCAAAATATTTGATGGGAAGGGACTCCATCTTGTGGAAGAGATCATTGCGCAGGCGACGCATGGTACCCTGCCCAATGGTGACCATGATGCGGTTGTACGCGAAACCGGCCACCACGCCCACAGCCATAATGGCGATGAGCCGGCGCAGCTGGGCCCACAGCCCGGAGAAGTCATCGAGCTGTCCGTTGAGCATGGGGGTGATGTAGTCGTCCACTAGGGTCTGGGGGAAGGTGGCCGCGACGACTGTGGCCACCGCTGACGCCAGAATACAGCAAATGACCAGTAAAAAGAGCGGCCAGTAAGAGTGGAGCATATAACGTAGCACCCGGTTCAGCACCGGCATGGCGCTCCGGCGAGGCTGTTTGGTTTCCATGTTTCTCTCCTCCTTTTATGCGCTCTGGTCGAAGTCGCCGCCGCCCTTGACCTGGGACTCGTAGATCTCCTGGTAGATGGCGTTGGTCTTGAGCAGATTTTCATGAGTGTCAAAGGCGTCCACCCTGCCGTTGTCCAGCACCAGGATGCGGTCGGCGCTCTCCACGCTGGAGATGCGCTGAGCGATGATGATCTTGGTGGTGCCGGGTATCTTCTGGGCAAAGGCCGCCCGGATCTTGGCGTCGGTGGCGGTGTCCACGGCGGAGGTGGAGTCGTCCAGAATGAGGACCTTGGGCTTTTTCAGCAGGGCCCGGGCGATGCACAGCCGCTGCTTCTGGCCACCGGAGACGTTGGCACCGCCCCGTTCGATGCGGGTGTGGTAGCCATCTGGGAAGCGGTCGATGAACTCGTCGGCGCAGGCCGCCTGGCAGGCTGCCACGCACTCGTCGTCCGTGGCGTCGGGATTGCCCCAGCGCAGATTCTCCAGGATGGTGCCGGTGAAGAGGGTATTCTTCTGAAGAACCACTGCCACCTGGTTCCGAAGGACCTCCATATCGTACTCCCGCACGTCCCGGCCGCCCACCTTCACCGTACCGGTATCCACGTCGTAGAGCCGGCAGATCAGATTGACCAGACTGCTCTTGCCCGCACCGGTGCCGCCAATGACACCGATGGTCTCGCCGGACTTGATGTGCAGGTCAATGTCGGTGAGGGCGTTCTTCCCGGAGCCGTGCTTATAGGAGAAGGTAACGTGGTCGAAGTCGATGGCACCATCGGAGACCTCACAGACCGGTTCCGCCGGCTCCTGAAGGTCGGGCCGCTCGTTGAGGACCTCGCTGATGCGGCGGATGCTGGCCATGGACATGGAGATCATGACCACCACCATGGAGAGCATCATGAGGCTCATGAGGAGGCTCATCACATAGCTGAAGAGGCTGGTGAGCTCGCCGGTGGACATGTCGCCGGCCACGATGATCTGGGCGCCCAGCCAGGAGACCATGATGATGCAGAAATAGACGGCGGTCATCATGGCCGGGTTGTTGAAGGCCAGAAGACCCTCGGCCTTCACGAAGAGGCGGTAGAGATTGGAGGAGGCTTTGGCGAACTTGTCGTTTTCATGGTCCTCCCGGACGAAGGCCTTCACCACCCGGATCGCGGAGATGTTCTCCTGAACGCTGGCATTCAGGTCATCATAGCGGCGGAAGACTTCGTTGAAAATCTTCATGGTCACTACCATAATGGCCCCCAGCACCACGATCAGGAAGACCACCGCGATGAGGAAGGTGAGGCTCAGCTTGGGGCTGATGATGAGGCACATGATGTAGCTGAAGATCAGCATCAGAGGAGAACGCACCGCGATGCGGATGACCATCATAAAGGCGTTCTGCACGTTGGTGATGTCGGTGGTCATACGGGTGACCAGGCCGGGTACGCTGAACTTGTCGATGTTGGAGAAGGAAAAGGTCTGAATATTGTTATAAATGGCTTCCCGCAGATTGGCGGCAAGGCCGGAAGAGGCGCTGGCCGCAAATTTGCCGGCCGCAGCGCCGAAGGCCAGGCTCAGCAGGGCCATGGCCACCATCAGGATGCCGTAGCGGTATACCACAGGCAGGTTGGCCTGTTCCAGGCCCTTGTCAATGATAAGCGAGGTGATAAAGGGCAGCAGGATCTCCATGATGACTTCCAAGGTGCACAGCCCGATACACAGGAAGGTATCCCGCTTAAAACGCCCAAGTTGATGCAGTACAGTCCTCACGATTGCGTTGTCTCCTTTCGTCTTTCTTCCGTAAGCGTGGACAAATGCCGCAGCAGCTTTTGCTGCATACCGTCCAGGGTCCGCAGTTCCTCCTCAGAAAAGCAGCCGTACAGCTGCCGCTCCGATCGCCGGACGGCCCGTTCCAGCCCTTCTCTGTCCCGCTGGCTCTTTTCCGTGCCGAAAAGGTGCTTCCGCCTGTCATCGTCAGCACAGTGCTCCACTCGGAGATACCCCTTTTCTCTCAGCCGCTTGAGCATGCCCGAAAGGGTTGCCATAGAGTACCCGAAGGTCCGGTGTATGGTCGTCAGAGAAGTTCCCTCCTCCCCGTGGTCCAGAATGTAGAACAGAAGATGCGCCTGTATTGCTGTGATGCCCAACGGCGCTAAGGCACGATTTGTGCACTGTTCCATTTGGATGCAGATCCAGCGGTTGTTCCGCAGCAGCTGGCTCTGATCTACCTTCATCATACGTTCACCTTTTTCCAGTTTGTTTGGACGGTAATTATTTGCCACTTACTGTTTTATAGCATAAAGGACCTTGCTTGTTAAATTCAAATATGCTATATTCTATAAAAGAATTTTATTGATTACATCTATCACACAAAAGGCGGCAGCGCTGTCGGGGAGGTCTTGATGAATACTACACAACTGGAGTGTTTTATGGAGGTGGCCAACTGCCTGAATTTCTCCCGGGCTGCCCAGCGGCTCAACATTACCCAGCCCGCCGTCAGCCACCAGATCAACACCTTGGAAAATGAGTTGGGTGTCAAGCTCTTCCAGCGCACCAGCAAAAGTGTCCGACTGACTCAGGAGGGCTATCTCTTCATTCAATACGCCGGCGAGATTCTGAAGCTTTCCCAAAGCTCGATGGCTCGGATGAAGGAATCCAGCCAGGACGCCCCGCACCGTATGGTCATCGGCTGCCGGAATGTCGCTGAACTGCGCCTTCTCCTCCCCGCTCTGGAACGACTGCGCGTCACTCAGCCTGAAGTGCTGCCCGTGCTGCGTCTCATCCCCTTTGATGCCATGGAAAATCTGCTGGAGGAGGGCGCTATCCAGCTCATGTTCTCTTTTCGGAATTCTGCTATGGCAAAAGCGCACTATGTAGAGCTCTGCCACTGCCCCATCAAGTGCATCTGCGCCCCCTCCCATCCGCTGGCCGCCTATGACAGCGTCACCATCGAACAGCTGCGCTCCTCCGGACGCATCGCAGTGTGCCGCCCTCCCAGCTGTCCCCCTGATCTCTTCGCCATCCAGACCCAAGCCGTGGGCGGCAGAGCCACCAGCCAGATCCTCTTTTGTGACAATCATGAGGCTATCTTCCCTCTGGTGGCCGCCGGTTACGGCTTCGCTCTCGTCCCGGACTACCCCCACACCCGTATGCCCGAATTGCGCTACCTCACCATTGAGCAGGTGGAACCGCTTTCCTTCGGCGCTGTCTGCTTCCCCCAAAAGAGCGGAACGATCATCCGGCGTTTTCTGGAACTGTTAAAGGCCTGTGCCCGGGAACACGATTTAAATTCTGAGCAGCAAAAAAGGGACTGACCCATAGGTCAGTCCCTTTCCTTACGCTTGTGTTCATATCAGAAGGTCACTTTGCCGGTCTCACTGCCGTTGATGACGTAATAGACAGCTCCATCCTCAGGCTTAACATAGAGCTCCAGAGTCTTGATGGTCTCGCCGGTCCAGGCAGCCTTCACAGCCTCCACGGCCTCCTCCTGAGAGATCTGCTTTCCCTGATACTGGACATACAGCTTCACTTCGGGAGCGGCGGTCTTCCGGGCACCCACAGTACGCTTGCGGGCAGTCGTTTTCTCAGCCTTAGCTTTGGCAGCAGCGGCAGCCTTCTCAGCCTTGGCCTTGGCAGCGGCGGCAGCCTTCTCAGCCTTGGCAGCGGCAACGGCGGCAGCCTTTTCAGCCTTGGCTTTGGCAGCGGCAGCGGCCTTCTCCGTCTTCGCAGACGCTGCGGACTTTTCCGCCTTAGGCTCAGCGGCCTTGGATACCTCCACGGGCTTTTCCGCCTTGGAAGCGGTCTTCTGCTCAACCGCGGCCTGGGCAGCCAGAGGCTCAGGCTTCTTGGTGTTACTCAGCATGTCTCTTTTCTCCTCGTTCCGCGGCCTCATGGCCGCTTTTTATCAATTCCATTTTATCAGATATTTTCCTGTTTTCCATCGGGTGATTCCACTATTTTTCTTGAAATATCTTGGAATCCTCTGTCACTTTGCCCGTATTGCGGGAATTTCATACTCACCCCAGTCCCAGCAAGCGTGCTGCCGAAGCCACGATCAGGCACAACAGCCCTCCCAGCCCAGTGGGTATCAACGCCGCCGCCACGGCCCACCGGATCTTCCCTGTCTCCCGCCATACCGTAAGGCAGGTGGTGGTGCAGGGCCAGTGAAACAGCGTAAACAGGAGGACACACACCGCCGTCAGCCCAGTCCATCCGCTGTCTGTCAGGAGTTGCCCCAGCGCCGTCAGGTCCTCAGGCTCTGCCAGTACCCCGGTGGAGAGATAGCCCATGAGGAGCAGAGGTAAAAAGAGCTCGTTGGCCGGGCAGCTCAGCAGGAAGGCGGTGAGGATCACGCCATCCATACCCAGCAGCTCCCCCACTCCGTCCAGGGCAGAAGCGCACCGCGCCAACAGGGATATCCCCCCAGGAGCCCAGTTGGCACACAGCCAGATGAGCAGTCCCGCAGGCGCAGCCACCGCTGCCGCCCGGCCCAGCACGAAACAGGTCCGATCCAACACTGAGCGCACCACCACCTGCCCCAGCCGCGGTCGGCGATAAGGAGGCAGTTCCATGGCGAAGGCCGAAGGCGTTCCCCTCAGGAGGGTTGCCGACAGCAGTCGGGATACCACCAACGTCCCCGCCACTCCCAGCACCACCAGGCCGGCCAGAGCGCCGCCAGCCACCAGCCCTCCCCCGGCGCAGAACAGGGTCAGGATCGTAATCAAGGTTGGAAAACGCCCATTGCAGGGAACAAGACTGTTGGTGAGAATGGCGATGAGCCGCTCCCGGGGAGAGTCTACGATCCGGCACCCCACCACCCCAGCGGCGTTGCATCCCAGTCCCATGCACATGAAGCCGCCCTTCTGGGATGCATCTCTCTGAACTGTATTATTACTTTATAGTTCTTTTCTCTCAACAGCATTTGGCGCAGGTACAGCACCGTCATTTCCATTGAGAGAAAGCACCTTCCATGTATTGTGGTCCATAGGACCGGAGCGTTCCAGAAGCTCCGCCCACTCCGGAACGGGAAAGGCCAGATTGATCTGCAACGGCAGTGTCCCGTCCTCTTCCTGCCCCCCCACTTCTACCGACGCGACCAGTGAAAACAGGAGCCTTTGATCCTCTGCAGGCGCGGACAAGATCTGGTCCAGGATCCGCTCCAACTCTGCCCGAAGGGCAATCAGGTCGATTTCCTCCTCTTGCGGGCAAGCCTCTATTTTCCGGGTAGCCTCCTGCCGGAGGACACGAGTCCGGTCCAGCAGCATCCGGAATCGTGTCTCCTCCAATTCCCCCATCAGATGGCTGTCCCATAGCTCCCCCTCCAGCCTGTCCAGACGCCTGAGCTCCGCCTCCAGGGCCGCTTTCCGCTCTCCTCCATGCTCCGGTGCTGCCCGACAGACCAATTCGTCCAGGATCTCCGCACGTGCTTGCGCAGTGAGGGCCATCGTCTGCCTCAGGGCCCGGCTCAGCAGGTCCTTCAGTACGGGGTAGTGTATGGCGTGGCTGCCGCAGGCAGAAGGTCCCTTCCGCTTATAGCGGGGACACACCAGCACGGCGGGCGAGTCCTTCCGCCGGGTACCCGCGGACACCATGGCCCCGCCGCAGGTCCCGCACCGGATCAACCCCGCCAGCCGGTTCTGAAATCTCCCTGTTCCGCTCCGTCCCTCGCTCCGTCTGGCTGCTAACAGGAATGTCTCCCGGTCCACCAGGGCAGGATGAGTACCCTCCACCACTGTCCACCTCTCTCGTGGGACAGTCTCCCGAATCTTGGCCTTAAAGGAGGGCTTGCGCGTGCGGCCCTGCGCAGTACAGCCCAAATAGGTTGGATTCCGCAGCAGCTTGGACACTGTGGAGGCCGTCCACACCGGCCCATCCGGCCTGGGACGCTCCCCGGAACGGTGGAGGGCGGGGCAGGCTACACCCCGGGAGTTGAGCTGACGGGCAATCTCCCCCGGCCTCACCCCCGCCGCCGCCTGGGCAAAGATCTCCCCCACCACCGCCGCCGCCGGCGGGTCGGGCAGGAGCTTGTTTTTGTCCGCCGGGTCTTTCCGGTAGCCGTAAGGCGCCAGGCTCCCCACATACCGCCCCTGGCTCCGGCGGACAGCCAAGGCGGAGCGGATCTTTTTGCTGGCGTCCCGGGCGTACATCTCGTTGACCACGTGCTGAAAAGGAGCCAGGCCGTTGTCCGGTCCCTGCGTATCGAATCCATCGTTGACGGCGATATAGCGCACATGCCGGGAGGGAAAGTAGACCTCCGCCAGCTCTCCGGTACGGATATAGTCCCGTCCCAGGCGGCTCAGGTCTTTGGTGAGGACCAGGTCCACCCGCCCTGCCTCCACGTCCTCCAGCAGCCGCTGAAGCCCCGGTCTCCGGAAACTGGTGCCGGAAAAACCGTCGTCTACGTACTCTCCTGCCACTGTCCAGCCGTGGTCAGCGGCATAGGTGCGGAGCAGGGCCCGCTGTCCACCGATGCTGACGCTCTCCCCCGCCCCGGCATCGTCTCGGGACAGCCGCAGGTAGAGGGCCGCCCGGAGACTCACTGGCCCGCCCGGTACCGCCGCCATGCCGCCTCTGTCAACGCTGCGCGCAGGCTGTTCTTCCCGGTACTTCGAACGGTGAGCCGGTACCGCTCAACCCCTCTTTTTCCCATCTCGGTCACCTCCTTCCAACACTCTATGCCTGCCGGCCTGTCCCCCTTGCCCCGGTTGACATGTTCCCTTTTGATAGCGTATAATGAGAGCAACCAAATTCATCACCGTGGAGGGACGTGAGCCCATGAGCGACACCAATGATAAGATCCGAATTGTACAGGAGACAGTAGCTGGCAAGGAAATCACCTTTGCACATGTGATCGGCGGACCCGCCCCCATCATCTATCAGAAATTGGGACTCAATCCCTCCATTGACTACGGCTCCGCCGCCATCGGTCTCATGAACCTGACCCCGCCGGAGTCCGCGGTCATCGCCGCCGACATCGCTGTCAAGAGCGGTGACGTCTATCTGGGCTTTGCCGACCGCTTTACCGGCACCGTTATCATCACCGGCGAACTGGCCGACGTTACTACCGCCCTCACCGAGATCGTGGACTACTTCCGGGACACTCTGGGCTACGTGGTCTGCAAGATCACCAAGCGCTGAGGCACGCCATGGGACAGCGAATGACAACGGAGGAGTTCCTGGAAAAGGTCTTCTCCCGCAGCTATGAGGAGCTCAAAGGCAGTGATCTCCGTCTGGTCCGTGTGAAGGTGGTGGGCCGGGAGGTCTCCCTGGCCCAGCTCATCGGCGTGTCCGACCGGCGGATCTACGAAAACCTGGGCCTCCACATCGGCACCCACTTGGGAGAGGACCACACCGGTGAGTCCATCGGCCTCCTCCACATCACCCCCTGGGAGGCCACCGTGGCCGCCGCCGACATCGCCATGAAGAGCGGTGACGTGGAGCTGGGCTTCCTGGACCGGTTCAGCGGCGCCGTGATTCTCCTGGGAAACCGTGAAGAGGTCAAAACTGCCCTGCAGAATGTTCTGGACTTCTTCCGGGACGAACTTGGGTTCCCCGTATGTGAACTCACGGAGCGATAGGAGGTCATCACCATGAAAAAGCTGTTTCTCATGGGCCGGAGCGAGGCTGGCAAGACCTCCCTCACTCAAATCCTCCACGGCGAGGAGCTCCACTATCATAAGACCCAGTACACCAATACCGACGACGATATCATTGACTCCCCCGGTGAGTATTCCGAAACCAAGCGGTGCGGTTTGGGGCTGGCCTGTTTTTCCTTTGAAGCGGACGTGCTTGCCCTCCTCATCGCCGCTGACGAACCCTTCAGTGTTTTTGAGGCCAACTGCCAATGCTTCACCAACCGCCCGCTTATCGGCATCATCACAAAGATCGACTCCCCCTACGCCAATGTGCCCATGGTGCGGAACTGGATGATCAATTCCGGCTGTGAGCGCATCTTTGAGGTGAGTAGTCTCACCAGAGAGGGAATTCAGGATCTCATTGACTATCTGAAGGACGACCCGGTAAAGCTGACTCTGGAAGAGGCCAAAGACCGGCAGAGTCACGGTATCCCCGAGTGGATAGACCCCGCCGAGTGGAGGCGGGAGATGGCCGCCCTCCCCCGCCGGGCTTGACAGGCCATATTGAAATCTGGTACAATAGGCGAGATTTAAGCGGTCAGAAGGCCGTTCTTGGACCCAGAAGGGTCTTTCCCCCGCATTGATCCAGCATCTTCCTATCATATCGTTACCCGCGCAGCGAGAACGCTGCGTTGCGGCCAGAAGGCACGCCAGCTTTGGCGTGCCCTTTTTTGTATTTTCCCGATGAGGAGGACGTCCCCATGACCTTAGCCGAATACTTCAGCACCCATCCCAGAGCCGCCCTGGCCTTCTCCGGCGGTGTGGATTCCGCCTATCTGCTGTGGGCGGGCAAGCACTACGGCTGCGACCTTACGGCCTACTATGTCCACACCGCCTTCCAGCCGGAGTTCGAGTTCCGGGACGCCCAACGGCTTGCCAAAGAGGTTGGCGTGCCCATGGTGGTGGTGGAGACCGATATTCTAGTGGTTCCCCTGGCCGCCGCCAACGGTCCCGACCGCTGCTACCACTGCAAGAAGGCCCTTTTCACAAAGCTCTGGGAGACTGCCCGCCGGGACGGTCACACCCTGCTGCTGGACGGCACCAACGCCTCTGACGACGCCGGGGACCGCCCCGGCATGAAGGCCCTCCGGGAGCTGGCGGTGGAGTCCCCCCTGCGGCTGTGCGGTCTCACCAAGGCCGACGTCCGGGCGGCCTCCAAAGAGGCCGGTCTCTTTACCTGGGACAAGCCGGCCTATGCCTGCCTGGCCACCCGGGTGCCCACCGGCCGGGCCATCACGAAGGAGGACCTGGAACGGGTGGAAGAAGCGGAGGATGCCCTCTTTGCCCTGGGGTTCACCGATTTTCGGGTGCGGCTCCTGGCCGACGCCGCCCGCATCCAGCTGCCGGAGGACCAGTGGGACAGGGCCGCCGGACGAAGGAAGGAGATCCTGGCCGCCCTGAAGCCCTGGTTTTCCGCGGTGACCCTGGACCTGGAGACTCGCTGAGAAGGAGGAGCGGACATGGACAACAAGCATGAGATCCTGGAGCTCTTACGGGCCGTGGCGGCGGGCAAGACCGCCCCGGAGGACGCCCTGCTGGAGCTGAAGACGGAGCCCTTTGCCGACCTGGGCTACGCCAAGGTGGACTTCCACCGCGGCGTCCGCCAGGGCGCCGCCGAGGTCATCTACGGGGCCTCCAAGACGGCGGAGCAGATCCTGGGCATCGTGCAGGCCATGGGAGCGCGGAGCTGCCGCAACATCCTCATCACCCGTATGGACCAGGAGAAGGCCGACGTCCTCACCCGGGCCGGTGTGGACCTGGAGTACCACGCCGACGCCCGGTTGGGCATCGCCCTGCCCGGTCCCCGGCCCGCCCTGGGCTCCATCGTGGTGTGCACCGGCGGCACCAGCGACCAGCCGGTGGCCGAGGAGGCCGCCCTCACCGCCGAGGCCATGGGCAACAAGGTCACCCGGCTCTACGACGTGGGCGTGGCCGGCCTCCACCGGCTGCTCTCCAACCTGGCGCCCCTCATGTCCGCCCGGTGCGTCATCGCCGTGGCCGGTATGGAGGGGGCGCTGGCCTCGGTGGTGGGCGGACTGGTGGACTGTCCCGTGGTGGCCGTCCCCACCAGCGTGGGCTACGGCGCCAGCTTCGGCGGTCTCTCCGCCCTGCTGGCCATGCTCAACTCCTGCGCCTCCGGGTGCAGCGTGGTCAACATTGACAACGGCTTCGGCGCCGGCTATCTGGCCAGCATGATCAATCAAATGGAAGGACTGGAGGAGAAGTAACGTGAAAACCCTTTACATTGAATGTGCCATGGGGTGCGCTGGCGACATGCTTACCGCCGCCCTTTTTGAGCTTCTGAGCGAGGAGCAGAAGGCCGCCTTCCTGGAGAAGATGAACGGCCTGGGTCTCCCTGGCGTCCACGTGGCGGCGGAGCCGGCGGTGACCTATGGCATCGCGGGCACCCACATGGCTGTGACCGTCCACGGCCAGGAGGAGGGGGACCACGACGACCACCACCATGACCACGATCATCACGACCACAGCGATCATCACCATGATCACCATGAACACGATCATGGGCATGAGCACTCCGTCCCCCATCTCCACGTACATGACCACATCCATGACCATGAGCATGACCACGTACACGATCACGAACATGGTCATGACCACCCTCACGAGCACGACCATGGCCATGAACACCACCATCATGCCTCTCCCGACCACATCCGGGGCCTCATCGACGGCATGGATCTGCCGGAGGAGGTCAAGGTCCGTGCCCGGGGCGTCTACGACGCCATCGCCCAGGCCGAGGCCAAGGCCCACGGCTGTCCCGTAGGGGAAGTCCACTACCACGAGGTGGGCGCCCTGGACGCCGTGGCTGACGTGGTGGGGGCCTGCTACGCCCTGTGTCTCCTCTCCCCCGACCGGATCGTCGCCTCCCCCGTCCATGTGGGCAGCGGCACCGTCCGCTGCGCCCACGGTGTGATGCCGGTGCCCGCCCCCGCCACCGCCAACCTGCTCACCGGAGTGCCCACCTACGGCGGCGAGGTCTTTGGAGAGCTGTGCACCCCCACCGGCGCCGCCCTGCTGGTCACCTTTGCCCAGTCCTTCGGCCCTATGCCCGCTCTGGCGGCGGACAAGGTGGGCTGCGGCGTGGGCCGCAAGGTCTTTGACCGGCCTAACTGCGTCCGGGCCTTCCTGGGCGAGAGTGGTGACGGCGCCAACGGCGCCATCAGCGAGCTGGTGTGCAACATCGACGACATGACCCCCGAGGCCCTGGCCTACGCCTGCGAAAAGCTGCTCTCCGAGGGCGCTCTGGACGTCTACACCCTGCCCGGCACCATGAAGAAGGGCCGCTCCGGCCACCTGCTGACGGTGCTGTGCGACCCATCCCACGAGGCCCGGATGGCCCGGGCCGTCCTCACCCACACCACCACCATCGGCCTGCGGGTCCGCCGGTGTGAGAAGTACTTCCTCACCCCCGGCGCCGCAACCGTCTCCACCCCCTACGGGGAGATCGATGTCAAGACGGCGGAGGGTTTCGGACTCTCTAAGGTCAAGCCGGAACACGCCTCGGTGGCCGCCGCCGCCCAGGCTCACGGCGTGCCCTATCAGACAGTCTGGCAGGCCGCATTGGACAAGTAAATTCAGGAGGTCTTTATGAAGCGACTTCTCCCCTGCCTGCTCTCTCTCTCCCTCATCGCCGGCTGTACCTCCGGCGGTACGGCCACCACCACGCCTGCAGCGGAGCATCCCGCCGACGAGGTGGTTGTGGTCATGGGCCCCACCTCGGAGCCCGAGGCCGGCTTCGACCCCGCCTTCGGCTGGGGTGCCGGCGAGCACGTCCACGAGCCTCTCATCCAGTCCACCCTCACCGTCACCAACGCCGACCTCACCATCGGCTATGACCTGGCCACCGATATGTCCGTCAGCGACGACGGCCTCACCTGGACCGTCACCATCCGGGACGACGTCTCCTTCACCGACGGCGAGGCTCTGACGGCGGAGGACGTGGCCTTTACCTACAACACCGTCAAAAATTCCAGCTCGGTGAACGACTTCACCATGCTGGACTACGCGGAGGCGGCGGACGAGACCACCGTGGTCTTTCACATGACCCGGCCCTTCTCCATCTGGCCCTACACCATGGCTATCGTGGGCATCCTGCCGGAGCACGCCTATGACCCGGCCGCCTACGGCTCCAACCCCATCGGCTCCGGCCGGTACACCCTGGTCCAGTGGGACCG
>OGHJ01002155.1_pt1 | contig 17746 bp, 18 predicted proteins | sample 1571351 | NCBI WGS metagenome assembly OGHJ01 (sample SAMEA2582037, study PRJEB24529) | metagenome | biome: Human gut stool | place: China | collected 2011 | reverse complement strand
GACTTTTGTCAGCGGCGGGTTTTTGCTGGATTCAATTTCCAAAACCGTTTTGCTTAAGGTGGCGGCGCATATCGGCAAGGGCCCACACCAGACTGGCGCCCAGTGCGATCCCAAGGGCATAAAGAGCGGTCTGGCGGGCAAAGTCCGCCGACAGATCCATGTCCTGCTGAACGGCATAGTACATGGCGTAATAGAGGGGCCGCCCCGGCACCAGCGGGATCAGCAGCGCGGGGATCAGAAACAGCGTGGCGGGCGCACCCATAAACCAAGCCAGAAACTCCGCATACAACGCGGCAAAGGCGGCGGCGGTCAGGGTGGGGAGCAGGATACCGGACCAGATCGAGGCGGCCGCCAGATAGACGCCGCAGGTCAGCAGACCCCCCAGAGAAGCGGCGAACATATACCGCCGACGCAGGTGGAACACCAGACAAAAACCCAGCGCCCCGGTAAAAGATGTGAGAAGCTGCACGATCACAGTCCGATCCCTCCCATCAGTAAAAAGGCGCTCATGAAGCCCATAGCCAGCGCCCCGGCCCACAGCAGCGTTTCGATGAGCCGCATGGCGCCGGAAATGGGGGAGCCTACCATGGTGTCCCGGACGGCGTTGGTCATGGCCAGACCGGGGATCAGCAGCATGATGTCACCGATCAGGATTTTGTCGGCGTGGAGCTCCGGCAGGAAAAAGGCGCACAGGGTAATGCTGATGCCAACAGCCAGAGCGGAGAGCAGATTGAATACCAAGCGGTTGGGGCACTGAGGGCCAAAATGCCGCTGGAGGCGACAGATCACCAAGCCAAACAGGGCAGCCACCAGACCATCCGTCATGGAACCGCCGAAAAACAGGGCGCAGCTTCCTGCGGCCAGCGCGCTGCCCAGATAGACCAGCAGTGGCTTGGGGGTTTCTGCCGTGATCTGGGCAACTTCCCGGCGCAGCTCATCCAGCGGAATAGGATCGGCGCAGCACCGGCGGCTCAGATCGTTCAGCGCTTCCAGAACGGTGAAATCCGTGCCGCCGGGAGTCAGGATCCGGCGGGTCTGGGTGATGTCCCGCCCGCTGGGCAGCGTCATGGTTACCACGATGCTGGAGGTGATGACAAAGGCATTCATCCGAACAGCCCCGTAGGCCGTGCCCATACGGGTCAGAGTGTCCTCCACCCGGTTTACCTCTGCCCCCACGGCCAGAAGCGCTTCCGCAATGTCCATGAGACAGTGCAGCAGGACCTCCGGCTGCGCCGGGACAGGGATCTTATCTGCGTTCACGTCACTCAAAAGCCGAAGAGCATAGAGCGGTCAATGTCAGCCAGACTGTGAGCACCGCACATGGCCATGGTGTCCGCAAGCTCTGCCTGAAGCTTGTCCACATAGGCCTGCACGCCCTCCTGAGCGCCGCCGTAGACCGCGGTGACGAAGGGGCGGGCGATGAGCACCGCGTCAGCGCCCAGAGCCAGAGCCTTGAACACGTCCATGCCGGAGCGGATGCCACCGTCCACAAAGACCTTCATCTTGCCGCCCACGGCGTCCACAATGGCGGGCAGGACCTCGGCGGTGGCGGGGCACTGATCCAGCACACGGCCGCCGTGGTTGGAGACGATGATACCAGCGGCACCGGCTTCCAGTGCCTTTTCCGCACCCTTCACCGTCATGATGCCCTTGAGGATAAAGGGCTTGCCTGCCATGGCAGCGATCTCCTTCAGCTGATCCATGGTCTTGCTGCCGGCGGGGGGAGTCATCCCCTTCAGGAAGGGCAGACCGGCAGCGTCGATATCCATGGCGATGGCGCAGGGATCAGCGGCCTTCACCAGATCCATCTTCTGACGGACGGTCTCCAGATTCCAGGGCTTCACAGTGGGAACACCGCAGCCGCCATTGGCTTTCAGGGCATCCACGGCGCCTTCCATGACGGCGGGGTTGGTGCCGTCACCGGTGAAGGCGAGAATACCGGCTTTGGCACAGCCCTCCACCAGTACATTGTTATAGCGCAGGTCATCGTATTTATCGCTGTAATGCATAGCCACGGCACCAACGGGGCCGGCCATTACGGGGATCGTCAGCTTGTGGCCGAAGAAATCATAAGAGGTGTCCACATCACCGTTTTCGCAGATGGTGTCCATATTGACGAACAGCTCCTGCCATTTCTGGTAGTTGCGGATGGCCCCGGTGCCCAGACCCTTGGCACCGGGACCGGGGACCGTGTTTTTGCAGGCGAGGCCGTTGCACACAGGGCAGGCGTGGCATTTGCCCATGCAGGTCCGGGCCTGCTCCAAAACTTCCTGATAAGTCATTGCAGTTTCCTCCTGAATCGTATAGCTTTGTAAAAATCCCGTTAAAGATCAAACATATTCCCGATTGGCCTCATTTTACAGCAGGCGGCAGAAAAATACAAGTCGGTAAAATGTTGAGAGCGGCGGAACTTTTTGGCGGGAATTTCGTCTATATAAGTAGAAGAGCGGCACGACCGCTGAAAAGGAGGAAGCGCTATGAAAAGAAGGTTATTTGTCTGTTTTCTCGCACTGACCATGCTCCTGAGCCTGACTGCCTGCGGAGCCGCCAGCAAAACTGCGGCTTCCAGCGCCAACAGCCGCCCTGCGGATACCATCTCCGCGACAGAGGAGAAAGGGGATTTCGACGCTGACACCAACGGTTATGATGACGAGGGCCGGGACAGCGGAGGAAGTGTTCTGGAAAACCAGAAGATCATCTACACCGGGGACATCAATCTGGAGACCACGGAGTTTGACGAGGCCGTCAAGGCGCTGGCAGCGCTGGCGGAGGCCAAGGGCGGCTACCTGGAGAGCAGCACCGTAGGCGGCGGGAGCCGGGGCTACCGGTGGGCGGATTATACCGTCCGGGTGCCCTCCGCTCAGTTTCAGGGCTTTCTGGATCAGGCCGGGGAGCTTGCCCATGTGACGTGGCGGAACACCAATTTGGAAAACATCACAGAGACCTATTATGACACGGCGGGCCGCCTGAAGACCCAGCAGATCAAGCTGGAGCGGCTGCAAAAGCTGCTGGCGCAGGCGGAAAACATGGAGGACATCATCACCATTGAGTCCGCCATTTCCGAAACGGAGTGGAATATCGAGAATCTTTCCGGTACGCTGCGGCACTATGATGCGCTGGTGGATTTCGCCACCGTCAACGTCCATGTGTCGGAGGTCTATAAGTATTCCGACACGGAGGAACTGCCGGAGAATTTCGGAGATCGCCTGAGCAGCGCTATGAGCCGGGGCTGGCATTCCTTTGTGAACGGTATGGAGGACTTCGCCGTGGCGCTGGCGTACAGCTGGATGTGGCTGGTCCTGTGGGCGGTCATCATCGTGACGGCGGTGGTCATCCTGCGGAAGATCCGGCGGCGGAACGGGACGAAAAAACCGCTGTTCAAGAAGAAAAATGATGTAAAACCGGATGACAAGTCCGGTGATACCTGATAGACTAAAGGCAGCGGGAGACCGCTGCCTGAGACTGCCGATAAAGTAGTAAATTCTCCGCGACGGTAAGGTAGGGCAGCCGTTAGCGGCTATGCCGCTCTACGGATGCCGCATACTCCTTGCGGGTAAAGGGTGTGCGCGGGAAACCCAAGAAGGGGAAACGGGCGAAGCGCCGCCAGCGGCGGATAAAGCGAGCCTGTTTCGAGGAAGGCCCCCGGTTTTCGGGGGCAAAGCACACGGAAACCGGCTGGGCCGACGGTGTATTCCTGCACCATGCGGGGAGAAAAGGCTTTTTCGACACGCTGAGGCAGCGGGAGACCGCTGCCTTTTCTGATATTTTAGGAGGGATCGTTATGAAGCTGACCTGGCTGGGACACGCCTGTTTTCTTTTGGAGGAGGACGGCTATCGCATTGTACTGGATCCGTATACCGGCGTGGCGGGGTACCCGCCTTTGCACGTACAGGCCCACGCCGTTTTTTGCAGCCACGGCCATTTTGACCATCACGCCACAGACTGCGTGGAACTGCTGCCGGAGCGGGAAAGTCCGTTTGCGGTCCGGGAGGTAGAGACCTTTCATGATGACCGGGGCGGCGCGCTGCGGGGGACCAACACGGTCCGGATTTTTACAGCCGGCGGCCTGTCTGCGGCCCATCTGGGCGATCTGGGGCACCAGCTGACGGCGGAGCAGGCAGCGGCCATCGGCCCGGTGGACGCCGTGCTGGTACCGGTAGGGGGCGTTTACACAGTGGATGCCGCCGGAGCAAAGGCAGTGTGCGATGCGCTGCATCCTCGCTGCGTGGTGCCCATGCACTACCACCACGCGCCCTACGGCCTGACGGAGGTGGACAGCGTGGAGCCGTTTTTGGAGCAGTGGTCCTCGGAGGCGGTCCACCACCTGCAAGAAGCGGCGTTTGAGCTGACCGAGCAGACTACCGGGGTCATGGTTCCTTCGTTTTGAAGAATAGCTCTTGACAAAACGATGAATACTATGTAATATAGTTTTGAAAACTATATTACACGGCAATGAGGTGATCATATGGTACAGAACAGACAGGTGACCCTGTTAGGGGATTCCATCTTGAAGGGGATCCAGGTTGATCTGGGTGACCGGCGCTACCGTACTCATAATGAGATCAATGTGGAGGCACTGGAATCGGAATTTCAGCTTTCCATTCATAATGACGCGCACTTTGGAGCCACGGTCCGCAAGGGCAGCCGCCTGCTGGACCGGATGCTGGCCCGGAAGCTGCCCTGCGACATGATGGTGATGGACTTCGGTGGCAATGACTGCGACTTCCGTTGGAAGGAGATCGCGGAGGATCCCACGGGGGACCATCAGCCCAACGTGCCGCTGCCGGAGTTTGTGGAGCTGTACCGGGAGATGATCCGGCGGGTACGGAGCCACGGTATCCGGCCCATCCTTACCAACCTGCCGCCGCTGGACAGCGAGCGCTTTTTCAACTGGTGGTGCGGAGATCTGGACAAAGAGGCTGTGATGCGCTGGCTGGGAGACGTGGGCAACATCTACGTCTGGCAGGAGCGGTATTCCCGTGCGGTGGAGCGTTTGGCCCGAGAGGAAAATGTGCCGCTGGTGGATGTCCGTGGAGCCTTTTTGGACTACGGCCACCTGGAGCAGACTCTCTGCGCTGACGGCACCCACCCCAACACCGTCGGTCAGGGCTTGATCACTCAGGCGTTTCAGAATTTTGGCCGTGGACTGCGGCTGGCCGGTCAGACCGTCTGACAGAAGGACAAAAATACGGGTCGGTTTTCAAAACCGGCCCGTATTTTTTACAGCTTTTTGAAGATGTGGATGCGGAAGGACGCCTGACAGTCCAGATTTTCCAACGCTTTCATCCGCTCTACGCCCGCCTTGGGGGTTTTCCAGCAGTAAGGCGTCATCCGGAAGAGGGATTGGATATCCGCCTGATTTGCCAGATGGAGGGTGAAATCCACCGGAACGATGGCCTCATAGGTGAAGCCCTCGTAGGGAGTTTCTTTTTCCTCGTTGGGGTAGGGCGCATCGTAGAGGACCCGCTTCAGCTCCCACAGATGGTCGGCGCCGGGTACCACATAGAGAAAATGGCCTCCGGGCTTCAGGACCCGGCGGAATTCGTCAATGGCCAAGGGGGAGAAGCAGTCCAGCAGAAGATCCGCCGTTTCATCCGCAAAGGGTAGGTGGTAGCAGGAGGCCACCGCGAACTCCACCTGCTTTTCCCGCTTGGCGGCCAGCCGGAGGATGGATTTGGAAATGTCGATACCGGCCATAGCGGGCGTTTTCCCGGCGGCGGTCAGGGCCGCCCGGATGCCGGCAGTGTAGTACCCCTCTCCGCAGCCGGCATCCAAGATCACCGCATTCTCGCCCACAAGCGGCAAAATCTGACTACAAAGTGTATTTAAAAGTGGCACATAATACTCTTTGGATAGGAAATCCCGGCGGGCTGCCGACATAGCCTTGTCATCACCGGGATCGGCGGAGTGTTTCTGGTTGGGGGGCAGAAGATAGGTGTAGCCCTCCTTGGCGATGTCATAGCTGTGTCGGTCAGCGCAGCGGTAGACCCGTTCCTCCCGGTCCAGCGGACCGCCGCAGACAGGACAGCGGAACAGAGATTTCATACGATCCCTCCTATGCGTTCAGATCTTGGGTCACGTCATGGATCCACTTGCCGCTGCGGATCCGGTGCAGGCCGAAGGGAACCTTCAAAGCGGATTCCGTGGCCATGATGAAGCAGAAGATGGCGATGGGAGCGTGGAGTACCAGCCCCAGCAGCACCAGCAGCGGCAGGGTGAAGCACCACAGGGGGAGAACGTCGATCAGCATGGCAATCCGCACATCGCCGCCTCCCCGGAGAACGCCCACGATGCCGGTGGTGGCAAAGGCGTGGAGCGGGGCAGAGATGGAGTAGCAGATCATCATGGTCACGCAGAGAGACGCTGAGGCGGCGGTCATGGAGAACAGAGGCAGCACGTGGGGCTTCAGCACGAGCCAGAACAGCAGCTGCTCCGCTATTGCGACACCAAAGCCGGTGCAAAAGGCCACAAAGGTCAGGGCCTGACCAATGGGATAGGCGTTTTTGCCGCCCATGCCCACCTCCTTGCCGACGATCACGGCGGCCGCCGCTGCCACGCCGAAGATGGCTACCGTCACCATCTTATCGATGTTGCCTGCCACGGTGTAGGCGGAGATCAGGTCTGTGCTGCCCGCCATGTGGCCCATGATGACGGTGTAGAGTGAGGTGCCGGTACCCCAGAGAGTCTCGTTCAGCAGCACCGGCGTGGAGAACTTCACAAAGCTGCGGAAGGTGGCCTTGCCGGGCCGGAGAATACAGGCGGGCATCAGGGGCATCTGCTTGCAGTGCAGGGCGTAGACGAGGGAAATGACAAATTCCACCACACGGGAGGAGAAGGTGGCGATGGCGGCGCCGGTGATCCCCAGTGCGGGCAGACCCAGCTTGCCGAAGATCAGGATGTAGTTGCCTACGGTGTTGCAGACGGTGGAAATGGCGAATACCGTCATGCCGAAGCGGGGATTCTCAATGCTCTGCTGCATACCGATGTAGATGGAGGAGAGGGAGTTGAGAATATAGGAGAAGCCCACGATGCGGATGTAGGAGGTGCCCAACTCCACCAGACGGGCATTGTCGGTAATGAGCATCAGCACCTGTCGGGGGAACAGACCCATGGTCAGAGCGCAGAGGGTGGAAATGCCTCCTGCCACAAAGAAGCCGATGCCCATGACCCGGTTGATGGATTCCCGATCTCCCCGACCCCAGAACTGGCTGATGAGCACGCGGGAGCCGCTTTGCAGACCGAAAACGATGAGCTGGATGATATAGATGGGTACATTGGCCACGGTGACGGCGGACATCTGCTCCTGACCGACCAGACCCACCATGAAGGTGTCCATGAAGCCAAGAGAGGTGGTGATGAGGTTCTGAAGGACCACTGGCAGAGCCAGTGTAAAGACCCGGCGGTAGAAGCCGGGCTCCCGGCGAAGATAGCTGAAATTCATAAAATGAAATTCCTTATTCAGAATAATAAATGGAATCCATGTTTTGTCAGGGCGTGTACCTGACAAAACATACTTTGCGGTTCACAAGTGTGCGAGCATAGCGAACTCTCCAGAGGGGCGTCTCTTGCAGCTTTGCGGCAATTCACCTTCTGCATAGCAGTGAACCGTGTGGGGAATTCTCAAGGGGGAGTCTGCTCCCCCTTGATATTTTATAGCTTTATAGCATGGGCATCCGGTGATCGTGATGATTCCGGAGGGCCTCCGCGCAGGCGTCGATCTCGGCGAAGGTGGTCTCGGGGCCGAAGCTCAGCCGGATGACACCGGCGGCCACCCGCTTAGGCAGGCCCAGAGCCGACACGACCTGACTGGACTTGCCGTGATGACAGGCGGAGCCTGCGGATACGCAGATCCCCTGACTGCCAAGATCGTTTACCACGTTCTGGCTGGGCCAGCCCGCCATGGAGACGGACAGGACATGGGGGGCCTTGCCGTCCCCGATAATCTGGAGGTCCGGAATGGCCGTCAGCTTTTCCACGGCGTAGGCCTTGACCTCTGCCATGTGCCGGAGCTTGTCCTCCAGATGATCCCAGCGGAGCTCCACCGCCTTGGCAAAGCCTGCGATCTGGGCAGTGGCCTCCGTGCCGGAGCGCAGGCCCATTTCCTGACCGCCGCCGGGCAGCAAGGGCCGGGGATTCCGAACCCGGGGGCCGATATAAAGAGCGCCGATGCCCTTGGGGGCGCCGACCTTGTGACCGGAGATGGCGATGAAGTCCGCTCCCAGAGCTTTGGCAGAGAAGGGGACCTTCAAAAAGCCTTGGACCGCGTCGGTGTGGAGCAGGGTTTTTTCGTTGACGGCCTTCAAACCCTTGGCGATGTCTGCAATGGGATAGATGCTGCCCAGCTCATTGTTCACCATCATCACGGACACCAGCGCCGTGTCCGGCCGCACCGCTGCCAGAACGGATTCGGCGGAAATGTCGCCGTTTTGATCCGGCAGGATGGTCGTGACCTCCCAGCCCTCCTGCTCCAGCTGCTGGCAGCAGTTGAGGACGGCGTGGTGCTCCACGGCGGTGGTGACGATGTGGCGGCCCACATGGCGGTTCTGCCAGCAGGCGGCCCGGATGGCCCAGTTGTCACCCTCGGTGCCGCAGGAGGTAAAGAAAAGCTGGTTTGCTTCGCAGCCTACGGCTTTGGCAATCACAGCCCGCCAATCCTCCACGCTGCGGCGCATTTCCTGTCCGAAGGGATATTGTGCGTTGGGGTTGGCGTACTGTTCTGTCAGCACGGTGTACATGGCGTCCGCCACAGCCTTGGGGACCGGCGTGGTGGCGGCGTGGTCCAGATAGATCATAAAAAATCCTCCTCTTGCCCTATTCCGAAAATAAACGTATAATGGGAGGGAAATCACGGGAATCCCCCCGGAAATCTCTTTCAATAGCGTAATTATTCATTATATAAGAACGATTCTGAAAACGCAAGGAGAACCTATGAAAGTTGCCATTTACACCCTTGGCTGCAAGGTAAATCAATATGAGACGCAGGCTATGGAGCAGACCCTCCGGGCAAAAGGACATCAGGTAGTGGAATTTTCCGACGAGGCCGACGCCTATGTGGTGAATACCTGCTCCGTCACTGCCGTCAGCGACCAGAAGTCCCGGCAGGTGATCCACCGGGTACAGAAGCAGCATCCGGCGGCGGTGGTGGCAGTGTGCGGCTGCTATCCCCAGACCCATCCGGAGGATGTGCGGAAGCTGGGGGCGGATCTTATCGCCGGTACCGGCGACCGGGAGGGGTTCGTTTCCCTGCTTGAGGAGGCTGCCGCCGGAAAGAAAAATCTGGAGGCCATTGACAAGTCCTTTGAGCGGCGGGTGTTTGAGGTGCTGCCTGCCGGCGGCATGGAGGGCCGCACCCGCGCCATGCTGAAAATCGAGGACGGCTGCGTGAACTTCTGCACCTACTGTATCATCCCCTACGCCCGGGGACCGGTGCGCTCCCTTTCGCTGGAACAGGCGGTGGAGCAGACGCGGCAGCTGGCAGCAGAGGGTTACCGGGAGATCGTGCTGACAGGCATCGAAATCTCCTCCTGGGGCCATGACTTCAAAAACGGCCAAAGCCTTATCGACCTACTGGAGGCCCTGTCCGCCGCGGCGCCGGAGGTGCGCCTGCGGCTGGGCAGTCTGGAGCCCCGCACTGTGACGGAGGACTTCTGCCGCCGGGCGGCGGCGCTGCCGAACTTGTGCCCCCAGTTCCACCTGTCTATGCAGAGCGGGTGCGATGCCACCTTGAAGCGGATGAACCGGAAGTACGATACCGCCCGGTATCTGGAATCCGTGGAGCTGTTGAACCGCTGGTTTGACCGCCCCGCTGTTACCACGGACCTCATCACCGGCTTCCCGGAGGAGACGGAGGAGGAGTTCGCTCAGACCTTAGACTTCATCCGGAAGTGCCGCTTTGCCCAGATGCACATTTTTCCCTACTCCATCCGTCCCGGCACCCCGGCGGCCAAGATGGAACAGGTACCCAAGGCTGTCAAGGAGGAGCGGGCCCGCCGGGCGGCGGCGGTGGCGGAGGAAATGCACAGGAGCTATTTGGAGGGCTGCGTGGGCCGGACGTATCCGGTGCTGTTTGAGCAGCCGAAAAACGGGAAATTCTTCGGCCACGCCCCGAACTATATGGAAGTTTTGGTGGACGGTGCGGAATTGCATAATGCGCTGAAAAATGTGCGGATCATCGATGTGGACGGCGAGGCCCTGTTGGGAGAAATCGTGGAACAGGAGGCGGAAGCATGAGGATCGGCAGTCACTTTTTCGCCTATCTCTCCCGGATGCGCTTCATCCAGCGCTGGGCGCTGATGCGGAACACGGCCCCGGAAAACGTGCAGGAGCACAGCCATCAGGTGGCGGTGCTGGCCCACGCCCTAGCGGTGATCCGCAATGAGAAGTTCGGCGGCCATGCGGACGCCGGAGCGGTGGCGGTGGCGGCGCTGTATCATGACGCCAGCGAGATCCTGACCGGCGATATGCCTACGCCCATCAAGTACGACAACCCCGCCATCCGCAAAGCCTACAAGGAGGTGGAAGCGGTGGCGGAGGAAAAGCTGCTGCATATGCTGCCGGAGGAATTTCAGCCGGTGTACGCCCCCATCCTCACGGTGACGGACCCGGAGACGGAGCGACTGGTGAAGGCGGCGGACAAGCTGTCCGCCTACATCAAATGCGTGGAGGAATTGAAGGCCGGGAACAGCGAGTTCCGGGACGCCGCTGCCCAGACCCGCGCGGCGCTGGAGGAATACGAGCTGCCGGAGGTGACGTTTTTTCTGGAGACCTTCATGCCCAGCTTTTCTCTCACGCTGGACCAGTTGAAATAGCGGGAAAGCTGGCGGAACGGCCCCGTGGAGGCGAATTCTGTGAAGATAACGATCGATTTCGGACATCCGTATTTTGAAGAGGAAGTCCTATTGGGACTCACGCAGGATGACCTGAATTGCTTTTACGCGGACGCAAGTGAAGTAGACCGGCTCAACCTGTTCTTCGTTTTGGAGGCGTCACTGCATAGGTTTCAAGGGAAAGAACGCATGAAAACCGCTGCCTACTGTGCGTTTTTGATGGCGTATTATCTTTTTATCGCATTGACGCCGCCCACGTCTTTTGAGCTTGCAGAGTTCTATATAGACAGGGCGCTGGAGTGGGATGAAACCCCGGAGTACCGCCGGTGGAAAGCGATCATAGATGAGGGAAATTGACGAATCTGAATCGTCAGACGGAACGATGGTGTCCCCTCGTGCACGGTATCCGGCTATGTTCCGCAAAACCGAAGAAAGCCAAGCCGCGAATGCGGCTTGGCTTTCTTCGGTTATATGAAACTGTTTCCTACTTCTTCGGCGGTTCCCGCCATTTTTCGGCGGGGACGCGCCGCTGCTTCAGTCGATGGACCGTGAGCTGCCGCAGCAGGGCGTACAGTACGCTGCACAGGGGGATAAACACCAGCATTCCCAGGATGCCCATGAGACTGCCGCCCACCGTCACGGCCGCCAGCACCCAGATGGAGGGCAGTCCCACGGAAGAACCCACCACATGGGGATAGATGAGGTTGCCCTCGATCTGTTGGAGCACCAGAAACAGGACGATGAACCACAGCGCCTGCCACGGATCATTCACCAGCATCAGCAGCGCACCCACGGCGCAGCCGATGAACGCCCCCACAATGGGGATCAGAGCGGTCAGTGCGATCAGAACGCCCACCAGCAGCGCATAGGGGAAATGGAGCAGGGTCATGGACACAAAAAACATGGTGCCCAGGATCACGGCCTCCAGACATTGACCGGAGAGAAAGCTGGAAAAGGTCCGTTCACTGAGCCGCAGAATATTCAGAAGCTGATCCGCGGCGGCTTCCGGTAAAAAGGCGTAGCAAAGCTGACGGCCCTGCCGGGCCAGCTTTTCCTTTTGCAGCAGGATGTACAGAGAAAAGATCAGGCCGATGAAAAAGGTAGTGACGCCGCTGACGATGCCGCTGACCAGTCCACCGCCGGAGATCAGAAGGCCCTTGCCCCAGTTCTGGACCAGCCCCACGGCCTTCTGGGAAAGACCGGCCCAGTCGATAGACAGCCCTTCGATCTGGTTTGCCAGAAGGGGCAGGTATTCCTGAAAGCGGGCGGCGCTTTCCTGCAAGCGCTCAAAGGCTTCCGGTACCTGCGCCGCGATGGAGGCGACGGCGTCCCGCACGCCGGGGACGATCACCATTCCCGCCAGCGCCAGCACTGCGGATACTGCCGCAACGGTGAGCAGCAGCGCCAGCGGGCGGCGGAGCTTATTGGCCTTTTTTGCATGGGGAAACAGGCAGCGCTCCAGCGCCCGCATGGGGACATTGAGAATAAAGGCGATGGCACAGCCCAGCAGCAGCGGGGACAAAATGCCCAGCAGCCACCCGGCGGCGCCTGCCACCACATCCAGATGCAGCAGCGCCGCGGCGAAGGCAATGCCGCCGCAGACAACGCCCAACAGGGCTTTCACGGTCTGCTTGTTGAATTCCATATGTCAGGTTCCTTTCGTTGAATCAGACACCAGCCGGGTTTCCTTCCACTTGCCGCTCCGGAAACGGATCGTAAACAGCGCGCCCCGGAGACATTCGTCGCAGGCCATGGCGATCCAGATGCCCACAAGACCCCAGTTCAGCGCGTGTCCCAGCAGCCAGCTTCCGCCTACGGCCACAATCCACATGCTGAAAATGCCCACGCCCACAGGGTACCAGACATCTCCGGCGGTGGTGAGGCAGCGGGTCATGACGATATTGATGGACCGCCCGATCTCCAGACCGAACTCTACATAAAGGATCTGCCGGCCCAGCGCGTGGATCACAGGATCATCGGTGAAGATGTTGTAAATGGGATCGCAGAAAATGAGAATCAGCAGTGTCAGCAGCTCGGAGGCAGCCAGCGCGATGCGGATGGTGGACCAGACACGGCCGCTGACCTCGTCCAGCTTCCGGCCGCCGATCATGTAGCCCAGAATGATCTGGGTGGCCTGCCCCACGGCGATGGAGTACACATAGGCCACGTTGGCCAGCATACTGCCATAGACCTTGGCGCTGACCACCGCCGCACCCATCAGATTGATGAAGCGGAGGATGAAGGTCTGGGACACGTTGTAGGACAGGGCCTCTGTGCCGGAGGGGAGGGCGATGCCCAGCAGGGCGCGGAAGGTCTTTGCGGGGAAGGGGTGCAGATATTGCAGGGAAAAACGGACGGTGCATTTGCGTTTCAGCGTGATGCAGGCCAGCGTCAGGCCCACAGCCTTGGAGATCACGGTGGATACGGCGGCACCTGCCACGCCCATTTGCGGGAAGCCGAAGAAGCCGTTGATCAGAATGGCGTTGCCTACCACATTCAGAAGGTTCATGGAGACGGAGAGCACCACCACCTCTTTCAGCAGGGTGTAGCTCCGCAGAACGGCGCAGAGCTGGATATACAGCCCCTGAAGCAGTACCGTACCGCCTACGATGCGGGTGTAAAGGCAGGCACCGTCAAAGGCGTCCTCCGGCGTCCGCAGGAGCTGAAAGACCAATTCCGGCTCTAAAAGCAAAAACAGGCCCACCAGAAAGCTGAATACGGCGCTGACCGTAACGGCCACGGTGACGATCTCGCTGCATTCCTCACCGACCCGGCCTGCGCCGATGTGCTGGGTCAGGAGAATGGTGGCGGCGGTGCTCATGGTGGTGAGCACGATGATGACCACGTTCATCACCTGATTGCCGTTGCCGATGGCGGCCACGGCGGCGGAGCCGAAGTGGGAGATCATGAATTGGTCCATATTGCCCACCAGAAGCTGTAAGAGAAGCTCCGCGAAGATGGGCAGCGAGAGGTGAAAGACCCGTTTGGTCTGAGGTGAAACCTGCAATGTCATATAAATTGCTCCTTGTTTTAGAAGTAATCGTTTAATATCGGAGCAAGTATATGCGCACGGCGGTTTGGTTGCAAGCGGCAAAGCGCCGAAAGAAGTGTGAAATTCCGGGCTTCTTTCAGCATTTTCCCTATTTTTGGCGCAAATCAGTCCTCGCGGTACCGGTCTGCCTGATGACAGTATTCCCGGGCGGATTCCCGGTTGCTCTCGATCTCGGCCTCCGTCAGGGGACGGACCACCTTGGCGGGGCTGCCCAGGATCATGGAGCCGGCGGGGGCGTCCATTTTGCCGGTGACCAGCGCCCCGGCGCCTACGATGCAGTTATCGCCGATCTTTGCACCGTTGAGAACGGTGGCGCCCATGCCGATGAGCACATTGTCGCCCACGGTGCAGCCGTGGACAATGGCCCCGTGGCCGATGGTGCAGCCGGAACCGACCGTGGTCTCCTCGTGCAGCACTGCGCAGTCCTGAACGTTGGTGTTGTCGCCCACTTTGATGGCACCGTCATCTCCGCGGAGGACGGCATTGTACCACACGTTGACATTCTTTCCCAGGGTCACGTCTCCCACGATGGCGGCACCGGGGCAGACAAAAACGGATTCGTCAAATTTCGGTTTTGCGATCATATAATTCTCTCTTTCTTGTTAGGTCTGCTGCATCAGATGGCAAAGTTTCCGTTGATAAAGACGGGAATCTCCCGGCCGTCATGGGTGGTGCCCACGATGGAGAGGTCGGCGGTGCCAATCATGAAGTCCACATGGGTCAGCGAATAGTTCAGGCCGTGGGCCTGTACCTCCTCCCGGGTCATGGACTCGCCGCCTTCAATGCACTCGGGATATGCCTCGCCGAAGGCCAGATGGCAGGAAGCGTTTTCGTCAAACAGGGTGTTGTAGAACAGGATCTTCTGATTGGAAATGGGGCTGTCATAGGGGACCAGGGCCACTTCTCCGAAGTAGCTGGCGCCTTCGTCCACACTGATGGCGGCTTTCAGGAATTCCTCACCCTTTTCGGCGTGGGCTTCCACGATCTTGCCGTCCCGGATGATGAAGTAGAACTTGTCGATGATGTTGCCGCTGTCCACCAGAGGCATGGCGGAATAGACCACGCCGTTAATGCCGGTTTTCAGAGGGGCGGTGAAAATCTCCTCCGTGGGCATGTTGGCCACGAACTCCACCCCGTTTTTCATCACGGAGTTGCCGGCGGCCCAGAGATGGTCCTCCGGCAGCTGGATGGTGAGGTCAGTGCCCAGAGAATTGGTGTAGTGCAGGTATTTGAAGTGGTACTCGTTCAGCAGCTTTTTCCGGCGGCCCAGGGTGTCCAGATGCTGGCGCCATGCGGAAACGGCGGTGCCGTCTCCCTGAATGCGGACGGAGCGGAGAATGGCATCCCACAGCTTTTCTATGGCCCGATCCTCCGGCAGCTCCGGGAACACGGTGGCGGCCCAGGAGGGGATGGGCACCGAGGCGATGCACCAAGGGAAGCCGTTGCTCATCTGGAGCCGGTCAAAGGTCTTGCGGAGCACGGAACCGGATTTCTGAGACCGGACCAGCCGGTCGGGGTCCACGCCCTTCAGCGTTTCCGGATCGCTGGCGGCAATGGCCAGATAGGCGGCTCCCATTTCCGCATAGCTGGTGAAAAACTTTTCGCGCCACTCCGGCGTGTCATCGAAAACGGAGGCGTCTGCCCGGAGGAACTTCTGTCGGCTGAGGTAGTCATCGCTCCAGTTCATGATGACCTCCCGGCAGCCTGCGTCATAGGCCGCGTCAGCACACAGCCGGGCGAAGGAGGCGCACTCCACCGGCGATGAAATGATGAGAGTCTGGCCCTTTTGGACATTCAGGCCCACTTCAATCAGTAATTTTGCATATTCCTGCAATTTTGTATCCATAAAACAGCTTCCTTTCCCGCAGCGGGGCCGCGGCTGAGATTTGACAGACGATTTATGTCTTGGGTATGTTGACGCCCTGCTCCAGACGGTCCTTCCGCATGCTGATGAGCACACCGTTCATCTCCGCACCCAGAATCAATGTGAATGCCGAGAGGTTCAGCCAGATCAGCACCACAATGACGGCGCCGATGGAGCCATAGAGCACAGAGTAGTGGGAGAAGTGGTTGACGTAGTAGGAATAGAGCCAGCTGAACGCCATCCACGCTGCCAGAGAGAACAGAACGCCGGGACAGATATTTTTCAGGGGTTGGATGGTATCCTGAGCCAGAGCGTAGAGCAGGAACAGTGCCAGAAAGCTGACGGCCCCGGCTACGGGGAACCGCAGCGTTACCCACAGCTTCGCCAGAAATTCCGGCAGACGAAAATGCTCCACGGTGTACCACAGCGCCCGCTCTCCGAAGGTCATCAGAGACAGGGTCAGGGCGATGGTGACAATGAGGGTCACGGTATAGAGCAGCACCTTGATCCATTGGGTGATAAAGCCCTTGGGCGGGCCTAAATGGTAGGCTGTCCGCACGGCGGCCATCAGAGAGTTGGTGGCCCGCATGGGGAAGTAGATGGAAAAGACCAGACCGAATACCATGAGTTGGGGGCTGGGATTGTCGGTGACGTAAGTGAAGTACATCCGGAGCAGGTCCACCACTTCCTCCGGCAGAAAATCCGAGAGGACGGTCATCATGCCGGTGATGTTCAGATCCAGCAGACCCAGCAGGGCGCTGATGAAAATGAGGAAGGGAAAGATCATGAACAGCAGGTAAAAGGCCAGCGCCGCGCTCTGCATGGCCACGTTGTGCCGCCCACAGCGATGGGCCATCAGTACACAGAAGCGGAGAAATCGGTTTTTCGGCAGGGTGTTGTCCCACATAGCAGTGTCTCCCTCCGGGAAGATTTTACTCCCATTTGGCCCAGACGTCCGGGCAGTAGCCCACAGTGGCCTCCTTGCCATTGCGGACAATGGGGGTGTTGAACAGCTCCGGATATTCCAGCAGCTTTTCCTCTTGGGCGTCCGGGGTGATATAGGCCATGTAAAGCTCCTCGTACGCCCGGCATTTTGTATTCACCAGCGCCTCAAAGCCAACTTTCTGCTTGACGGATTGGTACTCCCGGGGGGATAATCCCTTTGAGGGAACGTCGATATACTGATACTTGATACGGCGCTCCTTGAACCAGCGCTCAGCCTTCTTCGTATCGAAGGATTTGGAGGAGCCGAAGATCTGAATGTTCATAGATAACTTCCTTATTATACAGACTGGAGGGGTATTTTTATGACGGATGCGGTCAGAACATTAAAAGAATGGACCGACGCGGCCCGGAAAATCGTCTTTTTCGGCGGAGCCGGAGTGTCCACGGAGTCCGGGATCCCGGATTTCCGCAGCACCGGCGGCTTATACCATCAGGAGTGGAAATACCCTCCGGAGACTATTTTAAGCCATACGTTTTATAAAAGCAATCCCGAAGAATTTTTCCGCTTTTACCGGGCGAAAATGCTTTGCCCTGACGCAAAGCCCAACGCCGCCCACAAAAAGCTGGCGGAATGGGAGCGGGAGGGGAAGCTGCTGGCAGTGGTGACCCAGAACATCGACGGACTTCATCAGGCCGCTGGCAGCAAACAGGTCTATGAGCTGCACGGCAGCGTACATCGAAATTACTGCGAAAAATGTGGAAAATTCTACGATCTGGATCACATCCTCCACACCACAGGGGTTCCCCGGTGCGATTGCGGCGGCGTCATCAAGCCGGACGTGGTGCTCTATGAGGAGGCCCTGAATGACCGGGTCATTGACGGCGCGGTGAACGCCATCACGCAGGCGGATCTGCTGATCGTGGGCGGCACCTCCCTGAATGTGTGGCCCGCGGCGGGGCTTATCAACTATTTCCGTGGGGACCGGCTGGCCCTCATCAACAAATCCCCGGTGGCGCGGGATCTGGCGGCGGGGCTGGTCATTACGGACCCCATCGGCG
>OGHJ01002154.1_pt1 | contig 17746 bp, 18 predicted proteins | sample 1571351 | NCBI WGS metagenome assembly OGHJ01 (sample SAMEA2582037, study PRJEB24529) | metagenome | biome: Human gut stool | place: China | collected 2011 | reverse complement strand
GAGTGTACAAGAACTTGTGAGTAGCGTATTGTTTACAATCGCCAAAGCATACACATTGAAGCAGTAAGAAGTATCCGCAAGGACTTCAATTTCTCGATGTGTTTGAGCATATTGAAACACATTTTGAGTGGCAGACACCACATCATGGAAAAAAGATTGTTATGCGGAGAAGCGGTTTCTCTGCTCGGCTTTGGCACGATGCGTCTGCCAATCCAGGAGGATGGCACGATTGACCGCGTGAAGGCGGGCAGACTTGTCGATACGCTGTATCAAAACGGCGTGAACTATTTTGACACAGCCTATGTGTATCATCAGGGAGAATCTGAAGAATTTTTGGGTGAAGCACTGCGAAAATATCCGCGAGACAGCTTTTATCTGGCGACCAAGACTCCGGGACATCTGATTAATCCGGACTATGATCCGGTGGAAGCGTTTGAACGACAGCTGCGGCGCTGCGAAACGGATTATTTTGATTTTTATCTGCTGCACAATGTCATGGAAAGCAGCCTGCCGACGTATACAAATCCTGACCTGCGTGTCATGGATTACTTATTGGAGCAGAAAGCCAAGGGACGTATCCGTCACCTAGGGATTTCTTCGCATGGGCAGCTGCCGATGCTGGAAAGATACATGAAAGCATACGGCAAGGAGATCGAATTCGTCCAGCTGCAGATCAATTACCTCGACTGGAGCCTGCAGCAGGCAAAGGAGAAATACGAATTGATCACCGATTTGGGGCTGCCGATCATCGTGATGGAGCCATGCAGAGGCGGCAGCTTGGCGGCATTGGATGCGGAGAGTGTAAGGAAGATGAAAATGCTGCGTCCGCAGGATTCCGTTCCGTCCTGGGCATTTCGATTTGTCGGCAGTCTGCCGAACGTTTCCGTCGTGCTCAGTGGCATGAGCAGCATGGAGCAGGTAGAGGACAATCTCAAAACCTTCTGCCATTTTGAGCGGCTTAGCGAGACAGAGCAGGCTTTGCTGGCGGATATCGCGCGGAGCATGATGGATATCGTGCCATGTACCGCTTGCCGTTACTGCTGTGACGGCTGCCCGGCGCAGTTGGATATCCCATACCTTTTGAAGATCTATAACGACGCGAAATTCAGCCCAACGATCATGAACGGCATGCTGATCAATGCTTTGCCGAAGGAAGCACAGCCTGCGGCCTGCATCGGCTGCGGCGCGTGTGCGCAGGTCTGTCCGCAGCATATCGACATTCCGGCTGCGCTCGCGGACCTGACAAAAAAAATTGCCGAGGGGCCGGATTGGGCAAAGGTCAGCGCAGAGCGCCTGAAACTGGATCGAAAGTAAGAATATTTACAAAATTTGATAATTTTGTGACAAAAGCCCCTTGTCAAGGGGCTTTTTTTTCGGTACAATATTCTTCGGAATCATACAGAAAACATAGAAAAAGTGAGGTAAATGGGTATGATCAAAAGTATGACAGGCTTCGGCAGAGGAGAATATACAGATGGCAAGCGCAATATGGTGGTCGAGATCAAGACCGTCAATCACCGCTATGCGGATATTACCATCAAGATGCCGCGCCGCTATTCTTTCGCGGAGGACAAGATCAAGAGCGCGATCAAGGCACACATTCGCCGCGGCAAGGCGGATGTTTTCATCATGGTAGAGAACATCGGTGACAGCGATGTCAGCGTACAAATAAATGAAGAACTGGCAAAGCAGTATCTGGAGAAGATGGTGAGTCTGCGCGATGCACTTGGAGAACCGGAGGGCTTTAACGATCAGCTTTCCTTATTGCAGATCGCCGGATTGCCGGATGTCATCAAGACCACGCCGGCAGCAGAGGACGAGGAAGAGATCATGCAGGCGCTTCTGATTCCGACCCTGCAGGCAGCGGAAAATCTCGACAAGATGCGTACCGCAGAGGGAGAAAAGCTCGCAGAGGATCTGCTTGCCAAGGGAGAAAACCTCAAAACATTGCTGGATCAGATCGCGGTGCGTGCGCCGCAGGTCGCGACTGACTATACCGCCAAGCTGCGGGAACGCATCACAGAACTAATCGGAAACAGTGTACAGATCCCGGAGGATCGGATTCTGGTAGAAGCGGCGATTTTTGCGGATAAATGCGCGATCGACGAGGAAATCACCCGGCTCAACAGCCATATTATGCAGCTGCGGGACATCGTGAGCACGAGCAACCAGCCGGACGGCAAAAAGCTGGATTTCCTGGTACAGGAAATGAACCGCGAAGCGAACACCATCGGTTCGAAAGCCAACGATATTACGATCACAGGCTATGTGCTCGATCTGAAAAGCGAAATCGAAAAAATCCGTGAACAAGTGCAGAATATCGAATAATTTGTTTGCGAAAATTTGAAAAAACTTATGCGCGCCACTTGAAACGAGTGGGGTTTTGTGATAAAATATTATTTCAGATTTACGAAGATTTGCAGATAAACAGATGGCAGGAGTTTATATGAACTTAGACGAAAAACATAAAGGAAAACTTTTTATTCTTTCCGGACCGTCCGGTGCGGGGAAAGGGACGATCTGCAAGGAGCTGCTTGCGCAGACCGATCTTGCACTCTCTGTTTCTATGACGACCCGACAGCCCAGAGAGGGTGAAATTCATGGGGTACATTACTATTTTGTGACCGAAGATGAGTTTGTGGAACGCATCGGTGCCGATGGATTTTTGGAACATGCGGAAGTCTACGGTCGGAGATACGGCACCCCGAAGGAGCCTGTTATCGAAAAACTAAAGCAAGGTATTGATGTGATATTGGAAATCGACATTCAAGGCGCGTTGAAGGTCAAGGAGAACTATCCGGACGGTGTGTTTATCTTTATCTTGCCGCCTTCTATGGCAGAACTGCGTAAACGTCTCACAGGGCGCGGCACCGAAACAGCGGAAGCCATTGAGATGCGCCTTGGGGAAACCTTGAAGGAACTTTCCTTTATCGAAAAATATGATTACTGTGTGGTGAACGGAGCGCTTGACGAAGCGGTGTCGCGTGTCAAAGCCATTGTGATTGCAGAACATTCCAGAGTCACCATGACTGCTGACGAGTTGGTTAAAAAGTATAAGGAGGAAGAATAATGTTATATCCATCCATTAACGAAATCAGAAAAAAGGCAGACAGCCGTTACACCTTGGTGATCCTAGCTGCAAAGAGAGCGCGTGACATCATCGACGGCAAACCGATTTTGACTGATGTAGACATCGACAGACCGGTGTCCATTGCAGCACATGAGATCGCAGAAGATTTAATCACTTACCGGAGAAACGACGACGACTTATAGAAGCAAACGGCAGACTTCCTGCCAATATCAACGAAGCCACAGATCACAGACAGCCCCTGAAGAAAACTCTTACAGGGGCTTTTTGTAAGAATACAGCGGTAAAAATAAATTGGAAGACAGATAGGAGAACGCGATGGAACCGAGCGCATTTGAAAAAGAATACATGAGTCGCTTCAACGCGCAGCAGCGAAAAGCGGTGCGCCAAGTGGATGGATCGGTGCTGCTGCTCGCGGTGCCGGGCTCCGGCAAAACGACGGTACTGGTGACACGTCTGGGGTATATGGCGCTTTGCTGCGGAATCAAACCGGAAGAGATCCTTACCGTTACCTATACGGTCGCAGCAACCGGGGATATGCGGGCAAGATGCGCAGCGCATTTCGGAGAAGATCTGGCAAAGCGATTTGAATTTCGGACGATCAACGGCATCTGCGCCAAGATCATCCAATATTACGAAAGACAATACGGCAGAAGCCCTTTCACCTTGGCGAGCGATGACAAACAGACAACGGCGATCCTGTCTGCCGTTTATCAAGAGGTCCAGCGAGAGTACCCGACAGAAAGCGACCTCAAAAGTGTACGAACACTGATCACCTATATCAAAAATATGATGCTGACGGACGAAGAACTTGCGCAGCTTGGCGCAGAGCTTGCAGAAGAGATCAACATCGCGGAGATTTATCAAAGATATTGCCGCGCGATGCGAGAGAATCAGTGGATGGACTATGACGACCAGATGATTTACGCGTACCGGATGCTTTGCAAGTATCCACAGATTTTACGGCATTTTCAGCAAAGATATCGTTATTTTTGCGTGGATGAAGCGCAGGATACCTCAAAAATTCAGCACGTAATCCTTGCTTTGCTTGCCTCTGCGTCCGGCAATCTGTTTATGGTCGGGGACGAAGACCAGAGCATCTACGGCTTCCGCGCCGCATACCCGCAGGCATTGCTGGATTTTGAACAAGACCATCCGGGCGCGAAGGTTCTGCTGATGGAGGAGAATTTTCGCTCAGATGCAGGCATCGTGCAGGCGGCAGATCATTTTATACAAAAAAATACATTTCGACATGCAAAAAGTATGAAAGCGGCACGTGGGTCATCGGCATCCATACGTGAAATCCCGCTCAGAAGCAGAGGACAGCAGTATCCTTATCTTGCCAAGGTGGCGGCAGACTGCGACAGGCAGACTGCGGTGCTGTATCGGGATAACGAATGCGCGCTGCCGCTCATCGATCTTTTGGAGAGAAATGGGATTGATTACCGGATGCGGCAGATGGAGATGACCTTCTTTTCACATCGTATTGTTTTAGATCTGACACGCGTGCTGCGTATGGCAATTGATCCGTATGATACAGAGGCTTTTTTACAAGTGTATTACAAGCTCGGCACCTATATCAAAAAGGCAGACGCTCAGTACATCGCGGAACTCAGCCGTCAGCGGCACATGCCTGTTCTTGATGCGGCTCTGGAGTGCGGCAGGCTGAACGCGCATGCTTTGGCTGGCACAAAGACGCTGCGGACGCATTTGCGGAATATGCTGACGGAACGCGCGGACAAGGCACTCTATCGGATCACAGAATACCTCGGCTATGCAGATTATCTGACGCGCAGCGGCATCAACGGTGAAAATAAGCTTGCGATCCTCCGGACGCTTGCGAGCCGCGAAGCATCTCCGGCGACGTTTTTGGCACGCATGGAAGCTTTGCAGGAGATTATTCAACAAAAAGAAGCCAATCCCGACTGCCAAGTTTATCTTTCCACGATCCACGCCAGTAAGGGATTGGAATACGATACGGTTTATCTGATGGATGTGATCGACGGCATCCTGCCGGAACAGGTTCCGGCGAGCCAACGGTTCGCCTCGAAAAAGGAAAAAGAAATTTATGAGGAAGAACGACGGCTTTTTTATGTCGGTGTGACACGTGCGAAGAATCGGTTGTACCTGTTTACTGCGAATCGAAAGTCTACTTTTTGTGAGGACTTTTTTGGAAAAGGGGCAAAGAAACAGGCAATCGATTTCAAAGCGTTGAAATCGACATCGTCGAGTACGCAGACAGACGATGCGCGGCGTGAGGAAATTTGCAGGCAATTTTGTGAACAGTTTGACGTGGGCAGCATTGTGACGCATTTCAAATTCGGGGAAGGCGTCATCCTGCAAATTACAGCGAAACAGATCGTTGTGCAGTTCGCGGACAAGACGCGGAGGCTGGATCTATTTTTGACAGCGCAGAAAAATCTGCTTCGGTAAAAAACAAAAAAATAAAAAATAAAAACAGTTGACAAAAGAGAAAAACTGATGTAATATAAATTTAGAATTATTCTAATTCTAAAAAATGTTTGGAAAGCAAGGTAAAGATCATGGCAAAGTACAGCGAATTGCTTCTGGAGATCATCCTACAGTCGAAAGAGCATCCGACTGCAGAGCAGATTTTCATCGAAGCGAAAAAAAGAAATCCGAAAATTGTGCAGGCAACGGTCTACAATAATCTGAAGAACTTGCTGGCGCAGGGACAGGTCATTCGTATCTCAAATCCGGGACAGCCGGACCGATACGATAACACGACGCGGCATGATCATATGATCTGCACACAATGCGGGGAACTCTTTGACATTTGCCTTGCAGATCTGACATCGGACATTGAAAGGCAGCTTGGATACGAAATCGCATCCTATCAGCTGATGATTCGCGCGATTTGTCCAGCATGCCGAAAAAGACACAAAGATGACAATGAAGACGATGAATAATAAAACCAGAAAAGGAGAGTAAAATCATGGGAAAACAGACAAAGTACGCAGGAACGCAGACCGAAAAAAATCTGGAAGCAGCCTTTGCAGGGGAATCGCAGGCAAGAAACAAATATACTTATTTTGCTTCTGTCGCAAAGAAACAGGGCTTCGAACAGATCGCGGCTTTATTCTTAAAGACGGCTGACAACGAAAAGGAGCATGCAAAGATGTGGTTCAAAGAGCTTGCAGGCATCGGTGACACCGCAGAGAATCTTGCAGCGGCAGCCGAGGGCGAAAACTACGAGTGGACAGATATGTACGATGCATTTGCCAAGACCGCTGAGGCTGAGGGCTTCCCGGAGCTGGCGGCAAAATTCCGTCTGGTCGGCGAAATCGAAAAGCACCACGAGGAAAGATACCGCGCGCTGCTGCCCTACACGACGCTCTTCCGATCTTGTCGGCACCGAGGCGCCGGAGGTTTGTCCGACCTGCAATCATCCGCAGAGCTACTTCGAAGTACACGCTGAAAATTACTAGAGAAAACAAGAAAATAGGACAAAAATGCACATGACGTAATCTGCGGCTTCTATGTGTACATGGCGCTCAACCGTGAGCACCGCTTCGTGAGGGGCTTTTGTCGTGATTCCGGAAATATCGCATAGCGATACTTCCTGCACAATAAAAAATTTGAAAAGAAAAGCAGGAGAAAATGAAAATGAAACAGAAATTTTACAAATGCGCACATTGTGGAAACATCATCGAAAAGATCGAGGATAAAGGCGTGCCGGTCGTATGCTGCGGCGAGGCGATGCAGGAATTAGTGCCGGGTACGGTAGATGCGGCAGTGGAGAAGCATGTGCCGGTATACAGCGTAGAAGATAATCAGGTCAAGGTCGCAGTCGGTAGCGTAGAGCACCCGATGCTGGAGGAACACTTCATCGAATGGATCAGTCTGACGACGCAAAGCGGCACACAGCGCAAGCACCTGAAACCGGGCGAAAAGCCGGAGGTCTGTTTCGCGCTCGCAGCAGGCGATGCAGTGGAAGCAGTTTACGCATACTGCAATCTGCATGGACTGTGGGAAGCGTAAAACTTTCTTCAAAAACAGAACAAAACCGCCCGGAAAGCTCTTGACTTTTGCGGACAAGGCAAGTAAAATAGTGTGGTAAATAAGATATTTCAGACGGTGAAGGAACCAGTAGCTGGACGAGAAACCTTACAGAGAGTGATCCCAAGCGTGGGAAATCAGTTAAGCGGCGCAGGCGCGGCTTACGAGATCGAACGTGCAGGCTGAGAGGATCGCGGTGAAGCGTCCTGTGTGAATATCACTCCGGAGTCTGACACACTAAAGAGAGGCGGTCTTGTTTGAGGCTCGCAATTAGGGTGGTACCGCGGTTTTTGTATAATCGTCCCTAAATCAATGCAATCATTGGTTTAGGGATTTTTTCTTGTGAAGAACCAATGAAGAAAGGATCAGATATGTTTAAAAATTTATCAGAAAAACCGATTGCGGAAGTGCAGAAGGAACAGGTCGCGAAATGGAAGGAAGAAGACCTGCTGCACAAATGCGTCTCTGCGCGCGAGGGCGCGCCGTCCTTTGTATTCTATGAAGGACCTCCGACAGCGAACGGCAAGCCTGGCATCCACCACGTGATGGCAAGAACGCTCAAGGATTCCATCAACCGCTACAAGACGATGCAGGGCTATCAGGTTAAGAGAAAGGGCGGCTGGGATACCCATGGACTTCCGGTCGAGATCGAAGTGGAAAAACAGCTCGGATTCTCCGGCAAGCAGGATATCGAAGCGTACGGCATCAAGGAATTTAACGAAAAATGCCGCGAATCTGTCTTTACCTACACGAATATGTGGACGGAGATGTCCGACCGCATGGCTTATATGGCTGACATGGATCACCCGTATATCACGCTGGACAACGACTATATCGAAACCGGCTGGTGGATCCTCAAAAAAGCCTTCGATATGGGACTGATCTACGAGGGTCACAAGATCCTGCCGTACTGCCCGCGCTGCGGAACCGGACTGGCATCCCACGAGGTCGCGCAAGGGTATAAGATGGTTAAAGTCAACACCCTGACCTGTAAATTCAAGAAAAAGGGTACGGACAACGAATATTTTCTCGCTTGGACGACGACCCCTTGGACGCTGGCATCCAATATCGCGCTGACGGTCGGACCGGATATCGACTACGTCAAGGTGCGCATGACCTCCGGAGACAACGAGGGCAATATCTTCTATGTCGCGAAAGGTCTGGCAGCCAAGGTGCTTGCGGGCGACGAATACGAAGTGCTCGAGGAGCTCAAGGGCCGCGACATGGAATACTGGGAATATGAGCAGCTGATGCCGTTCTGCGTACCGGACAAAAATAAAAACGCGTTCATCGTTACCTGCATGGACTATGTTTCCACAGAAGACGGTACCGGCATCGTACACACCGCGCCGGCTTTCGGTGAAGACGACTATCAGTGCGGCCGCAAATACAACCTCGCGGTGCTGCAGCCGGTTGATGAAAGAGGCGAATACACCGAAACCCCTTGGAAGGGCCGCTTCGTTATGGAAGACGGTTTGGATGTCGATATCATCAAATACCTCGCGGAAGGCGATAAAATCTACAAAAAAGAAAAATTGGAGCATAATTATCCGCACTGCTGGAGATGCGACACCCCACTGGTTTACTACGCGAAGCCGTCCTGGTATATCGAAATGTCCAAGCTGAAGGATCAACTCGTCGCGAACAACAATACCGTTAACTGGTATCCGGAGTATGTCGGCGAGAAGCGCTTCGGCAACTGGCTCGCGGAGGTCAAGGACTGGGCGATTTCCCGTTCCAGATACTGGGGTACCCCGATTCCGATCTGGAGATGCGAATGCGGTCATCTGCACTGTGTCGGTTCCCGTAAGGAGCTGGTGGAGCTTGCGAACGAGAGCATCGACGAATCGATTGAACTGCACAGACCGTACGTGGATGATGTGACCTTGACCTGTCCGGAATGCGGCAAGCCGATGCACAGAATTCCGGAGGTCATGGACTGCTGGTTTGACTCCGGCTCCATGCCGTTCGCACAGTGGCATTATCCGTTTGAACACACCGAGGACTTCGATCAGCTCTTCCCGGCGGACTTCATCTGCGAGGGTATCGACCAGACCAGAGGCTGGTTCTATTCGCTGATGGCGGTCTCCACGATCGTCAAGGGCTGCGCGCCGTATAAGAACGTACTGGTCAACGACTTGATCCTCGACAAAGAGGGCAAGAAAATGTCCAAACACAAGGGAAATACCGTATCTCCGTTCGAGATGCTCGACAAATACGGCGCGGACGCGACCAGATGGTATTTGCTCTATGTTTCTCCGGCATGGACGCCGACCAAGTTCGATGAAGAAGGTTTGAAGGATATCGTCAGCAAATTCTTTGGAACCTTAAGAAATGTATATAATTTCTTCGTGCTTTACGCGAATCAGGACAATATCGATCCAAGAAGCTTTACGGTCGATTACGCGAAGAGACCGGAGCTGGATCGCTGGATTCTCAGCAAATACAATCAGCTGATTCACGATGTGACAGAATACATGGATCAGTATGATCACATGAGAACCGTCAGAGCCATCACAGACTTTGTGGCGGAAGATCTGTCCAACTGGTATGTCCGCCGCGCGCGCCGCAGATTCTACGCAGAAGAACTGACGGAGGATAAGAAGAGCGTTTACGCCACGACCTACGAAATTCTGGTTGGCGTCGCGAAGCTGATTGCGCCGATCGCACCATTCATCGCGGACGAGATCTATACCGATCTGACCGGTGAGGATACCGTTCACGTTGCGTTCTTCCCGAAGGCTGATATGTCACTGGTCGACAAGGGCGTGGAAGAACGTATGGATATCGTCAGAGCCTTGGTAGGACTTGGCCGCGGTACGCGTGAAAAGGAGAGGATCAAGGTAAGACAGCCGCTTTCGGAGGTGCTGGTTGACGGCAAGTACGAAGCGCTGATCGGCGATCTGGTACCGCTGATCATGGAAGAACTGAACGTCAAGAAGGTAGTCTTTGAACAGAACCTTGACCAGTATATGAACTTCTCTCTGAAGCCGAACTTCAAGACGGCAGGTCCGGTGTTGGGCAGCAAGATCAAAGTTTTTGCGGCAGCGCTCGGCAAGGAAGAACCTGCTGCCTTCATCGCAAGCGTGGAAGCAGAGGGAAAGACTGTGATGACGTTGGATGGCGAGGAATTTGAGATCACAAAGGAATTCTTAGATATTCGCATTACCGCGAAGGAGGGCTTTGCGGTCGCGATGGAGAACAATATTTTCACCATCCTCGACACGACGCTCACTCCTGAGCTGATTGACGAAGGACTGGCAAGAGAATTGATCTCCAAGGTACAGCAGCTGCGCAAGCAGGCAGATTACGAGATGATGGATCAGATCGTGATCACTGTGGACGCGGACGACGCGGTCAAGGCAGCTGTGGCGAAACACGCGGACTATATCAAGAGCGAAACACTGGCAGTCGAGCTCAAGGACGGCGCATGCGAGCATACGTATGACCTGAACGGACACAAGACCGGTATTCAGGTCGCAAGAGTATAGTGCATGACGGTACTATGATACAGAAGTGCAGGGCATACAGCAGTGTCCTGCACTTTTCAGCATACAGGGAAGACGGCAGATTAAAAAAATACTGTTTTTACAAAAAAAACTGACAGAGGGAGAAATCAGATGCGTTTAGTGAAAAAAGGGAATTTGCATGAGTGGTCCAAAATGCTGAGCTTAGCCTTTATCGTAGGCATTTCATCCGAGGTGCGGATCACCGCAATCACCAGCGGCTTTATCATTGCCATGTCGGTTTTGATGATGAGCTTGTTTCTCTACTGTTTTGAGGAACGTACCCCAGCACGCTTTATTCTCTGCTGCGCGGTGATTTCACCGCTGGTTCGTCTGATCAACGAATTTTATATGTGGCATGATTTTAAGCGCAGCTTGCTTGAGGTCGTCCCGGATGCAGGATTTTTTGTGGTATATGCGTTGGTCTATTCGCTTCTGTATCGTACAGTTTTCCTTGAAAGCAAAACTGTAAGAAACTTTCCAATCATGATTTTTTTTGCGGATGCAATTGGGAACTCCGCGGAATTATTGCTGCGGAGTGTACTGTTTCACAGAAATTTCATCACGTTCCATACCATTGGCATCATATTGTGTATCGCATTTTTCCGTACAGCCATTATGCAGGTGAATATTTTTGTCATCGAGCGATATTCCAATATCTTGCTTCAACACGAAATGGACGAGGAATTCAAGCGCCTTGTGGTACAAACCTCAAAACTTGACGGTGAGGTTTACATTATTGATAAAAACATCGCTGAGATGGAGGCGGTGATGCAGCAGGCGTATCGCCTTTATAAGGAGCTGGAAGCCGATGCACAGGTGCCGCCGCATTTTAAGAAAGAAGCCCTCTCGATTGCGCGTCTGGTGCATGAAATCAAAGGAGATTACAAGGGCGTGGCAGAGGTGATTCGTACGCAGCTCATGTATGAGCCTGACAGCGGCGGCATGAAGATGTCGGATATTCTCAGCATTGAAAAAAAGGATGTAGAAACGGTGCTGAAAAACAAAAAAATGGAAGCGGAAATCCAAATCAAAGTGTTCAGCGACTTTTATGTCAGACCATATTTTGAGATGATTTCTGTCATTCGAAATCTTTTGATGAATTCTACAGAGGCATTCGACAAAAAAGGCGGCAAAATCAGAATCACCGTTCTGAGAGACGAAGAAGACTATTTTATTGAAGCCTATGACAACGGCTCCGGCATGTCGCAGGAATGTCTGCAATCTATGTTTTTGGACGGATTTTCAACGAAATTTGATGATAAAACCGGGAATATCCAAAGAGGGCTGGGATTGCCGCTGGTGAAGCATTATGTTGAGGAGAAATTCAACGGTTTCATTACAGCAGAGAGCAAAGAGGGCGCCTATACAAAGTTTATCATCAGAATACCTGCGCGTATGGTTGCCCAATGGGAGAAAGGGGAAACGGATGAGATATTACATTGTTGATGACGAAATCGGTGTAGTGAAAACCTTGGAGAATATCATTCAAAAAAGACTTGACGGTACGGTAGACGGCTATGAAACGAATCCTGCCGAAGCGCGGAGAGAAATTCTGCAGATCAAGCCGGATGTCCTGCTGGTGGATTTTTTGATGACGGAAATGGACGGCGTGACTCTCGTTAAGCAGCTGCGCGGACAGCTGCCCCAGACCAGCTTCATCATGCTTTCCAAGGTCAGCGATAAAAGTATGGTGGAACAGGCATATCAAGCAGGGATTGAATTTTTTATCAGTAAGCCGATCAATTTGGTAGAAATTGAAAGTGTACTGAAGCATGTGGAAGAACGGCGAAAGGCGAGCGACTTGCTTTCCAATATCCAAGATATGTTTCACGCGCAGGACAGCGCAAAGAAGCGGACGGACACTGAGGAAACCCTTGCAGATATCAGATACCTCTTGACAATCCTCGGCATGAATGGGGAAAAGGGAACGACAGACATCTTGAAGCTGTGCGAACAGCTTCTCAAAGACGGAAAAGAATACAGTCGTGAGGAATTGGAGAGAACGTCAGAAGTGATCGGAGATTCACCTAAAAATGTAGAACAGCATATACGCAGGGCAATCAAAAAAGGTCTTTCCAACGCGGCAAATGCCGGAATTGAAGATCATGCCGGAGATGTTTTTCAAGTGTATGCCGGATATGTATTTGATTTTACCTGTCTGAAGGATGAAATGAATTTTCAGAAGGGCTTGGCACAAACAGGCGGCAGAGCGAATATCGGAAAGTTTATGAATGGTCTGCTCTTTTATCATGAAACGGTTAAGCGATAATATTGAAAATTTTTACACCAAAAACTTACTAAATTTCTGATTATCTTTTCATAAGTTGGTAAATGCCGATATATCCCGTATTTTAGGGCTTTATCGGTATTTTCTTTTTGGAAGATACCTTGCATAAGCTGGCATTTACCAGCATGAAAATGCAACCAAAAGTAGTAAATGAGTAGTAAATATAAGCTCCGATATTAACAAGCCAGTCTTTCCAGTTCTGCTTTTGCAGATTGAAATGTACCGTGTGCATAATAGCCAAGTGTCATGGTTATGTTAGCGTGTCCCATAAGATATTGCAGGGTGTTTGGGTTCATTCCTCTGTTTGCCATATTCGTACAGTAAGTATGTCGGAATGAATGTGGTGTGATGTTCGGTAACTTGTCCGTGTGATACTTGTTATACTTCTTAATTAGTCCTCGCACCATGCCCTCATAGTTTCCTGCAACTTTAGGTAAGCCCTCACGGTTCAAGAATAGGAAATTGCTATAACCACCTACAATCAACGGTTGTGCCTTTCCTCTGTTCTTTAGTATTCTTTGGATTGCTTGATAAGCCCGTTCTGTCAATGGAAGTTCTCGTTTTCCGTTTTTGGTCTTTGGCGTTTCAATATAGTAGCCGATTTCGCTGTCTTTCAATAACTGGTGGTCTATATTGAGTATTCTGTTCTGCATATCAATATGCGTCGTCAGTCCGCAAAATTCAGAAATACGAAGTCCCGTTTCCAGCAGAAGCACAACCTCATCATAATACTTGCTGTAAATCTTGTCCTTTTCCATAAAGGCAAGCAGGCGTTCTTCCTGCTCTGGTGTAAGGATAACTTTCTGCTCCGTATCATCTTCCAGAACATCACTTAGCTTAAATTCAAACGGGTTCTTTCTGATACAGTCGTCTTGTATCGCCATGTAAAATGACGCTTTCAAGGAACGCTTGTAGTTATCAATCGTTTTATAGGCGTATCCTTTTTCGCTCATTCTGATAGCCCATTCTTTAGCGTCCGACTGCTTAACAGTATCAATCGCCCTCATACCCAATGGGTCATTTTTCAGAGCGTTCATAAGATACTGTCGTCCTTTTTCAGTAGCCCTCTTGATGTTCTTTCTTTGGCTGTTCTTCTTGTCGTAGAGCTGGCAGACTGTCATTTTACCGCCTGCTGTATCGATACCGTCGTTAAGGTCTTTTTTAATCTGTGTTTCTTTTTCCCTCAACGATATATCATCACGCTTTCCAGCAGGTGTCTTGTCTGTCGGTACAAGTTTCCAAGAATAGATAAATTGTGGCTTTCCGTATATATCGGTATATTTATAAACGTATCTTCCGTCTTTTCGCTGGCTCTCTCCATTACGCAAATTGCGATTTTTACTGTCTTTTCGTTTTACATTAGACATAGTGTAAAGCTCCTTTCCGTCATGGAACGAGCCGTGATACGCTATATTTATTATACCATATCTACGGCTCAATGACATTAGATTTCGTCCAATGTATCTATGATTTTTTCAAATTGTTTTCGCTTAATCTGAATACGGTTGCCGTTCACGATAACCCAGCCAGCGTCAAGATTTTCTTCGGCTAATTTACGCAATTTCTTTTCGCCAATGCGGAAGTATTTGGACGCTTCTTCAATCGTCAGCGTATATTTTTCCCAGATAGGCACATCAGTATTGTTCATAATCTATGCACCCCCTTTACTGTGTGTCATTTTTTACAAGCAGGCAGACGGCTTTGGAAAGCTCCGTTAGTATCTCAACTATTCCCATTCTTGTGGGCAGAACCGCACCATGCGGACGTATCATTATTCTGTGAGGATAGGTCGTGGCAAAACAACTTTTCCAACAGTCGCTCTCGGATCACTGCGTGGGTCGCTCGCTTTCTTTTGAAAAGGTCGTGGCGTACAGTCCCCGTGGCTCGCTATCTCACAAACGTATCTGTCTGCTTTATTCAGTTGTCAAAGAGCTGTGGCGAAAGCGTGTTGCTTTCATGTAAAAGCAGGGGCAGAGCAGGAAAGAGGGGATTGAACAAATCATGCTCTGCGGTTACTGCTTGTTATTCTTCGGTTTCTAAAGGAATATCAAAGTCCAAAATCATTTTGATAAGTGCTTCTCTGATACGTCCTTTTAATTCCATGTCTACGACTATGCAGACATTACCATATTTGTCGTAGAACGGACGCAAACAACATTTTGATATGTACGGGTCATACAACGCCAGTATCTTTTCAATCGCATTTACGTTGCCGTCCACAGCCGACGAAATAAGGTAAAATGACGGGCGTGTGTTATTCATCATTCATGTTCTCCTTTAATTTTTTCTTGATTTCTTCAAGTGAGTTCTTCCTACTGCGGAACGACGTTGAACGGTTAATCTTTAATCTGTCGCCGATTTCTGTATCGCTCATGCCTAAGAAGAAATACATCAACAAGATTTCTCTGTCTTTTTCAGACAGATACTTAATCGCTTCTGCTAAATCATCATCAAGGACACGAACCTCAATACCACATACATCAAAGGCGGTATAATCGCTTTCGTATTCGTCCCAGACTGCCAGCTTTTCTACGACGATTTCTGGAAGTTCACAATAGGAAATTTCCTTATTTCTTCGTCGCTTTAATTCTTTGCGATAATTACGGACAATGCCTTTCACTACACGTTTGAGCTTGCAGTCAAATTGACATTGTATTGTCTTTTGGAAGTCCGACGGTTTCATATCATCACACCCCCTTTCCGTTATGACGTGAAAAGTGTTTATCCCTCTTTCCGCACCATATCTGTACAGCAAGGTGTGATTTGTTGCATGATTTTGAAAAAAAATGAAAAAATTTTTTCGGGTACAAAAAAAGCCCGCACAAAACATATAGTCTGTACGAGCTATTAAAGCTGTGAGATATTCAGTTGTTAATAAAATGCTGTTAGGTAGTGTATGACCGTATAAGATTATGCTTAAAACTTTCCATGACACAAGCCCCCTTACAGCACTTGATTTCTATTAAACTTTTGTCTTTTTTGTAATCTTGTAAATATATTCTTCTGGAGTAGGGCGTTTATTTCCAAAATACTTTCTGAAATTCTCCTGCACTTCTGGGTCGGTGCTGTTCATAGCTTCATCAATCGTCGCTTCAATATCAGCTCGAACATCAGCTAATGACACACCGCCAGCTTTTGCACCAGCTTTCAATGCTTTTTTAATATCTCGTTTTTTAAGTCCTATCATAGTATTACCTCGTCACAATTTACTGAATGTTTTAGAAATGTTTTTCAAAATGCTTATATAGAATAATCCCTAAAAATGTTTGCAGTAGGAATAAACCAAATATAATGCCTATAATCCATGCTTCAATATGAAGTAACGCAAGTACAAAAGCAACAAACAAGTACACGAAAGTCATTAACTGATATACTAAAGAACCAGCTTTCATTCTTAAAAATATTTTTCTTTCATCAACATTATTGATGTGATTTTCTCTATTTATATTTTGTAATTTTTCTTTATTTTTTGGCATTTCATAATAACAAATTTTCAATAATTGAACACCAGAAGCAAAAGCTAATCCGAACCCCATTGCGCAAAAAAGTGTAGAGTAATAGTCAGTATCAATAACGAAACATCCCAAACATATAAAGATTATGCCTATAATAATTTCAATGATAAATGGTAATTTTTTCTTCATTGTTAATTCCACCTTTCAAAAGACTACATTTTCTTATCTAAATAACGAGCTGTTATAACCCATGTAATTTGTCCGATAGCAATAACTCCTGCTATCGAAAAAAACACAACTTTACTCATATATCCCATAAAGACAAGAGCAAATAATACAAGAACCAATAATGTAAGTGTTACTTTATAAGCATTCGCAAGAGAAGCATTAGTAATTGCGATATTTCTTTCATCATTTTCTAATATTTGCATTTCTTTTGTTGGCTTACTGAATATATCACAACCCATAAAAATCAATATTATTCCAATAAGCGTTGTACCATAGACAACCAAATCTGGACGAGGTACGGGCAATAGTTGGTGTACGCCTAAACCATAAGTTAGTAAACCACCTAAAAAGATTATTACACCGATAAATAATTCAACTTTTTGTATCTTATGTTTCATTTGCTTTCCTCCTCATAAATAAATATTTCTTCAATACTCATTTGAAAGTACCTTGCAATTTTAAAAGCTAAGATAATAGAGGGATTGTAGCGTCCATTTTCTAAAGAGCCTATTGTTTGACGAGATACTTCAAGAGCAGTCGCTAAATCTTCTTGTTTAATACCTCTTTGTTTTCGTAATTCTTCTAAACGATTTTTCACAACATACCCCTTTCTTGAACAAATGGAAAGTTTGCTTTCCTTTTCTAATCTTATGATACTCCTGCAAGTAAAGAATGTCAAGCAAACTTTCCATATTTTATTATCCTACAATCTTCCAGTTGCTATCCTTATGTAGCACAAGTTCATACTGCGATATTTGTGTAGCCTTTGTCTGATTATCAAGGAATTTCACAGCAACTTTGACTTTCACATTGTCCCCGTCCTTTGTAAAGATAGGGTTTACCAGTTCAGCATAAATGTAGTCCCTGCCGATAGGCTCAAGCACATTTCCCGATACATAGTAGGCAAGCTCTTTTTCTGTGGCTGTCGGGTACAGCTTAAAGAATGTTTCAAGAAATGCAGTAGCGTCATTGACGGTATCAGCGTCTACACTTGCATTTGCTTCTGGTGTCTTAGGCTCATAATCTGATTTCTCGATTGCTGGTGCAAGGGTAGGGTTCTGAACGATTACCATATCCCCGTCAGCGTCTACATGGACTTTTACGGTATAGGTTGCTTTCACATTGCTTGTCTGTTCTCCCTCTTTTATCTGCTGATCTA
>OGHJ01002151.1_pt1 | contig 17762 bp, 18 predicted proteins | sample 1571351 | NCBI WGS metagenome assembly OGHJ01 (sample SAMEA2582037, study PRJEB24529) | metagenome | biome: Human gut stool | place: China | collected 2011 | reverse complement strand
ACTTGATCATAGAATCAGAAAAGCTTCTGAAATATTCATTTCCGCCGTTTCCGTGGAATTCATCGGTTCCGATATGTACCGTAGTGTCTTTGTCAAATACCGGATCATCACCTTTGAAGTACTGTGCCCATACGGATTTGGCTGCATCCAGTGCACCATCTTTTCGGATGTCCAGTTCTTCGATCAGGTAGCTGTGGTTTCCGCCTGCCTCTTTGGTCATAAGGTTCGGGAACGCTCTTGTGATCGCCAGGGCATGTGCCGGCATATCAAATTCCGGAATGATATTGACACCCATGTTTCTGCTGTCTTTGATGAAAGAACGGAACTCCTCTTTTGTATAGTATGTATCTTCTGATGTCAGATTTGGAATTTCAGATTCCAGTCGGAAACCTGCATATGCATTGTCGATGGCATCCTGCATTGTCGGATAATCTTCCAGGAAGATCAGGTTATCAGACAGGTGCAGATGGAAGTTGTTCATCTTGTACCATGCCATATTCTTTGCAAATTCTTTTACCGTATTGAAATCAAAAGATTTTCTTCCGACATCCAGCATAAATCCACGCACTTCGTACTTCGGATAATCTCTTGTGATACCTTTCGGAATCGTTGTTTTGTTCTGTTTTAAAATCTGCAGTGCACTGATCACGCCCCAGTATGCACCGGTTGCTTTTTCTGCTTCGATCTTTACGCTGTCACCAACCGTCATGATATAGCCTTCTTCGTCAAGCCCCTGGTCTGTGCTGTTCAGTGTCAGATAAAAATCACCTTTTTTCACATCGGATTCGCTGCCTTTTACGGTCTGGATATCGTTTCCTGTAATATCTTTGTAATCTTCTGCAAACTGTTTTGCCGTTGCTTCCAGTCCGTCTGCATAGATGATCCTGCTGCTCTGAATCACGAAATCACCAGACTCGCCATGCCACTCCTGCAGTGCCGGGATGACATCCGGTTTTGCATTGGCTCCTTCTGCATCTGTATAACGTCCCGGAACCGTAATGGTAAACTCTGCGGACTGTGCTTTATCTGTGCCGTCTGCATTGCTGATCTGGTAAAATCCTTTTACGGTCTTGGTCTGCAGCGGTTTGTAAACGGTGCCGTCACTTCCGATGATCTGCTCATAATCTGCATCAAACTCTACCGTATATCCTTCCGGAACGGTCGGCATCGGAATCTTTGTCGTATCTGCTGTAACGGTCGGAGCAGTCATAGAGTCTGCGATCTTTTCAGCCTGTGTTCTGCTGTCCGGAATATCTCCTTCATATACCTGCAGTTCCCATACAGAAATTGCATTCCAGGTAACTCCTGCATTGGTCGGTTCAATCTTTGTAACATTTAACCGCAGGAATTTTCCGGTAACTGCAGTATCCAGTGTGATCTTGTCCGTTGTCGTTGCCGGTGCCTGTGTTGCCGTGTATACATCTCTCCATGTCTGACCATCATCAGATACCTGCAGTGTATAATTAACTGCATTGTTTCGCTGCCAGTTGATAACAAAACTCTTCATGGTTTTGCTCTCAGCCCAGGCAAGCTGTGCCCATGAAGTATTACTCTGATCATGTGACCATCTGGTGTTCATATTACCGTCATTGATCTTTGCGATTTCGTTTCCGCCTTCTGAGTTGGATGCTGTTGCCGTTGCACTCAATGCCAGGTTGGTATTCTCTGCTGCATTTGCTGCAAGCGGCGGGAGCTGTACAGAAGCAAGGATCATGCTCGCTGCCATGGCCATAGCACCGATCTGTTTCATTTTTTTCTTAAACATAAACTTCCTCCTCTTCGTTATGTTGTCAAATGTTGCTAAAAACATATCTAATTTTAACATGATTTTCACAGAAAGTCCACACATCTTATCTAAAATGCGTACAAAATGCAGCACGGTTAAAAAAGATAACAAAAAAAGCCCGATAAAATCGAGCTCTTTACGATGGACCTGAGGGGAATCGAACCCCGCAAATACAATTTTTACAAATGCAGTGTTTATCAGCTTTTCTGTAAAGCCTTGAAAACACTGCATTTTATATGTAAGTAAGTTGTACTAAAAGACACGTTTTTCACAATAATATAAAACTATGCAACACGAAATGCAACACGAATTTTAATTCCTTACACCCTCTCCACTTTCTTCAGATACACCCATCCTGAGCCGTTTTTCAGTCTGCCGAATCCGTTTTTTTCCTCAGCGATCACGTATGTTCCCGGCTGGAGCTTCTTCACATTGCTGTAAGTTTTCGCCGGTCCCGTCCTGATCGGGACATTTGCAGTTTTTGGCCGCACCTTGTATGGGAGCTTACTTGATGTGTATACTTTCTTTCCGGCATCATTGTAGACATGATAACCGGCATGCTGATCTGCACACTGCTTGGCTTTCTTCAGCGTTTTAAATGCCCCGATCTGACTGCTAGCGTTTTTCCAGGTCTTGCGGACACGGTACCATGGTTTGTCGGTTGCTGGAAGAATGTCGCCGGATCCGGCAATTTTTTTCTTGAACTCATTCCACGTCCAACTGGTATTATAGTGGTTGTTGTGCACATACGGTGCCGGGCATACCTTGTTGACAATATCATAATGCCGAAGGACATGGTCTGCAGCGATTCCAAGCTGCCCCATCAGCTGCTTGACCAGCCAAACACACGCCTCCTGAGTTTCCTGCGTGAAATACCATGTTGGATCATTCGCACTTGCGGCATTGCCGTCACACTTGCAACACATCTCGATGCTGATCGTGTTATAGTTGTTGGCTTCCGGGTGCTTCTGTTTGTAATAACCAGCCGTGCCAACCGCCCACGGCACGGCATCCAGACTGCAACGCTGGTAGATGGTGCCATCCCAGTAGATGTAGAAATGTGCACCACACCCATCTGCCGCCAGATCATGTGCCTGACCGACCACGCCCAGATAATGCACTGCGATATACTTCTTTTTGTTTCCCCATGCCGGGACTCCGGATGATGATATGGCGTTTGTGATTTTGTAGCTCATAGTTTTACCTGCCTTTCTCAGAGGACGCTCATGCATCCCCTTTTTTCTCTGCTTTCTGTGTCAGTATGTCGATCGCATTGGCGATCACTGCCGGAAGCGGTATGCCCATCAGTCCGGCATTCTCTACGATACTGATCAGCTCGTTCGCCATAAATCCGATGATCACAGCATTCCTGATGTAATCCACACCGATTGCCAGATCCAGCCGGTACGCCACCAGAACAAACAGCAGCGTCATACATTTCCTGCACAGACCTTTCCAGCCTGTACGGCTCTCAAGTGTCCCAGATTCCGTCTTCTTGCTGTTATGGAATACCCCGGCAACGATCAGACCGGAGATGTAATCGATCGCCATAAAAATGATCAGCGTCATCAATGCCTGATCCCAGCCGCCAAAAAAAGAAGCAATCGCCCCACCGACTGCTCCAATACCTGTACATAACATTTCTTTTTTCATGTTTCGTTTCCTTTCTTGTTGTTATAATCTTAATTTGCTGATGGCAATATTTCCAGCAACATAATTTTCTGTAGTAACCAGCAACAGATTGTATCCTTGTGGTATAGTCACATAATAATCATGCATTCCCTCTTCCAGAGTTACATCTAATCCCAGGAAATCTGAATAGGAACTGTCCGTTCCGGAACCACTTGCAACAGCAATGATATTTTCTGTGTCCTGTTCAGCATTCATTACATAGACTGTTATTCTGTATGTACTACCAGGTGTTGCACTGATTTTTGTGTTCTGATAATAATATCCCCTACTAGGAGATGCCGGCATAGAGGTAAGCATTGACGTTGTTGGATGTTTATACCATCTGTAATCTTTTAATGCATTTATTGTTGCTGCTTCTACTGTTTCGAAAATACCGGCTGTTACGATTGCGATTTTATCTTCCAAATTTTGGATACTTTTTGTTAACTGATTTTCCAGATCCTGGATTTTGGTACTCGATTCCTTTTCCTTTTTCTCCAGATTCTGTATTTCTGTTGCGAATTCTTGTTCTGCCTTTTCTCGATTGCTGCATTCTGCTTTGATATTCTCATCGCACCCTGCAATCCCATCATGGATCGCCTGCCGGACATCCCGCCCGTAAACTGCCGCCAGTATCTTTTTTAAGTTCTCTGTTATAGCCATTCCTGTTCCCCTTTCCTATGAAAATGTCAGCTTCAATGCCGCATGCACACCACATGGTGCATTGTTGACTGCGTTGGTTGTATTCGGCATCGTTGCGGCAATAGATACCATATTACGGTTGACAACGCCCCGGTAGGACGATGCCGCTACCAGCGTGGATGCATTGCCACCATAAATATAATTCCCATTCTGCCGGATCTGCAGTCCGGTTGCCGATGCTATGCTAACAGAACTGCAGCCGACAATCGGTGTCGATACCGGAATGCAGAACTGCACTTCCTTGCCTGCGGATGTCACATAGCCAGCCGTGAAACATTCAATATTTATGCTGTCGCCCTTGGTCAGGATATTCATATTTCCGACTACAAACCAGTATGATCCGCTGTAGACCAGCTCCAAAACCGTGTACTGATCTATCAGCTCTGCAGGGATGTTGCTGTTCCGGTAATAGATTGGCTTCGCCCCTGTACTATTGACGTTCAGTGTTGGATTTGCAGCGGTGTTGGCATAACTGAAACGCACAAACACCCTTGCACCAGCTACCAGTTTGAAGTTCGTCAGGCTGACCGTTTTGGCAGCGGTCAAGCCTGACGTATAACACACGGCATAATGGGCAATGTCAGCTGTACCATTAAAATTAACGCCATCTATTGCCCGTGTCGTCTGGAGTTTTGTAGCTGATCCTGCGTTTCCTGTAATTGTTGTCTGTGTTCCTCCGGCATTGGCATCCACATAACTTTTCACTTTCTTCCATAACTCAGTAAGTCCTGTCTTGTCCAGATACGCCATGTCTCTTCCTCCTATATCAATTCGATCACACGCAGATGGCATCAATTTCAGCGTTGGTGATGGCATCGACTACGAACATGCCGCCCAGGGCATCCCATGCCTTGCCGTCCCAGGCCACGTTCGTTCCTGCCGGCCCGTAATCAGATGCCGCTTCCAGGTTGTACACATCACCGGCAACCTGCCCTGTAGTCGGCAGTTTTGTTGCATCTGCCAGGGAACCCTTGTACTTGTACACGCCTGTGATGTCGGATTTCTTCGCATAGGTACCAGATAAATCTGCATTTGTTGGCAAGTCATTCAGTTTTGTAAACATCACTGGAGGCATGAGACCCATATTACCAGTAGTTGCAACTGGAATATTTGCTTTTACGGTACTATCAGCAAAAGTAATTCCAATAGATGCCATGCTGTAATTTTCCTCGGCGTAGGTCATTGTCATAGCTTCCCACGTTCCCTTGCCACTAAGGATTTTACCGGTGTCACCTTTCGCTGGTGCTGGTACCAGTCCGAGTGTACCCGCTGCATTTGCGGTTGCTCCTTTGAAATCGGAATAGGTTGTATTACTTCCTGGGATACCCAGGTCAGTGAGATCTTTTTTTGTAACTGGGTTCGCGGCAGATACGTGTCCGGCTGCATCCACGGTCACTTTGTACAGTCCGTTTGTTTTCGCCGTATAACTCGGATGCACATATTTGTTCGCACCGGTTTCGATTCCTGTCAGTTTGTTCTTCTCTGCTGTCGTATAGTCGTTCGTAGACAGTCCTTTACCGCTTACTTTGTCTACCTTCCCTGATAATGCTGTTTTGATCTTGCCCCAAAGATAAGTTAATCCCGCTGTATCCAAAAAATTTGCCATAATGTTTTTCTTCCTTTCTTTTAACTGTAAATGCAGATCTCATCAATCTGCCCATTCGTTATCGCCGTTACTGTTGTATACTTCACACGCCCCTGCCCTGCCTGCAGCTGTTGCTGTGTGTATGTTAATGCCGTACCGCCAAGCGTGACCTTGCTGTTTGCCGGTTTTAACAGGTCTGTCACCTTCTTCGTGATCTGCAGCTGCTGCTGTATGTTGTACGTGGGTGCTGCACAAAAAACCTTTTCACCAATCTTCAGCATATCCACATCATAACCGGCATCCGACAGGTCGATTGCAGATAATTCTGTCACCAGATTTGCCCCGTTGATCTTTTTGAATGCCTTTTCGCCTTCTTCTTTCAGCTTCGTTGGGTCCTGTATTTCGGAAAACTCCACGGTCTTCGTGATGATGCCGTATTCTTTCACGGCTGCCGCGTCTTCCAGGTAATCCTTGCCACCGTTTACATTTGCGATTGTGACCGGCCATTCGTTGTTTGACGTCGATGACCCGAGTGGGATCAGACGCGTTGCAAGGTCATCCGTCTTGACGTTCTTGGTAACATCAATTATGTTCTGCCCCTGCCGTATATCCTGGCCGCCTGCCTGTTCATATTCTGCCAGGTAATCAATATAGTGCACACCGCCGACGGTTCGTGTCCGGATATACCCGCCGCTTTCTGTGACGAGTTCATCCAGAATGTCCCTCGTGGTGCTGTAATCGTTCCGCTCCCGGTCTGCCGCTTCCCCGGTAATAGTCACCTGACCGATCAGGAACTGCTTGAAATCATCCACCTGTCCGTTGTGTTTCTTAACCAGCCACTTGAAATAATTTCCTGGCGTTGTCTTTCCCGGTACATCCGTGCCGGTCTTGTGGAATGGACGGATGATGCTGTCCTGAAAAAATACCAGGTCGCCTTCTGTCTGGATCTCCATCTCAATGTTCCTGTCTTCGACGGTGTTCATCACAACGCCCCGGTAGATCGTCTTCTCACTGCCCGTCAGGTCGAACCGGACTACTTCCAGCATGGACTTTCGCCGCAGGACGGATGCCGCAAGCGGATGATCCAGGACAATCGAAACATCACAGGAGCCGTTTTTGTTGACTTCCTGAGTCAGTGCCCCTTCCGTAATGCAGCGGCCTCTTATCCACGGATGGTACAGGTAGGAACCATCCAGCGTGATCTTATACATTAGAACCTGCCTCCTCTGTATTCTACGGAAACCGTGCCGCCATCCCCTTCGAACTGCATGGTATGGCTGCCCTCTGTGATCAGGATATCAGGCACCGTGCTGTGCCCTTTTGGGATCTGGTAGCTTTTTCCGTCATATGTCACTGTGACCGCCGCCGAAGCTTCAAAAACACACCCCGTCGGCATCACATCCCCTACGACCGTGATTTCACCCGGTACCGGGATGTTTTTATAGTCTCTGATGATATCCGTTTCAAAATTGAAGCTGTCCCATTCCCAGTCATCCAGTGACGTTTTCCGTGCCAGCTTGTACGGCTCTGCATCCAGTGTGACCACGATCTGACTGTAGTGCTGGTTGAGCTTGCTGCTGTCCACGCTTACCCTGGCATCGTAATAATAGTCGTCATCCCCGAAGATGACCGGGAGCCGCCTGCCGTGCAGTTTCCCACGGATGTCACTGGCTTTTGACAGCCAGGTGCTGTAAGTCCCGTCCTTGAAGTCGAACGTCAGCTTATGTGTTGCATTGTAGTACACTGGGAAACCGGTAATGGCTTCCGTCAAGTCCAGTGCACCGTTCCTGCCGGGGATGGTCACGGTACTTTTCCGGACGGACGGCGTACCAAGGTCCACACCCAACAGTTTCAGCCCAAAATCGCCCATTTTATACTTTCCGATCTGTACATCCATCAGCTTCCCCTCCTCTGCCGGTTCCGTATTGTGTTCATGTTTTCATTGACGTATGGTGTGACCGCCTTGCCTACCGTCCTTCCATCCAGGTCGACCGTGGTATGCAGCTCTGCCTGTAACTGTATTGTCTGGTTGCTTGCCGCTTCTAATAGTTTCCCTATCGATGCATTGCCTGCATTTGAAACGGTTATGAAATTGCCTAATTGATTAACCGTCTGCTCGAACCGGTCCAGGGATGCCAACAGCTTCGGATCCAGCTTTTGTAATGCTGCCTTTTTCTGTTCAGTATCCTCGAATGGTGTCGGGAGTGCTTCCAGTACTTTGCCCACCTCAGACAGTCGTCCTTTTTTTGCCAGCTTCTGTATTTTTTTCTTACTTGCCGCATTTGCTTTCAGGGTTTCCAGATCCAGCTCAGAATCATCGGTGCCCTTTGCCTTCTTTTTCTTTGCCGTTGTCTTGCCCGAAGTTGTGGTACCCTTTGCATTTGTTGACGTTTTCGTGCTTTTCGCGGATTTATTTGATTTTCCAAGCTCAAACGCTTTTTTAAACGCTTCGATCATATCCTTTGCAATGCCCCGCATGGATTTTTTCAGCGTTTCTTTTTCGCCATTCAGACTCTTGATCAGGCTCTTGGCGATCTTCTTTCCGGCTTCTTCGGCTGCTTCCTGTGCGGTTTTGGCTGCCTCTTCCACTTCTTTCGTCCATCCGGCTTTTACATCTGTCAGACGCTGTTCGAAGAAATCTTTCGAAAAGGTTTCGGACGAACTCTGCAGCTGTTCCCATTTCTTCTTGTACGCCTCCAGCTCCTCTTCCGACATCGCATTCAGGTGCTCCACGAAGTTGTCTGCCTCGTTCAGATCCATGCCGAGGATCTGGTCCATCAGGCTTTCCGGTATCTTGTCCTTGAGCTTTTTCAGGCCTTCCTGGTACCGCTCGACTTGTGTCAGCTGGGTGTCCAGGTCGTACATATTGGCCGGCTCTGACATCTTCTTTTTCATGTCGTCCCGAAATGAGATGATCTTGTCGTAAGCTTTCTGGTACTTGTCTGCGATCTCGTCCAGCTTCTTGTCTAAGTCGTCTTCGATCTTACTGTAAGCTTTCTCTGTCCCTTCTTTCAGGGCATCCATGAACGTTGATGTGTATTTGTTGGCATAGTTCTTGATCTTTTTGGCGTTCTTCCGGAGCTTTTTTGCTTCTTCCTGGAGCTTTTTCTTCTGCGTTGCATCCGTGGTGTTGCCCGCCTCTGTTTTCTTGTCTTCGGCCAGTTTTTCGTATTTTTTTACAACCTTATCCACATAGCCGTCAATCTTGTTATCCAGCTTGGAAACCAGGAGCTCCTGACGCTTGTCAAGCCCGCTGGTGATGGATTCCATGATCGCAGACGCCGCATCGGAATAACCGCCCTTTGCCGCATCCACTTCACCGGCTGCCTTGACAGCTTCCTCGGACATCTTTTTCATGGTCTTTTTCAGCTTCGGGACTTCGGCTTCAATGCCCTTGATCACACCTCCGACGATGTGTTTACCGATCTCGTCCTTGAAAACCTTGGACGGCGAATGGATCCCCAGTTCGTTTTTGGTGGCATCCACAGACACTTTTGCGAGATTTCTGGCACTCTTCTCAACATCTCCGCTGCCTTCATCAATACCGACTGCCATACCGGCCGCCAGAATCTTGCCGACTTCGTCACGCATGACACGGGATGGGGATTTTATGTTGCCTTCCTTTTTTGCCCCGGTAACTGCATTTCTGACCGCTGCCCTTGCAGCTTCTTCGACTGCCGGGGAATTGGCTGTCATACCGGCAACGGTTCCACGCATAAGGTTCGCACCAACGTTATAGAACCCGTTGTAATATCCCAGTGCTGCGTCTTCCGCTTTCCGGATGGAACTGCTCGCCGCCTGTGACACCTGCCCGGAATTCTGCTGGATTCCGTCCGCTGTTGCTTTCTGCGACTCTTTTCCGGCTTCCTCGCCGCCTTTCTTGGCCGCCTCCGTGACTTCCTTCTGGCCGGATTCGATCCCGCTTTTTGCCTTTTCTGTGTGTTCCTTGCCGCTCTTCTCTCCAACCTCACCAGCCTTCTGTACAATCTCCTGACCAGTACTGTCCCAGTTGGTTATAATGGCAGCAAATTTCTCTGAATAGGCTTCTGCCGCTTCACCGCCACTCTCAGAATATGCTGCCACTGCATCTTGTAACTGTGGTTTTGTCATTTCCGTACACGCTTTAACAAGATTTGCACTCTGCGGCCCCAGATCAACCAAATATGAAAAAAATTCTTTCGTCATGCCCTCTCCGGCACGTCCTGCAAGAGTTATCAGGTTATCTGCCCACTGATCTACACCATTTGCTGCACTTTGCAGATGTGTTACTACATCTTCTGCCGAAATCTCTTCACCGCCCGAAAAATCTTCGTATGCATTTACAACGCCTTTCAAGTTGTTCTGAATAGACGTTTTCATGTCCTCGTAGGCTTTCTGGACTTCCTCCGACATTTCTGTTGCGGAATCGGATATGGCTTCGTTCGTTTCTTCGGTGGTAACTTTGTATTCTCCGGCTTTTTCGGATGCTTCACTTAACTTCTCCTGTGCCTCGCTGTAAGTTCCCTCCAAGCCCTCGACTACTTTTTTCTGTTCTTGGAGTCGTTCATTCAGTTCTATCTGTTTTACCCCATGAGCATCGTAGATATCAGACGTAGATTCAACCATATTGCCAGTGTCCTGCATGGCTTTGTTATATTCCTGCGTCTCGTTTCTCGACTCTACCAGAAGCCCATTGTAAACTTTTCGTGCTTCTGACAGCTGCGTTTCTGCCTCTGCAACATCCGTGGCTGCCTGCTTCACTTGTTCCTGGTATGCACTAGCAAGAGCCTGCTGCTTCATGGAATCGATCACGGCATCCACTGCGGATTTTTCTTTATTCAATGCTCCTGTCGTTTCATCAATGGAAAGTCCCAATTCCGGCATGGCTTCATTGAGCTGGTCAACCATTGCACTCATCTGTGCTTTTTCTGCTGCCGTTTTGCTCGTTTTATTTGCTAAGTCGTAGAGCTTATCTGAAAGTGTTTGATAGGTTGCCGCCTCTGTTTCGGCACTCTTGATATTTTCTTTTGCAGTCTCTTCATGTTCTTCTGGGAAAATTATCATATTATTTCCTGCTTTACGGCACTGCTCGATCGCTTTCCGGTTCTTTGCAGCATCGGATGTTCTGTCCTTCATAACCTTGCCAAACGCTACAGTTGCTGCCGTAAGCGATACCAACGCAAGTGCCACAAGTCCGAATGGATTCGCAAGGAGTGCCGCCGAAAATGCCTCAAACGCTTTTGATACCTGATTTACGACCAGCAACCCGACCAGTGCTGCTGCCAGTACTGCAAGGGCTGCCGCCAGTGCCGTGACTGCCGCCACTACTTCCGGGTGTTCCTTGACGAACTCCGTTGCCCATTCCATCGCATCTGCCCCGCTCTGCTGGAGTTCCATCAGCACCGGTGCAAGCTCATCACCGATCGCTATCTTCAGGTTCTCGGTGGCGTTCTGGAAACGCTGCTGGGCAAATTCCCCGGTTTCTGACATCTTCTCAAATGCAGTGGTTGCCGCCCCGGTGCTTCCTTCCATCGCCTGCACCAGGCTGTTGTATTTGGACGTTCCGCTGTTCAGGATGGACAGCATACCGACGCCGGCCTCGGAACTCGACCACATGTTGTTGAATGCGGTCGTGTCACCGTCCACGCTGTCTGCCAGTACCTGCAGCACATCCCCGAGCGAATTGCCTTCTGCCATAAGTTCGGCGAAGGTCTTGCCGGTTTTCTTCTTGAGCGTTGAGCCAACAACAGAACTTGTGCTCCCAAGTTCGTTCAGGGCCGCCTTGACGTAGGTCGTCGCCTGGGCGGTCTGTGTACCGTTGGCCGTCAGCAGTGCATAACTTGCCGACAGGTCTTCCAGATCCATGTTGTACGCCGCCGCCAGCGGGATGACCATGCCCATGCTGGCACCTAACTGTGCAACGGATGTCTTACCTAAGTTCTGTGTCGTGATCAGGACGTCTGAAATCTTCGCCGCGTCATCCGCTGACATACCATAAGCGTTGATGGCGGTCGTCAGGATGTCCACGGCGGTCGTGGTGTCGGAAAACCCACCGACAGCCAGCTTGTTCGCTGTACCGACAAAATCCACCGCATTTTCGGTCGCTACCGATGCAGAAATGGCCTGGTAGGTCGCTTCTGCCAGTTCCCCGATACTCTTGCCGGTTTCACTGGACAATGCCAGGATCTCATTCCGCATATCACCGAGCGGCTTCTGCGACTCATCTGCAATCGTGCCAACCTTGGCCATCGCCGTTTCGAACTCCATGCTTGCCTGCGTGCAGCCCATGAGTGCGTCCGTGATTGCTTTCACGGATGCCGTTACCCCGGCAGCTACCAGGGCCTGTGCAAGGGCATCAATAGCTGTACTTGCCTGGTCTGTCCCTTCCTCGAACCCGTCCCCGATGCTGTCGCCTATGTCAGAGGCACTGTCTCCCACGTCTTTTGCCGCATCCGAAACGCTGTCCGCAACATCCGACATGGCATCCTCTACTGCTTCCGCTGCACTCTCGCCTGCTTCTTCCACAGATTCCACAATGTTGTCCACAGCGTCCTGCACGGACTCTGCGGCATCCTGTCCGGCATTTTCCGCCGCATCTGTGACCGCATCCGCCGCATCTTCTGCTGCGTCCTGCACATCTTCCAGTGCATTTTCCACCTGCTTTGCCGCTTTTTCTGCGTCTTTTCCTGCTTCCTCTGTCGCCTGGGAAACGGCCTGCTCTGCCTGTTTTGCCGCATCCCGTGCATCGGAGGCAGTCTGCTGCGTTGCACCCTTCGCTGCCTGCTCGATCCGCTTTAAGCCTTTCTGAAATCCACTCTCGTCGATCTCAGTGTCAAATCTTAGTGTTCCGTCTGCCATTTCCTGCCTCCCATCTTCTTATCAGTCTCCCCACATCGCAGCCGCGAACAGGTCACCGATCTGTTCCTCATCCCGCTCGTCTTCCAGGGATATTGCCCGCTGGATCTTCTGGATCCGCTGGCGTTCCTGTTTGTTCTTGATCTTTCCGGCATCAAGCGAACGATAGCCGATGCGGGTTTTTACGCCGGAATCATCCGGCAAGCCTTCCAGCAACATCTGGAACTTCTGCCAGTGCAGATATTTACAGGTCAGCAGGTCAATGCCGTAATAGTTCCGGAAATCGCTGACGATATACGGTGCATCCTTCTCATAGCTGAACGTCTGCTTTCCACTGCCTTCACGCTCTTTTTCCTTTTCTGCTGACCGGATGCCGGCAATGAAATCCGTGACTGCCTGGACGGCCCCCTGGATGTCCGGCGGAATCTCTTTTTTGTATAACCGCAGGATCAGAAAGAGCCGGCTGCCCGGCTCCCCTGCCTGCTTCACTTCCCCGATCAGCTTCAGCACTGCCCGGAAGTCCGTCTTGACCGGGTACAGGACGCCCCCAACCTCAACGCTTTTCGGCAGTGGTTCATATAATGGGTTCACAGGTCATCAGCCTACGGTCGGCTTTTCCAGGAACGTGCAGCTCTTGCCGTCTGCCGCAACCTTGGCATAGCCCTTGACCGGTTCGGACTTCACGCCGAACGACCCGGAATACTGCAGTGCATCGGTTCCGTCACCGGATGCATCCGGGAGGATGGAGAACTCACGTTTTCTTGCCACGAATTCATCCTCTTTGGTCGCTTCGCCCTTGTCGAAGAAGTCCACGACCACGATGTTCCTGGTCTCCCCGGTCAGCTCGTCATCGTGCACGGATGCGATGTCCATCAGGATCGGGTTGTTCTCGTGCATGTCGAAGTTATAGGACCATGAGGTGCCGTAACCGGTCACGTCGCTGTCGCTGGAATCCTTGTCCACGTACTGGCGTTCATAGGTGGTCGGGTTCTTGGACTCTGAAAGTGTCGTGAACTTCTCCATACGGGTAAATTCTGTTGGCTCTGCCCCATCGCTGGCCGGTACGCCGTAGAAGGACACCCTGCCGGTTCTCTTTACTAATTTCGTTTTATTATTTTTTCCTGTCATAATTTAAGCCTCCTGTTCATAAATCAAGCGGCACTCGATACGGTAGGTCGCCAAGTTTGCCTCGGCATCGTACAAGTAACCGCTGTTTAAGGTTTCAACTGCTGTTGCATGTTGTTTTTCGTTTGCCAGTTCCGGAAGTTCCCCATTGTCCGAGGACTCTTCCAGCCACTCCTGAAGCCCCTGGTAGAAGCCGCTGTTCTCGATATTCACCCTGGCGTCCTCGTCATAGACTTCCTTGGAACAGATGGCGAACTGGTACTGTTTCTTTTTCCCGCCATCCACATATTTCTGGATCACCGGATCACACGGGAGCGGGTCGACGGAGTAACTCATCTCCTCACCCAGGTAATCCACGTTGACCCGGCCGTCATGTAAAAACGGACAGGTCAGGAAGAATGTGCGGATGCTCTCGATGATGCTACTTTCCGCATGCAATTTTACCCGCCTCCTTCTGGATGCTGTCCTTGTGCCGGTTCTTCATGCGTTCGAACCACTTGGACTGCTTTTTGTGTTCGTAGTACTGCCTTCTGGCATACAGTTCGGACTGGACGATCAGACCGGAACCGGTGACCGTATCACGTTTTGCCGCCCCTCTCAGTACACCACTTCGGAACGGTGTCTCCGGTTCCATACGGTCTATGCAGGTCTGATCCACATACTTTTGTGCTTCTGCAAGGTTTCCGTTGAGCCTTGCCGCAAGTCCGGCATCCCATTCCATCCTTGCCGTGAACATCCCGCCGCTTCCATGTCCACTGTAACGGACGTCCTGCGGCTGCCGGATCTGGAACGTTTTCCTGGTCTCTGCCATCATGCACCCCCTGTCACCTTGATGTGCGGATTGCCGCCATACCGGTTGTAGTTTGCCGCCGACACCTTGAAGTGTTCTGTGCCGGCCAGGTCTTTCGCCGTCTTCATCTGCACGCTGCACTGCCCTTTTACCAGGTAATCATCCTTTTTGACCAGGACTGTTATATCCGGTATGCGGACCGTATAGGCATCCGCGGTCTTCCTGCCTTCCGTGGTGACGCTGGACTGTTCTGCCTCGTACCACCAGAGTGCCGGGATGTATGTACTATCCCATTCATCCAGACGGGTAACTGGATTATAACGGCGGTGGTAGAGGGTTGCGTCAGTGTTGGTCAGCATTGTCATACACCCCCATATCCAACAGGCCGGTCGATTCCAGGTATAAGGCCGCCGTCTGGTAGATCTTGCCCGCCAGTATCTCCTGGGCGGTTTTGCCGCCCTGTTCCTGTACATACGAAACAGAATAACCGTCGATGTTTTCCGATGCGACCTCCCTGCCCTGGTGTTCTGCTTTCGCTGCCTGGTCTGCATACAGAAGGTCACAGCACGCACAGGCGGCATGCTGCACTTCTTCCATGGATCTGTCTGCACGGTCGAACGTGATCCGCCGGATATGTGCCGACACCGGCACGATCACCCTGCGGAACTGTCCTTCCGTCAGTTCACCGCCATACTGCTCTTTGTAGAATGTATAATCGGTATACTGTGTCATAAGCCCGCCCTCTCAGGCTTTGTGCGACACGTAGAAGCCGGCCGCTTTGTTGCGGTAGTAATCCACCAGGCCATACTTGCGGTATTTCAGGATATCGCCATCTGCATTCGCATTCAGGCTTGCCGGGATGATGTCGCTCGCAATGTGCTTATCAAATTTGATGATCGCCGGTTTATGGATGATCATGAAGTTGATGTCCTTGCCTTCTTCCGAAATTTTTTCGTAGTAGGTAGAAATGCTTCCCACTGCCGGGCTTTTGACCGCTTCATAGCTGCTGCCGCTCTGTGTGTAGTAGGTTTTCCCGGATACCACCGAAGAATCCTTCGTCTTTTCGTAAGCTGCCGTGCCTCTCGTGTAATGGCCGGCTTCCTCGCCCTCGCTCTTTCCGTCCAGCAGATGGATCGCGGTATAGAATCTGGACTGCGGCACCTTCTTCTTGATGTTGAATGCATTCAGGATCTCACGGGACTTCGTTGTGTCCAGTGCCATGACCCCGTTCATCAGTGTCGGGGTCGCATACAGGATCCTGCCCTCTTCCGGCACTTCGTCCTCATCCATCACGTTCTTTGCCTCAATCAGGGCTTTCAGGAATGCTTCTGCATCTGCCAGATCCTCCGCTTTCTTTGTGATGCCGTCAAATCCGCAGATGGTCGCAAAGGTAAAGGCATCTGCTTCCGGTGCTACCCTGGTTCTCTGCAGCTCTGCTCCTGCCCTCGTAAATGCCAGGTTCATAGATTCCTGGTTGTCCATCGTATCTACTTCCAGTTTGGCACCACGGTCATAATTGAAGCGTGCGGTTGCCCATTTCAGTGATACAGCCGCAGAAGTATAACCGGAATTGCGGTCGTAATTTTCCAGTCCTCCGACCTCGATCTGTGGGTATAAGATCTCGCTTACATTTGCTCCGGCACGCATCATGCTCGGATCACTGGTCAGATCTGCGGTCACAGATGCACTTTTGTACACCTCGTCAATGATATCCAGATAGTTTTTTGCTAATTCAATCGTATTCGCCATGTTTCATCTCTCCTTTTCTATTTGCTTTCCGCAGGTGGTAATCCTGCCGCTGCCCTCATGGCAGCAAGTGCCGAGTCCGTCCCGCCGTTCCCGCCGGACGGTCCGATCGGATTCCTGAAAGGTTCATCTGATCCAAACAGATAAGCGTCAGACTCTTTTGCGGCATCCAGTGCTTTCTTGATGTCCGCACTCTGGTCTTTGGATTCCCTTAAGGCATCCATGTCAAGCAGTGCCATGACCGCCTTTGCATTTCTGCCGCCTGCTTCCTTGATCGCAGATCTGACGGAATCCGTAAACAGACGCTCTGCTTCCTTTGCGTCATACGTCTCTTTCTGCGTTTTCAAGTCGTCCTGGAGTTTTGTGATCTGCCCTTTGAGTTCTGCGACATCCACGCCCTCAAACTCCTTGAGCTTCCCGTTTACCGTATCCAGTGAAGTCTTGTACTCGTCCCGCTGGTTCACTGCTTTGTCGTACTCGTTTTTGGTGCGGTAGTTCTCCTTCCAGGACTTGTCAAAATCTGCCTTTTTCTCTTCCGGGATCTCCAGACCATAATCTTTCAGAATCTCATAGATATTTTTCATTGCTTCGTTCCTCCTGAAATGTTTTATTGACCGCTCTTTCAGCGGTGTGGGATATAGCCGGTCAGACCTCCGGCCGGGTAACTGCCCAGTTTTACGCCTTATGGCAGGGCATAAAAATAAGACACATAGCCCTGTGCCTTAAAGGGAGATACCTGGATCACCGCCTTTCTACGGATAACCGTCTGCCGTTGAACTGTACCGTGTCGCCGATCTGTGCCACTTCATCGCCAATCCTCACCCCCTTCAACTCTGCGTGTCCGTCTTTGTCCCGGTATAAGAATTTGATCGTCCTGTAATTGATCCGGCTCGCCAGCCAGTTCGGTGCAAGCCTGTCTGCGTCTTTTGTGACGGTGTAGTGTTCTATCATTCCACAAACATCCAGTCATCTGCCAGCATATCAGCCTGAGAAGCGAGCCAGCCCATCTGTACACCGGAAGTCCCAACGAACGCCACCGCCATGTTGCCAATTGCATCATGCTCGCAGTTCACAATTTCTCCGTTTTGTGTTTTGTAAGAAATACCTGTTGCAAGCTGAATATACTGATTCTTACCATTCCATCCTTCACGCTTTACTTTTTTACCTCTTTTCAGATATTTAATGGCTTCGCCAAAAGAAAACGTTGCTTTTCCGCCAAGTTCAGGGCAATTTGTTTCATCTGCAATAATCCATTCTTCTGAAACAATATTACTAAGCGTATATTCAACTCTCGCTGTTTTTCTGATATCCATCTCAATGCCATCTTTTGTATGTATAATGATTGTTTTTCTGCTATCATCCCAGTACCAGTAACCGCCCCAGGATGGAAGTTTCATTTTTTCTCCATGTTTCATCAACTCAAATGCTTTCGAAAATTTCATGTTCTTATCCTCGCTTTCTTAATCTAATGTTGATTTATTTAATGCTTCCACCAGTTCCCTCTCACGTTCTGAAAGTTCATA
>OGHJ01002142.1_pt1 | contig 17805 bp, 9 predicted proteins | sample 1571351 | NCBI WGS metagenome assembly OGHJ01 (sample SAMEA2582037, study PRJEB24529) | metagenome | biome: Human gut stool | place: China | collected 2011 | reverse complement strand
ATCATATAATTTTTTATTTTTGAAGCACATTTGACAAATAAACCCAACGGGACGATGCCCGCAAAAGTCCCGCCCCAGCAAACGAAACACCCCCAAACCTATAAACAAGGCTCGGGGGTGTGATTTAAAAATCAAATTCTCATCAATTTTGTAATGCCTGTCACTCCGCATTAAAATACGGCGGCTGCATATTTTCGTTCAAAACATTGTTTTTGTCGGTGTCGAGCACGCCCGAAAGGCTTGCAATCGGAACATTCACCGAAAAATAAATCTTATTTCCGGCGCAATAATTGCCGTTTAAAATTCTTCCCTCAAAATCGTAAATCTTGCCGTTTTTCACAAACGAAAGCTTTTCGGGAATGTTAAATCCCTTTGAATTTCCGCTCCAGAACGCAACCATCGCGCTGTCACCGTTTTTAAAGCTCACCGCGCGGACGTTATCAAATCTGTCCTCGCCGATATACTCAAAATCCTTGTCAATCAGCCTGAACATATTAAACGCGGTCAGCGCCGAAAGCTTGGGTTCAATATTCGGATAACTTCTGAAAAGCCCGTACGGCGCGGTTTTTCCGCCGTTTTGATTTACAAAAACGCGGTACTCGTCGCCAACAATATCAAGCAGTGAAAACGCGGTGATAATGTCCGCACCTGCCTTGAAATTCTGAAGATACGACACCGCAAACGCCCTCGCGCCGTCGTATTTGTCGGTCAAAACTCCGCTTTTATAGTAATTTGCAAAATATCCCTCGCTGTTCCACCACTTTTTCGGTGCAAGTCCGTGCGTGCCCGCAATCTCATTGTTCAGCTTGGTGTTTACGTTATACGTCCCGTGAAAAGCCATTACGTCGTAATAGTTATAAATATCCGCGTCGTCCAAAAGCTCGTCGTAAAAAGAGTAGTACAAACTGTGATTTGCCATTCCGCCGAGCGAAACGACAATATTTTCGTCCGCCGATTTTATGCTGGTGTACGCGGTTTTGAGCATCTTTGAAAAATTTTCGGTGCCGTCCGCCCAAAACGCAGTATTGCCCGACTGCGGTTCGTTCCAAAACTCTATAATGTCGGTATCCTTGCCGTAACGCTCAACAAACGCGGTGAGAAATTCGTCAAGATATTCCTGTTTTTCGGGCGCAAAATTGTTGTAGCGTATGCTCCCTGCAATGGTATAATCGGTCTTGTTTCGGTTTTCCGCCTTAACCGCCCAGCGCGGTGTGCCGTAAATGTTCGCCGCAATTTTGCGGTATCCGCTGTTTTTCACGTTTTGATACTGCTTGTCGATGTTCGTCCAGTCAAACGTACCCGGTGCGGTGTGCGCGCCCTTCACCGTCGCACTGTCGCCCCACCTTATCCAGTGTATGCGCGCGCCGTAAAATCCCAAAAGCACGCCTGCCTCCAAGTCGTCGCTGTCGGTCGAATGTGACGATACAAAAAGTTTTTGATTGCGTTCGTCAAAATCCTTTGCCATACCGTCGGTCACCGCAAAACTGCGGCGCGAAAGTTCAAAATCGCCCGAAATACCGTCGTAAACCTTGTTGTAATAGCTCACAATCGGCACCTTTGCGCCGTCACTGCGCACGGCGAAAAACTGCACCTCGTAATATCCCGGTTTGTCGGGCGTATAAACAAATCCGCCGTTTAAAAACGTGTATGCCGACACGGTTTTTCTGAAAATTTCCGCACCGTCGGAATAAATAACTCCCTCGATTTTGTCCGTTCCCGAAAGGCCGGCGTCGGTCGTATAAATAACGTTTTCGCCGAGCGTGTACCACGAAAATTTGTCGTTCGCGGTGACATTTATCTTGTACGCGTCGGATATGTAATCGGTAAATTTCAGCCTTGCGTTGTCAACATAAATTCCGCCCGACACGCTCTCCGCCGACGCGTCCCTGCGCGTGTAAATCAGCACACGGAAAGAGGTGTTTCCGTTTTCCTCAACAGCGTCTTTCGCAAAATTCGCCGTGACGTGCATCCATTTTCCGTTTTGCGCCATTGTGTCAACCGTGCCCGAAATCATCTTCGCAAAGGTGTTTCCCTTTCGCATCATCAGCGCAATTCCGACATTGTTGCCGGCGTAATTTTCGCCGTAAACTTCGACGCTCACGGTGTAGCCCGTGCCGTTTTTGTCAATATTTATAACGTCGCTCTGCACACCTGCATACGACTTTTCAACCGCGCCGAGATATACGCTTTTCTCGGTATTTCCGAATTCCGAAAACGCAAAATTTCCCCTGTTCGAGCTTGTTCCCCAGTCGAAAAAACTCCAGCCCTCGGGGATTTTCTGCCAGGTGAGTTTGCCCGAAAAATCGTCCGAAATGATGTATTTTTCAAAATATTCTTTGTATTCCTCCGCCGTTTCCTCGTTTGTTCTGTCGTTTGCCGACATAACAAAAACGCCGTTTTTGTCAAAATAATGCGCAAGTCCGAGCGCGTCCGCCAATTTTTCGAGCGATACAAGCAACGCGCCGTCCGCGGAAACAAAATCGCCGTCGGACAACTCGAACTTTTCACCGTTTATACTTAAAAATCTGCCGTCTTTAACGTCAATTCCGAAGTTTTTCCGAAGCACAAAATCCGCAAGATAAATTTTTGAATTTGCATAAAACGGCACAAATCCGTCCTCGAAATTTTTCTCATTCTCACCGCAGAAATACTTTTCGCTCCCCACCGAAAACGCGTAAAATCCGTCGTTTTTGAAAACGCAAAAACTCTCGTCGGCAAACGGCGCGCGGTATTTTCCGTCATATTCGATAAAAACGTTTACTTCGTATGCACCCTGCGAAAACGAGGTCAAATCAAGCTTTATGCCCTCGCCCTCTGCACTGCTTCGCGATACTTTTTTATTTATAATTTCCACTCCGTCTTTTTTCACCGTGTAAAAATATCCGCTCACCTTGCTCTGAAGCGGTTTTCCGGCGGTGAAAACATACCCGTTTCCGCTTTGCGAAACCGTGTAATTTTTCAAAAATACAATGTCCGACAAAAAAATTCCCTCTGCGGTTTTTATATCTTTCACCGCCTCGGGCGTAAGATGCCCCGACCACAAAAACGCGCGGTATTCGCAGTCTTTGCTATAGTCAAGATACACTCGCTGAAGCGACGCTTTGTCAAAATTTTTCACCGAAACGTCCGAAACACTGCCGTCACTTGAATATTTTGCAAGCACAAGCGACTTTTCGCCGTCATTTTCCGTAACACACTCTGCTGCAGCAAACGCGCCGTTTCTGTATAAAACGGGGTTTGAACCTACGGCAAAAACATTGTGCAAAACCGTAAAACCGTCAATGTAAAAATCGCTTTCCGACACAAATCTTACCGATTTTATAACGTCATTATCCGCAATGTTAAAGCTTTTCACGCCGAATTTTTCAATGCCGATGCAAAACTTTTTTGCGTCCAAATCAGCTGAAATTCCGAATTTGTAATGCTTGCCCGAAAGGATTTTGAAAACCTCGTCATCACCGCATTTAACCGAAATTTCGCCGTTATTCTCATAAAAATCAAAAACTTTTGCGCCGTTTTCAAGATTTACGGTTATATTCGTTCCGACCGCCGTGCCGGGGATAAAAATATCAAACACCGCGGACGATTTCGCGTGCGAAATATCGGACGGAAAATCAAATACCGTGTCGGAAACTTTTAAAACTCTGCCGTCCGCGCCGAAAATTCCGTCCTTAAATTCAAAGCTTCCCGTAAAATCGGAAAGCTCTGAAATTTCGTCAAAATTTATGCTTTTGTAAACGTCGGACAGTGAAAAAATCTTGTCAAATCCGCCGTCCCCGGCAAGCGCCGAAACCGACAGAATAACGGTAAACATCAAAAGAAAAATTAACGTTTTTTTCACTTTTTCACCTCTTAATACGGCAAAAAGTCAAACAAATTATTCCATACAAAAACCTTTGCCGTGTACGGTTTTTTGTATTTTGCAGCCGAGAGATTTATGGTCTTTTTCTCGCCGTCCTGTGAGAAAACCGGCACCCTGTCCGCAGGCGTTGAGGACAATGTGCGCGTATGGTTTTCAAATCCCGCGGTTTTAACGTCAAAACCGACAAGACGGTTTGTTTCGTTATCATACACCGCGAGCACCGCCGTCGGCGATACCTCGGGCGCATTGTCACCGTGACCTAAGTCGTTATAAATGTAGTTTTTAACGTCAACGCTTGCGGTTATTTCGTCGCCCGAATCGTCAATAACAGGCTCGGAAACCGAGAAAGCCTCTTTTGTAACCTTAACGTTGTCAATGTAATAATCACGGCACCAGCCTATCGATATATCAAAATTTGTAAGCGCATAACCGCACTTGTTCAAAAACGGAATTTCACCGCTGTTGCCGTATTCGATACCGTCGGTGTCAAAGCACTGATAAACCGCGGTTTGCTTTTCAACGTCAATCGAAATGCGCAGTTTATACCACTTGTTTGTATCTGCAAGCTTTTGAAAACCTTTAAACGTGTTTTTTCCGCCCTCTTTAAAGCAATACGACGGATACCACGACATAGCGGTTTTGTCCCACGAATCTATCGACATTCTCGCAATGTCAACCATTTTGTTATTTTCGGTGTCCCAGCCCCAAACGCTCAAAAGACCGTTTTTGCTGTTTGAATTTGCAAAAGAGTCGCTCCGTTCGCCGGGCTGAAGCTTTATATCAAGCTCGTATACCGCGGTTTTGAAAATCGCACCGCCGTTTGAGTGCGACGCGGTTTTGTTTGAGCTTATGTTGTTTGAGTTAAAATAAACCGTGCCTTGGCGCGTTGCGGTGTTTGCACTCTGGTGAAAATAAAGGTAGTAATCGTCCTCCGCGCCCGAAACGCTGTCATAGATAACCTCGCCCGTTTCGGGGTCTGTGCCCGAATTTTTTATGTACGCAACCGTACCGCTCATTCGCATAACGTTGCAGTATGTGGAAATCCACGCGCTTTTGTAGTTTGTGGTGCAAACCTCGTCTGTAAGCAGGCTTGACGGCGCAAATTCAAGCGACGTCGACCACGGCGACATTATGTTTACGGGCAAAAAGTCTTTTGCGTAAGCGTTTGCCGTCAAAACCGAAATTATGATAAATAATGATAAAACAATTTTCCTAATATTTTTCACTTTATTCCTCCGAAGATATTAGTTCGACGAACCGTTTAAATCATCACCCACGGTATACGGGAACATATCCGTCATATTGTTCCAGACAAAAACTTTTGCGTTTATCACATCATCTGTCTTGGGCAATGTCACTGTAACGTCTTTGTAGTCTAAATCTTTTGTGAAAAATGCCTGTCTTTGAGCGGTTGTCAAACCTGTTGCAAGTTCGTGACCGGTAAACTCAATATCCGCAAAGTTCGCGTTTATAAGCGCATTGTTCTCACCGTATGTTGCAAGAACAACTTTAGGCGATGTATTTGCAATAGCCGTACCCACTCTTGTGTTTGCATAAACGTCATTTGCAATTTTAACCGTTGCGGTAACATTGCTGTCGTCTGCGGTTATGCTCTTCTCGCCTATTACAAACGTTTCTTTTGTAACCGATACGTTGTCTATAGATGTGTCGCACCAAGCAGCACCCGATATTCTCATTGATGTGAAAACAGGGGCATTTACCAAGCTTGAATCCTGCAATCCCCAGTCTTTAGTTCCGTTAAGTTTCATCGTTCCGTTGTCATTGTACTGATATAATTCATATCTTACATTATTTTTGCCGACTTCATAAGTCACCTTTAAGTGACACCATTTATCTTTTTCTATCGCCGCGCCCAAAGAGGTCCAAGCCTTTGCCTCGGTGTTGTAGCCTCTTAAATAATAACTTCCACTTGCGTTAGTGAGAAATTTTACAGTGATAAGACCTGTACGCTGACTGTTTGAAAGCGCAAAAATATTCAAAGCTCCGCTTCCCTTTGTATTATTGTCAGCCTGCGTAATATTGTTAAATCTCAAATCGAGTTCATATGTAACTTTTCCGTGACAAATACCGCCGTTAATGCCAGAGTAAGTTGACGCGTTTTCGGCAATATTATGGCAAAAATATCCCGAACGTCCCTCATCTGTTCTGTTGTTGTCAAAGTATAAATACTTGTTTCCCTCAGTTTTTGTAACGTTGTCATAAACAGCATTACCGCTCTCATCTGTATAAGAATCGCGGACAATAGCCGAGCAATTTGCAGATACACCGTACACGGTTGAATAATCCGACATATACTTATATGTCGACGAACCGGGATATGCCTCACTGCCTGTTTCGTTGATATAGCTGAACGTTGCCCCGTCAAAATTAAATGTACTGTTCCAAGGAGTAATAAAACCGTCTGCCGCGAAAGAAACAACCGGCAAAACGAGCATTATACCGCAAACTGCAAGTGCGGTAAGTTTTTTAAACATTTCTTTTTTCATTATTTTTCCTCCTCAAATAATTTATGCTTATTTCATTATGCTTTATAAATTAAGAATAACATTAAGCGCAGGTTTTGCAAAGGGTGAACTTTTGTCACCCTTTGCGCATAAAATCTAATCGGCAAGCGCGCCGTAAAGCGTCGGGTCTTTTTTGTTTCCGATACCGCTCGACCATTCAAGATAACCCAGTCTGCCCTCGCCGTCGTTGTTGTTTACAAGCAGTGAGAAACGTATGCAGTCGTACGGATTGGGATAACTCATCGGGTACATCTCGCTGAGCGGTACAAAAACTTTGTAAAGTTTGCCGTTTTCGGTGTCCGAAATGTTTACGCAACCCTCAATAGGTATGCCCTTTTTGGTGTAATCGGTGATAAGCTCCGGTCCGAAATCGGGCGTTGTCGATTTTATAAAATACGTTCCGCCCGCGGTTTTTGCGGCGGCACATTCCATTCGGTCGTCCGCACTGCCTACCCCGACGGTGTCAAACGCAAACTGTATGCCGTCGTAATTCCAGTACGACTGCATTATGCCGTCAAGGTCATTTCCGCAAAATGCCTTATCCGCAACGTCAACCATAAGATAAAATCCCTTGTCGGTGTACGACACGGCAAATTTCGCGTTAAAGCCGTCCGCCTTTGCGTCGTTTTTAAACGTTCCCGTGCCGACGTAGTTAAAGCCGTCCTCAATCCAGTTTATATTATTGTTTACAACTTCAAACGTGTTTTCGTCAAACAGTTTTCCCTGCGTGAACGCGCCTTTTGCAACTTCAAGTTCGTCAAACGGCGTGCGTCTTGCCTCCTCCGCCGTCGCCGCCGTGTAGTAAGGCTTGATATTGTTCGGGTTAAGCACGCTGTTTTCTTTGCTTTCAATTTTCGCAAGCTTATCTTCGTCAACGTCAACAAGCCAGTACAGCTTTTCGCCGTTCAAAAACGCGTCGGCGCTCACCGTGCGACCCTCAAAATCCATAATTTTTGTGTTTTCGGTTATCACGGACTTAATTTTTTCGTCCATATATGCCGATTTTGTGTCGGCATTCCACAGTGCAACCGCGGTTTTGCCGTCGTTTTTAAAGCTTAATGCAACAAATGAATTGTCTAACCGATATTCCCTGTCAACGGTGAAATCTTTTCCCATAATGTCAAAGAAAACGTTTAAAATGCCTGCAAGCGGAAGGGGTTCTGTGTGCGTTCCGCAATCGTTTGAAAGTCCCCAGAAATTGATACTTCCGCCGTTGTTTAATATCGCCGCAGCATATTCGTCCGACACGTCCGACGTTGCGCGGAATTCGTAAATTTCCTTTGCGCCGGCTTTCATATGATAAAAATAGTTCATCAGCGCCGACAGTGCATTGAGCCTGTAGTTTGTATATCCGCCCGTTTCCTTGCTTCTGCCGTCGTTCATCTGCGCAGAATACGTTTCGGAATTTATCCATTCTTTTTTGTCAAGCCCCAGTGTTTCATACGCGTAGTTGTAAACCTTTTGAGGCGGACTGTAGCTTCCGTGGATTGAAAAAATATCGTAATAGCTTTCGCTGTTTGGGTCAATCGACATAAACTTTGTAAGCCAGGTTTCCTGTGTTGTCATAAATCCGGCAAACGCGATTTTTATATCGGTGCCGTTTTCTTTGTTGTATTTTTCAACACAATCGTGCGTTGTTTTGAGCATTTGTATCAGCACCGCGTCGTTATCGTGGTCATACCAGAACGCGGACGCAGAACCCGGTTCGTTCCAAAATTCTATAACGTCGGTGATTTTGCCGTAACGCTCAAGATACGCGTTAATGTATTCCGCAACGTATTCCTGATTTTGAATACCGTAGCCGTTGTATTTCATACCGCCGGCAACCATACCGCCCGTAATGCCCTGAAACTGTGCAGGGAGCGCCCATTTCGGCGAACCGAAAATGTTAACCATAAGCTTCATATCGTTTTTGCTCATCGACTCCGCCATTTTGTCTGTCTGCGTCCAGTCAAACTGCCCTTTTGCTGTGTGCGTGCCCTTTTCAAGCTGGGAGTCGCCCCAGCGGATATAGTGATAGCGCACCGCACTGTAGCCGATTTTGTCGGCAAGGCGCATACCTATGTCGGTTGTCGCGTTAATGCCGGGAAAATCGTTTCGCTCGCTTTGCGGTTTTGTTTCCTTTGACGCAACGACAAAACGGTGCTTTGTGATGCCTGCCTCATACACTTTTTCGCTCACCGGCGCGCGCTGAAAATATTCAAATGCCGACTTTGTGCCGTCGGCGCGAACACCGTAAATTTCCGCGGCGAAATTTCCCGAAAATCCGCTTGTGTCAAAGTCAAAACCGTCTTTTTTAAACTTTTTCGCCGAGATTGTGTTTTTGTAAACAATTTCGTCATCAAGGTTGTATATAAGCCCCTCAACCTTTTCAAATCCGTCCAAAACATCTTTGTCCGCGCCGGCCGCGCGATAGTTTACCGTGTCGCCCGTCACATACCACGACAAATCGTTGTTCGGAATAAGCTGGAGCGCAACATTTGACGTTGCAGGCTCTGCAAGCGAAAGACGTACGTTGTCAAAATAAATTCTGCCCGACGCTTTGCTTGTTTCAGTGACGTTTTTCGCGCGCGTGCCTATGCCGAACGAAAACGAATCGGTGGGATTTGCGCGCACAATGTCGTTTCGGTAAACATTGCGGTATATAAATTTAAACGTAATCTCGCACCACTCGCCCGGGATAGGTTCTCTGTCCGCCGACGCGTATGCAAGACGTTTGTATGCGCCGTCTTTTTTCATAGAAAACAGCGCAAACGGCTCGTTGTTTTTGTAGTCCTCGGTGACGTACACATTCGCCGTGACGTCGTATTCAAGGTGCGTTCTCTCCTCATACGGGTCGGGCTGAACGTGCGGAAACATAAATGCCGCCATACTTTTTTGCACCGCGTCTATATATCCGCTTTTTTCGCCCTCGAAAAATATCTTGCCGTCGGTGCCGTTTGAAACGCTGTCCGACCACGTTTGAAATTTTGCCGAGCCGTCCTCGAACCCGTTTTTGTAAAATCCGTCAAAAAACATTGCCGACGCTTTTTGCATTGCGGTATCTTTGTAATCCGCATTTTCAATATCGTATTTTGAAACAGCCGTTACTTTCTCAAAACCGTAAACGTAAAATCCCAAAAGACGCGCCGTTTCGCCTATCGGCAAAAGGGTTCTCACACCGTTGAAAACGGCAGGGTGAGTATAGCGTACATTTTTTCCGTTCACATTTGCCAAGTCCTCGCCGATTTTTACAATAACCGTGTTTCCGCCGTTTTTGAGCGTGAGCGAATTGTCCGCTTTGCCGTAGGTGTATTCTGTGCCGAAAAGCTTTTTAAACTGCGTCACCGACACATAAATTTCGCCGTCATCATACTGCGGTGCATAGTTTTTGTTTGACAAATCGAAGTAATTCTTTATGCCGTTCGCATAATAATACGGCTTTTTTGCACACAGAATAACCGAATTTTTCAAAAATCCGTCCGCAGTGTCATAATCTAAAGCGTTTGCAAAAACGCACTGCGAAAAAAGCATAAGCAAAAGCAGTGCAAATGCGGTAAAACGTTTTGCGTACTTCAAAAAACCACCTCCGATTTATCTTTTAACAATAAACGAATAGGACGGAACCCAGTAAGAATAGCGGATAACCACCGCGTCCGCGTCGTGTCCGAAATTTTTATATCCTTTAACCGTGTCCTGTGCCGTGTTAACGTCCAAAACACCGTATTTTACCGTGCCGTCATTTAATTTTTCAACGGTGTAATTTATGTTGCTTCGGAGCATAAGCACGCTCAAATTATCGGGATTGTCAATGTAGTAGTAAACATACGAAATTCCGCTGTTTTCGTCGGTTTCCACCGAATAAACCGTTCCCGTAACATAGCGCGCGGTTGCAATTCGGTTTACGCTGTAATTCTGGCTTCCGATAAACGGAACGCCCTTTTTGAAATTGTCATAGCTGAAAACCGCCGTGCCTGCCGAAAGAAGTCTGTTTTTGGAGTCAAGGCTTATCGGCACAATATTTCCCTCTTTAATTCCGCTTATCGGGTGAGCCGCAAGGTCACGCGTGTTAAACGTAACCTCTTTTCCGCCGTACACCGCGCTCACCTTGTAAATTTCGTCCTCGTCGCTGTTGAGCGTGCGCCGAACCTTTGTGATAAGCGCAAAATTGTCCTCGTATTTATCCTCGCTCGCACTGCTTTCCGCAACCGCTATAACGCACTGGAGCGTGTCTGTTCCAAGCGAATACAAATCAAGCGCAAGCGCCTTTTCGTTGGGATACGACGTGTGGTAAAACTCGTCGGGGTTCGCCTTTTCGTAGCCTATGTGCATAGCGTCTTTCGCGGTGTAATATTTAAGGTCAAATGTATATCCTGCGTTAAACGTGCTCATATTTTTAACAAGCATAGTTCCGTCCGCTGACGAACGGCGTCTTGTGAGAGTTTCACTGCTTTCTTTCGCACCGCGGTAGGGCGTGTCGATTGTCACAACCTCGCCGATTTCGTTTAACGTGTAGCAAATTGCGGTGGGCGCAAACTCGTTTTTGCCCTGTGAAACGCTCCATTTCTCCAGCGCCTCCTCCGCTTTTTCGCCTTTTAATCCGCTCTCGCCGTCTACCGTCACTTTTTTCGCCGTTTTAAACGAAACGGTATCGTCCAGCTCGGAATCGATACTTTGGAGTCTCAGCGTCAGAAGGTCCCGGTCCTTAAGGCTTTCGCCCGTAAATTTTTCGGTAAGATAACCCAAAAGTCCGCCCGAATTTTTGGTCGTGCGCATAACGCCGATTTTTCCGAACGCGTTTATATAGCAAATGTATAATCCGTTGAGATTAAGCTTGTTATCGTCGTCAAAAACCTGTGTAACCTCATATCTTTCGCCGTCAACGGTGACAAAAGTTCTGCCGTTTGCAGTTTCTTTTTCGGTAACCGTTCCGACAATTTTTCTGTCCGAAACGTATGCCTTTGCAAATTTGCCGTTTGCGCTCTGCGCATACGTCAAAACGCACCCCGTCTTTATGTCCGAAACACCGCACTTACCGTCCGCGTTTTCAATGCACAAATATCCCGACGTATCAAGGCGCACCTTTTTGTCCGCGTCGTATTTATCAGCAACCGTCACAATGTCACCGCTCACATTCACCGCGCCGACCGCAATGTTTTTGTATGCCTCGATTTTTATAACCGAGTAACCCTCGCCGTAATCTATAAGGCTGACTTTTCCCTCGTTAAAGCTGAAAAGATTTGACGAATACGCACTGCCCGTCACGTTTTCGCCGTTGTAAATTATCACCGTTCCCGTTTTGGTTCTGATGTTTTTCTCTTTTCCGTTTTTGTCGGTGTAATTAAAAACATTGTTTTTGTAACCGCCGACGGCGCACGCGTCAGCTTCTATAATTTTTTCGTCGTCGGCATAAGCGTAAATAAGCTTTTTTGTGCCGTTTTCGTCCTTGTACGCGCCCTTAATTCTTCTGCACGCAAGGTTAACAAGCGAAATATCGTCAATTTTGTATTTCGTGCCGTCTATAACAACAAAACCGTCCTCGCAGTATGAACCCGTAAGCGACGCATAATGCGTTTTTTCCATAACGCCGTCAACGGTGTAAATGTCAAGATAATGCGCGGCAACCGATTTACCCTTTTCGGTGCGGTAGTCGATATATCCGCCGTCGGTGCCGTCCGCGGAATAATAGTCCACGTCAAGAAGATTTGTAAGCATAGTCACAAACGCGCCAAAATTAAGGTTTTTTCCGCTTACGCCCTTTGTGATTTCTCTGTACTGCGAAAGCGAAACGTAGTTTTTAACCGCCCTCGCCTTGTCGCCGTAACCTGCCGCGTTGACAAACACTTTTGCCGCAAACGCAACGGTTGAAACAGTGTCGGGCGAAAGCGCGTCGCTCTCGTCAATAAGCTTTGTGATGTATGCAAAATTTATAACGTTCAAATGCTCGTATCCCGGCACAATACCGCCGTACGGAAGATTTGCACTGTATGAAAATTCCGCATTGTAGCCCGTAAGGCGCGCCGCGGCATATATCACGTCAATCTGATTTACGTTTTCGTTTTCGCTAAAATTTTCATCAATAATTCCCATTGCCGCAAGCAGGCGCGCGTCGTTTTGATACGCCTCGCCCTCGGCAAACGCAAAAGACGGAACTGCGGTTAAAACGAGCATAACCGCAAGCAAAACCGACGTTAATTTATTAAAAATTTTCATCTTTCCACCTCCGAAACCGAAAGCAATTTGCGGATAACAACCGCACATTCCGCTCTTGTAAGACTGTTTTTCGGTTTAAAAGTTTTATCTTCATATCCCGAAAGAAGATTGATTTTCAAAAGTCGCTCAACACTTTCCAACGCATACGGCGAAATGTCCTGTGCGTCGGTTAATTCAGCGGTGTTTTTGATGTCCGCTTTAACGTTTTGGTAGTCCAGCGCACGGCAGATGATAACCGCCGAATCCTCGCGCGTGATGTTTTGACCCGTGCCGAATTTATCCTTTGAAATTCCGCTTATAACAGACGCTCTCACCGCCGCGGCAACAGGCGCATAAAACCAGTCGTCCGCCGAAACGTCGGTAAAACTGCACTCCGCGTCCGCGCCCTTAAGACCGATTGCGTAAGTTACCATTTTCACAAATTCCTCACGCGTAACATAGTCGGACGGCGCAAATTCCTTTTCGTTTCTGCCCGACACAATGCCTTTTTGATAGAGATAATCAACCGCGTCTTTTGCCCATTCAAATCCCGTCAAATCGGCAAAATCAGCCTTTTTTTCCGTGTCGGGAACAACCGTTTCGGGCACGTTGTCACTCGGAACGGGAGGGAGCGTCGCGCTGATTGAGCTTCCCTTTGACGACGAGCCTTTTGACGAACCTTTAGATGATGAATTGTTATTGTTATTTTCGTTTTTCTTTTCGTCCTCGCTTTTTTTCTGTTCCGAAACAAGGCTTGCAAATTTTTCGCGGAATTTGTCCATATTCTCTGCCGTTTGAACATAATCAAAAAGCTTTGACAATACCGCATTTTTGTTGTCCAAACCGTTATAGGTTTCAAGACTTTCCCCCGAAAATCCCCAAACATTGTTCTCGTCCTCAACAATTTCGGAAAGGCTTGCGAAATATTCAAAATTTTCGGTGTATGCCTTAAACACAGCAAAATCAAATTTCGTCCTGAACGCACTGTCCGCCTTTGACGGAATGAGCGGATTTATAATTTCAAGCTGTTTTTCTTCTTTAAGTTTTTTAACAAACACGCTTGAAATTCCATCCGAAAACGACGAATTTTCCTTTGCGTTAACCGCTTTAATGTATTTTAAAACGTCACTGTCCGCGCACGTTTCAAAAACCGCGTCCTCAAGCGCAAGATTTTCAAAAAGCGCATTAAAATCCTCCGCGGTGTTTACCTCGCCTTTTTCGGTGAGAATTTTTGCAAATTTCAGCTTTTCGTCCTCGCTTATAAGTGAAAAAGCGTCGTAATTTATCGGAATATACGGCGCGTTTTCCTCGATAAACGAAATCACGCCCTCTTCACCGTCCGCGAGCGCGTCGTTGTAATCGAAATAAAGCTTGGTTTCAAAATTAAAGCTTTTGTAAATCTTGTCAAAATACGGATTTATTATCACAACGGTGTAAACTCCGCTTTTGGACGGAATACGAAACGACGCACTGCCGTAGCCCGAATCATCCAAGTCACCGCCCGAAACAAACACCGTCATATTTTTTATTTCGTCCTGCGATAACGCTGAAATATCGCTTATTTCTGCGTCGGACAAAAGGCACAGAACGGCAAATTTCTTCGCGTCCGCACCCTCGTACGGCACAAAATTTTCGCTGCCGTCTTTAACCATTGTGTATCCGAGATTTGACAGGTCAAAATCAAATGTAAGCGAAACGTTTCCCCTCTCGTTTACACTTAAGTCCGCGTCGGCAAAAACGGGCGCGGACAGTGCAAAAACCAAAACCGTCAGTATAATAAACGTAAAAATTCTTTTATTCATATTCTCCCTCTTTCAGCTTTCGGATTATCCTTTTACCGCACCGCTTGCAATGCCCTTGACAAAATATTTGTTGCCCACAGCGTATGCAAAAAGCACGGGTATGAGCGCAACCGTGGTGCCTGCAAGCATAAGGTTCCAGGACGACGCCGCCTCGCCCGAAGTTTTGAGCGCCATAACGCCGACAATAAGAGTCCTCTGCTCGGGGCGAGTCAGGGTAAACAGCGTCGGCATAAGATATTCGTTCCACGAACCCTGAAACGCAAGTATGCCGATTGTTGCGATTATCGGCTTTAGAAGCGGAAAAATTATATACACAAACGTTCTGAAAAATCCGCACCCGTCTATCTCGGCAGACTCGTCGAGCGCGGTCGGAAGCGAATTTACAAATCCGCGCACAAGATAAATCTGCACAATGTTTATACCGAAAAATTTCATCACGATAAGTCCCCACAGCGACGACGAAAGATTGATAAGGTTAAGCACATCAAACAGCGGATAAATCGTGATTGTGCCGATATTTACAAACATCAGCGCCGAAAAAAGCGTGAACAAAACCTTTTTTCCCTTAAATTCACCGCGCGCGAAAACGTATCCGCCCATCGACGCCAAAAATATTACCACCGCAACGCAAATCACCGTGTAATATGTTGAATTTAAAAACATTCTGCCGATGTTGAAATCTTTCGACGAAAACGCGGTTTTGTAGTTGTCAAACGTCGGCTCGACGGGGAAAATATATTCCGGGTGAACCATAATTTCGGAATTGCTCTTAAACGACGAACTTATAACGTATACAACGGGAAACAACGCAATAAGCGCGACGATAAGAAGAAAAATATGTATGAAAAAATTCGGCATCGTCTTTTTTAATTTTAAACTCACGTCATTCCCCTCCTTAATACATATTCTGCATTTTGTTGCTCAATTTTGAATATACAACCGCCGCCGCAGTCATAATCACCGAGGTGACAAGCGACATTGCACAGCCGTAGCCGATATTTACAATACCGGTGGAAAATCCGGGCACAAACTGGCTTACCTGATACGACATCACCGTGTAGGTCGAGCCTGCCGGCGCGCCGTTTGAAAGCGCAAGCACAATTTCGTTTGTCTGGAGCGTTCCGTTGAGCGACAAAAGAAGTATTGTCTGAAAAACCGGCGCAATCATAGGGAGCGTCACGCTTGTGAATTTGCGCATCGCACCCGCGCCGTCAAGTTCCGCCGCCTCGTACAGTTCCTCGGGAACGTTTGAAAGCGCCGCGATAAAATACAAAACGTTTATTCCGAAGGTAGACCAAATTCCTGCCGTCACCAGCACCGAAAGCGAAGTGAACGTTTCGGAAAACCACGAAATCTCCTGTTTTATAATTCCGAATTTTAACAAAATTGCATTCACAAAGCCGAAGTAGTCGAACAAATTTGAAAAAATAAGTCCCACAATGGCAACGCTGACAATGTGCGGTAAAAAGTAAACCGCGCGGTAAAAGCCTTTGAACTTGATGTTTCGGCTCAAAAATATTGCAAGCACCAGCGCAAGAATAATCTCAACCGGCATTTTGTAAACCGCAAATTTAAGCGTCGTGAGCCAGGCGTTCCAATACGTCGGGTCGGAGGTGATTACCCTTTTAAAATTCTCAAGTCCCGCAAAACGGGTGTCGTTCGGAATTGTGTTGTAATAATAAAACGCTTTTTGCGCCGCCCACAAAATGGGATAAAGCGAAAACACGAAAAATCCGATAATCTGGGGCGAAAGCATAAGATACGCCATTCTCCCCTTCGCTTTTTTTCTCGACGCGAAACCGCCGTTATGTACGGCAGGATTTGCATTTTTAACCTTCAAAATCAATCAACCTTCCTGTCTTTTAACGTTGTAATCGGGATTTATCACCGTGCTTGTGTCATAGTCGGGGTGCAAATCTTTGTATTTTTTCGCACCGTCGTTGTAAACCTTGTTTGCGTCGGCAATAAGCGCATCAATGCTCATTTTGCCCGTCCAAACGCTGTTTACAAAGTTGTTTGCAATGGTGGTTTTGCCGTCTGTGTCGGTTTTGATTGTGGGTGAAAGGTCGGTGGAAATTTTCAAAAGCTCACCGAATTCCTTCCAGCCTTTTTTAACGTCCGAACCAAGCTCAATACCGTCTATAACCGAATAATCAAACGGAATCTGCACGCCGCGCTTATAAAGCTCGCGCGCCAAATCGTCACCGACAAACCATTCAAACACCGTCATAATCTTTTCTTTGTCCTTTGTTTCGAGCGATTTTTTGTTTATGCTCGGCGACCAGCTCGGCTGTGTCGGCTGAAGATATTTTTCGTCCGCGGTGTATGTGGGAATGGGCGCAACACCCCAGTCGCATTTTGCCGGGAACTGGTCGTTCAAAACGCCGACGTCCCAAGAATAGCCGATTTTCATACCGATGTTACCCTCTGCGAAACGCGCACGTGCAGGGTCGTTGTCAATGCCCTCCGCACCGGGATAGTAGCTTTCGTCGCTCTTAATCTGCATAATTGCCTCCAAAAGCGGTTTGTAGCCCGAATAGTCAAACGTGCCGTCTTTGGGATTGTAGCCCGAAAAACCGACCGACGGCATAACAACTCTGTCAACGTCGTAGCCGAACCAAGCCGACCATTTGAGCGGAAGAATAATTCCGTATTCTCTCTTTTTCGCGTCGGTGAGTTTTTTTGCGTCCTCAACCATTTCCGCAATGGTTTCGGGAGCTTTCGCCTCGCCCTTTTCGTCTACAATGCCTGCCGATTTAAACATATCTTTGTTGTAAATAAGTCCCATAGTTGTAACCGATACGGGAAGTCTGTAGGTTTTGCCGTTGTATGTATGCCAGCCCTCGGTAAGTCTGCCGTCATATTTTTTAATAAGCTCGTCACCGCCGGGCAAATCCTCGATAGGCGCAATGTAGTCGTTCTGCACACCCTTTTCAAGGTCGACACCGCCGAAAAAGTCGGGCGCCTGATTTGTGGAAAGCGCGATTTCAACTTGTTTTGCAAGGTCGTTTTTGTAGGTGAACATATGCAGGATACGATTGTGAAATCGTTTAAAATTACGGTATCCGTAAGGTTACGTTTAAGTACCTTAATCTTGTTGTTACAGACTTCGGTAAAACCGTTTGAATAAGGGGATATCAAAGGAGTTTAGTATTCCGGTCTGCCAATTCAGCAGTGTTTTAGCGCAATACTTATATTCTTCAATATTACAGCTTTCAGCGGATGAAATCCAGTCAGACATAAGTTGCTTTGCTGTTTGACTGTCATTGGCATCCATAATTTTATAGAATTGCTCCTTAAGATAGTACGCCTGAAGCATTTCATCAGATATGTAAAGCAGAGAATTTGACCGTTCTTTTTTCCAAATCCTTAAGCTTGGTATTTAGCTTTATGAAAAACTTTTGCAGTAGATTGTTTTCGCACAAATTGGGTCTTTATAAAGGTT
>OGHJ01002140.1_pt1 | contig 17845 bp, 7 predicted proteins | sample 1571351 | NCBI WGS metagenome assembly OGHJ01 (sample SAMEA2582037, study PRJEB24529) | metagenome | biome: Human gut stool | place: China | collected 2011 | reverse complement strand
CACCCTGAGCTTGATGAAATCATCTTCTCAGGTGGCGATCCGCTGATGGCAAAGGACCACGAACTGGACTGGCTGCTTACGCAGCTAGAATCGATCCCGCATATTAAACGCCTGCGTATCCACAGTCGTTTACCGATCGTTATCCCGGCACGCATCACTGATACACTGGTTAGCCGCTTTGAGCGTTCATCACTGCAGATCCTGCTGGTGAATCATATTAACCACGCCAACGAAATCGGGGTCGAGTTCCGCGCCGCCATGAAGCATCTGCGCCTGGCCGGCGTGACGTTGCTCAACCAGAGCGTTTTGCTACGCGGCGTTAACGATAATGCGCAAACGCTGGCAAACCTCAGCAACGCGTTATTTGACGCAGGCGTGATGCCTTATTACCTGCACGTTCTGGATAAAGTGCAGGGCGCGGCTCACTTCCTCATTAGCGATGATGAAGCGCGTGAGATTGTGCGCGAATTACTCACTCTGGTATCCGGTTATATGGTACCTAAACTGACCCGTGAGATTGGCGGTGAGCCGAGTAAAACGCCGTTGGATCTCCAGCTGCGCCAGCGCTAATACCTCGAATATAGATGGGCTTAAGTCTGTCTATATTCTCCACGCATCATAATAGACTGTGTTATTTTAGACACCTCAATAAAATCAACCATATCAATAGGTTAATTTAATTATTAACTGGGAAATGGTTAAGGAGAACCGTTTGTCGATTACAATGATGGGTATTAATGCCGGCGTCATCCGCCAGGATAGTCATTTTATTGCGCTGGCGCTGAAAATTAAGTCACCGCGTAATCAAGAGTCACTCTTCTTCCTGCCCGTAATTGTCCTAAAAGATCTGCTGATTGCGCTGGAGTTTCGTCTGTCTCAGCTACCGCAGCTAAGTGCGGAGAAACGCCGCCAATATGAAAAGCTGCGTGATAAAACCGTCCAGAAAATGAGCCGGGATGGACTGCGGGAAGAAAACCTCCGGAACAAGGAAGAAAAAAGGATCACCGGGCGGGATACGGATACCGAGATTTCCCGCAGTGAGAAGAAAGAGGAACTGGATTTTAGTAAACGCAGACATGAACGGCTGAAAGAAGAACGGGAGATGGAACAGCCGGAGCAGAGTTCCAGAAAACCCAGATATAGTAGGGAACATGCAGATATATTGGATGATGAACAAGATATAGCAACTGATGCGGATGTAGAAGAGGGGCTTACAGACGATAGCAGCGAGAACCCCAAATCTGCCTTTCGTACAGAGAGTATCCGTGGACAGCCAAGAGGGGAACGGGCATATCTGGAGACAGTTGCAGACAGCCGGGATCTTCGGAAGAAAAAGATGGTCAGGGATTATGCTGCAAAGGAAAGAAGGAAGGAAAAGGAGACTTCCAGAGAAGAAAAAGCAGCCAAAAGAGAATCTGCCCGTTACCGGGAAACTTCCGAAGTGATGGAAGATTCCCTGGATAAGTTCCACGAGGAGATCAAAGGCAAGTCCAAAAGGGAACGGGTGCTGAAGGAACAGCGGAAAAAAGTTTCCCGTCTGTCTTTTGGTGATGAGGGTGACGGCATGGTACATGGTGCCGGGATCGGTATCCGGAATCCGGCATCGGCAGTCAAAGATGCGGCAGTCACAGCAGCACACTGGAAAACGCACGAAGAAGAGGATGAAAATGCGGCAGTGGAAGGGGCACACCGGGCAGAGTTTGTCGGGGAAAGCCTTGCAAGGAAATCCATCTACATGCGGGAACGGCTGAAAGGGCGAAGGGAAGAATCTCGGAGATTAAAAGAAAGCGTCCTGGATGAAGCAGAAAGGAGCAGGCTGATATTTGAGACTGCCTATGGAAATGAAGCGAAGGACGCAGTGAAAAGAGAAGCAGAGAAGAAAAAGAAATCTGCCCTGCAGAAACTCTTTCAGAAGAAGCGTTACCAGAAGCAGTATCAGGCAGCCAGACAGAGTAAAAAAGTAAAGGATGCAGCGATCACTTCCGCACAGAAGTTTACGGAAAAAGCGAAAGATGCCGTCAAGATGGTGGCGGCACAGAACCGGGGGATTTTTGCCACGGTAGCTGTCTTTGCTCTGATCTTTGTGCTGATCGCAGCCAGTTTTACCAGCTGTACGGCATCTTTGCAGGGAGCTTCTTCAGCAATCATCTCTACCAGCTATTCCAGTACGGATGAAGATATTTATGCCGCTGAAAATGCGTACCGTGCCTTGGAAGAAGCACTGAATACACAGATCAATCAGATGGAATCCACCCATCCGGATTATGACGAATACCGGTACCAGATTGATGAGATCGGTCATAACCCATATCAGTTGATCTCTTATCTTACGGTAAAATACGGCGGCTTCACTTACGATGAAGTGGCAGAGGAGATTAAGGAGATCTTCCGACAGCAGTATGGAATCACCACAGACTCTACCAGAGAAACAGTTACAGAAACCAAGACTGTCCGGGTAGGGGAGTCCTTGGGACTGGTTGTGACAAGTGGGTACTGTAACTGCCCGATCTGCTGTGGCCAGTGGAGTGGCGGACCGACAGCCAGTGGGGCAATGCCGACAGCAAACCATACGATTGCCGTGGATGCGGCGAATCCATTTGTGCCGATCGGGACCCATGTAGTCATGAACGGTGTGGAATATGTAGTAGAAGATACCGGAGCGTTCGCAAGATATGGGGTACAGTTCGATGTTTACTATGACAATCATGCGGCGGCATCCGCACATGGACACCAGACATGGGAAGCCTACATAGCAGACAGCAATGGAAACCAGGAAGTGCAGGTCACGACTACAAAAGAGGTGAACCGTCTGGATGTGACGATGACAAACCACAGCCTGGATGCCGTGTTAAGGAGCCGTATGACAGAGGAAGAACAGGAACGCTACGATGCGTATAACAAATATTATGGCAACCGTGATTATCTGTTTGATCTAAACAGCATACCCACCGGAAGCAGTGGATTTGGTTATGACATACCGGCAGATGCTTTATCTGATCCACAGTTTGCAAAAATGATACAGGAAGCAGAAAAATATCTGGGTGTTCCATATGTATGGGGCGGTTATTCCCCAAGTGGTTTTGACTGTTCCGGTTTTGTGAGCTGGGTTATCAATAACTGTGGAAATGGATGGAATGTCGGAAGATGTACTGCAGATGAGCTGCGGTCACACTGTTCGCAGGTATCTCCATCGGAGGCAAAACCGGGAGATCTGATCTTCTTCCAGGGAACCTATGACACACCGGGAGCAAGCCATGTGGGAATCTATGTCGGCAATAACATGATGATTCACTGTGGCAAGCCTGTCCAGTATACCAGCATTGCAAGTGCTTACTGGCAGGAACATTTTATGGCGTTTGGTCGTCTGCATTAGAGGAGGTGACAGGGCAGATGAACATGAAATTAAAAAAACTTCTGAATGATATTCAGAAAACGGAGGATAAGATTGCTGAATTACAGGAACACCTGAAGCGGCAGAATACATTGAGACAGCAGATGGAAGATATAGAGATCGTTAAGTCGTTCCGTTCCATGAAGCTGGACAGCCGCAGCCTGCTTGTCCTGCTTGACGGGATTCAGAAAGGAACCGTTACGATCCAGATGGATGAGGACGGTGGTATCACGGTGGAGGATACAAAAGCTCCGCAGAAAAAGGAAAACAACGCAGAAGTTCACAGACCACCTGTTGGTCAGATGACAGAAAGAGAGGTTTTAGACGATGAGGAATAAAGTGGTAAAGAAACTGCTTATGATTGCCATGGCAGTCACCATGATCTCCGGGACATCCATTGCTACGGTTTATGCAAATGCAAACCCACCGGCAGAGGAGACAACGACACAGGTAGTAGAAGAAACGGCAACAGAATCAACAGAAGATACGGAGAAGAAAGAGGATACCGGAAGGGTCACCGGGGAAGGGGATAATTCTGCTTTTTCTACTCCGGGAAATGCCCAGCTGGTGGATGATAAGGAAAATGATGATACGAAACAGTTCCTTACCATCCAGACCAAGAAGGGAAATACATTTTACATGGTCATTGACCGTTCCAGCAATACAGAAAATGTATATATGATGTCCCTGGTCGATGAGAATGACCTGGCAGAATTTCTGGATGAGACAGAAAAGAGCAAAGAAACCGAAGAATCAACCGTAGTGATTCCGGAAACCACACCGGAAACTACCCCGGTAGCAGAGGAGGAAACCGGAGTGAAGAAAGAAGAAAAGACAGGAATGAATGTAAAAGGACTTGGAGCAATCGTACTTGCAGCGATTCTTGGAGTGGCAGGTATCGCCGTTTATAAAAAGCATGGACGTGGCAAAGAGGAGGACTATGTAAGCGAACAGCTGGAGTTTTCTGATGGACCGTATGTAAATGAAGAAGAGGATGAGGAAGAAGAATAAACTTCCATCTCCAAAGAAGCAACCAAAATAAGGACAGGGGCAGCCAGAGCAGTTTGGCTGCCCTTTTTTCAGAAAGGACAAAAAAAGTGTATGTCAAAATTTTTAGTGATCGCAGAGAAACCAAGTGTGGCACAGAGTTATGCCAAAAATCTGTCAGCTTATAAAAAAGAGGACGGATATTTAGAAGGGGAGAGCTGTATTATCAGCTGGTGCCTTGGGCATCTGGCAGAGTATGCACAGCCGGAGGAATATGACCCGAAATATGAGAAATGGCAGTTTGATGACCTTCCGATTCTCCCGCAGGTCTGGAAGTTGAAAGTTTCCAGAGATAAAAAGAAACAGTTTGATGTGTTAAAAAGCCTGATGAACCGGGCAGATGTGGACTATCTGGTAAATGGCTGTGATGCAGGAAGGGAAGGGGAACTGATCTTCCAGAGAGTGTATGACCTTGCCGGATGCAGGAAACCGGTGAAGCGTTTATGGATCAGTTCCATGGAAGATACGGCAATCCGGACAGGTTTTCAGACAATGAAAGGAGCAGAGGAATACCGGAATATCTGCATGGCTGCGGTATGCAGGGCACAGGCAGACTGGCTGATCGGAATGAACGGAACCAGGGCATATACGACCTGTTATTTTAAACGTCTGGTTGTGGGCAGGGTGCAGACGCCAACGCTTGCCATGCTTGCGGAACGTCAGGATAAGATTGAGCATTTTCAGAAAGAAGCCTTTTATAAAGTAGCACTGACAGACGGAAGGCTTACGGTAGTTTCTGAAAATATTGCAAATGAGGAAGCAGCCGATCTCCTTGCTTCCTTATGTATGGATTCGGAAGCAGTGATTACACAGGTAAAGAGGGAACAAAAGAAAGCGTTTCCTCCCAAACTTTATGATTTGACCAGTCTGCAAAGGGAAGCAAACCGTTACTTTGGCTATACGGCAAAGAAAACACTGGATATGCTGCAGGAATTATATGAAGAAAAGCTGGTCACTTATCCAAGAACGGACAGCCAGTTCGTGACGGAGGATATGAGGGATACCGTAGAGGAACTGGTAGGGAAAATGCCAGTTTTACTTCCGTTCTTGGATTATGGACAGCTGGGACATAACATCACCAGAGTGATTAACAATGCAAAAGTATCCGACCATCATGCGATTCTTCCAACAAAAGAAGCCGTAGAAAAAGGAATCTCTGATCTGACAGCGGACAAAAAGAACCTGATGATGCTGGTCTGCCAGCAGCTGGTGCAGGCAACAGGGGAAGAGTATCAGTATGAGCAGACGGATATTACGGTCAAATGTCAGGGACATGATTTTACCGCCAGAGGAAAAGTGCCGGTGCAGATGGGATTTAAAGCGGCGGGGAATGCCTTTAAGAACCAGTGCGTGAAAGCCAAGCCGGAAGAAGAAACGGAAAAAGAAACTTCCATCCCATATGGATATGAAGAAGGAATGACGCTTTCTCCGGTAAAGGCAGAAAAGACAGTGCATTTTACTTCCCCGCCAAAACCATTCAATGAAGATACCCTCCTTGCCGCTATGGAAACCGCAGGGAATAAAGACTTTGATTCGGAGACAGAGAAGAAAGGACTGGGGACTCCGGCAACCAGGGCAGGTATCATTGAAAAACTGGTTTCTTCCGGCTATGCAGTCAGAAAAGGAAAGCAGATCTTGCCAAGCACAGAGGGCAGGGAACTGGTGAATGTCATGCCGGCTTATCTGAAATCTGCCGCAATGACTGCCGAATGGGAAAATCAGCTTTTAATGATGGAAAAAGGGCAGATCACCGATACACAGTTTATGGGTGAGATCACTTCTTTAGTCGGTAAGATTCTTTCTGTGTGCAGGGAAATACCGGAAACGGAAAGGAGAAGGTTCCAGAAAGCAAGGGAAGTGATTGGTAAGTGTCCGGTCTGCGGCTCTGATGTCTACGAAGGAAAGCAGAATTTTTACTGCTCCAACAGGCAGTGTGATTTTGCCCTTTGGAAAGAAAACCGTTTCTTAGGAAGCATGGAGAAAACACTGGATAAAAAGATGGCAGTGGAGCTTCTTGATAAAGCCTGCACCCATGTAAAAGGGCTGTATTCCAGAAAAAAAGATATAAAGTTTGACGCAGATCTTTTACTGACACTGGAGGACGGAAAGCCAAGGTTCCATCTGGAATTTCCAAAGAAGAAAAAGAAATAAGGCAAGGAGGTAGGCAGTATGTCGAAATTACAGGACATCCGGGAACTGGCACAGGAACATGCGACATCGGTGAGCAGTTCGCCAAGGGACTGGATGGGTTATATGGATACCGCAGCGAGACTATACCGGTATCCTTTTACAGACCAGTTACTGATCCACGCACAGCATCCACAGGCAACCGCCTGTGCGTCCCTGGAACTGTGGAATGAGAAAATGTTCCGCTGGGTAAACCGGGGAGCTAGGGGAATCGCCCTGCTTGACGAGAATGGTCATAATACCAGACTCCGGTATGTGTTTGATATTTCAGATACGCACATGGTGGCAGGCGGAAGAAGCCCTTACCTGTGGCAGATGCAGGAACATCAGCAGGAAGAGATTCTTACCCATCTGGCAGAAGCGTATGGTCTGGAAGAAAAAGATACAGGGACTTTATCGGATGCGTTGATGGCGGTTGCAAGGGAAATGGTCGCAGACAGTCTGGAAGAATATCTGGACGGCTTGGAATATGCAGCGGAAGGAACGTATCTGGAAGATCTGGATGAAGTTACGGTCCGCAGTGATTTCCGCCAGCTTGCAACGGACAGTGTATATTACATGCTTTGCAGACGGTGTGGTCTGGAACCGATGGAGCTTCTGGAAGAAGAGGATTTTATGCATATTACCGATTATAACCGGCTGTCTGTACTGACCTTTCTTGGAAATGCAGCAAGCCAGATCAGTGAGAGTGTTCTGATTGACATTGGAAGGACGGTACATAAAATTTCTCTGGAAGAAGCCAGAAAAGAGGTTGAAATTTCCAATGAAAGGAATTATAATAACTTTAACACGTTAATGCGTGAAAATAAAAATAAGGGCGTAGAAAACAACAAAGAAGAAAATATCGAGAATGAAGGAGGAACCGACTATGGAACTGACATATCATCGCAAGGGGGATTACCTGTTTCCGAACCTGACCGTAGAGGAGGAAGAAGTGACAATAGGGAAATACGGGATGCTTCGGAGGACATTCCTGAAGGAACACAAGAACAGCCTGTATCAGAGCCTGTTCCTGACAGGAAAGCTGAACAGCCATCTGGCAGAGATCGAGAAGGCAGCACAGGAGAGGATGGACAGCCAGATGGAGAAACTGCTGAAGAACCATCCGGCACCGGACAAGGAAGCAGACCCGATGGCCTGGACAGCACATATGAACGCACTGATGGCAACAGCGGAAGAGAGCATCTTGACGGAATTGGTATACAGCTAGTTGAAGATACAAGAGAAGATGGACTGAGCAAAGCAGAGGAAGAAATTGCCTCTGCTTTATCTTTGCCCGAATATCCCACAGCAAATGAACAGAAAAGGCAGATTGATGAAAGGGTAGCTGCTTTATATGCCGGGGAGATTCCTATTCCGGAAAGTGTTGTGGATGATATTTTACGGACGGGAGGAAACCGGACAGGAAGCCAGCTGCGTATCATCTATAACTTTATGAGTGAACAGTCACCGGGAGAATACACGGAGTTTGTAAAGCGTGAGTATGGAAAAGGCGGCAAAGGTTTTCAGATGGATGGAAGGGAGTATTCCGTCTGGTTTGATGAAACTGGGATGCAGATCGCAGTCGGGCATACGGTGGCAGACCAGATTCTGGATAAAGCCTTTTTATCCTGGAAAGATGTCAGCAGACGTATCCATCAGCTTTTAAATCAGGGAGAATATGCACCGCAGTCTGTATTGGATGCGGCAAGAAGTAATGCAGTAAAAGAACACGCCCAGGCTCTTGCCTATATGAAAGGGGATATGGCAGAAGGAGTAGCGGAGATTGTTTTCGATGAGGAGGATTTACCACATCTTCGCAGTATCTATCCGGAGATCACGGATTATCTGGAAGAAAAGCTGGAGGATCCCCAGTGGCTTTCGGAACTGAATGAAAGACTGGATGCACTGGCAGAAGCCTATGAAGAAAATCATTCTATTATGCGTTTCCATCATTATAATCCTATAAATATCTCAAAGCAGTTTCAGAAGTTTGCGGATGAGGTGATTCCTTATCAGGCTAGGGATGGCTTTGCCTGGAAAGAACATCCGATGTTCATTACACAGGATGAGATTGATGCTTATCTTGCAGGAGGTGGAGCGTATTCGCAGGGCAGGCTTAGGACGTATTCCTTTTATCTGCTGCATGAGGATGAAAGATCGAGGACAGGTTTTATCAAGGAACAGTATGGGATCGGTGGAAGCAGTCATGCACTGTCTGGTGCCGATGATTCACACGCAAATTATGATGGAAAAGGATTGTTTCTTGCAAGAGGTGCTTATGGAAATCCATATACGTCAGTTTTATTATCTTGGAATAAAGTTGCAAATAGAGTAGCTTATCTGATAAAGAATGACCAGTTCCTGCAGGCAGAAGATTATGCTCGTATGCCGGAATATGAACGGGAACAGATGGCAAACAAGGTACTCCGCTTTTATGACCGTCTTCCGGAAGAGATAGACAGACCATTTACGGATGATTTCTTCTGGGAAAAACCAGGAAAAGAAATGGAGGCAGTATTAGAGAATCCAGAGCAGACAGAAGAACTGTTACAGAAGATGGATGCAGCATTGGCAGCTCTTCCATTGGATTTTGAAGCGTATGGGACAAACTACCAGCAGAAAACAGAACTTCTTTCGGAACTCCACCAGTATGCAGAGGGAACCTATACGATTTTCCCGACACCGGAAACAGAACCATCTTTTGCGGAACCATCCGGGCACCAGATGACTATGTTTGATTTCTTGGATACAAAGGCAGTGGCAGAACCGACCGTAGTCGATATGTCAGATGTGGAGGAAATAGAAGAAGAGGTTACTGCCGAAGAATCTATTTCAGAGAGTCTGGAGCAGGAAATAATAGAAACTTCTGAGGAACAGAAAGAACCAGAAGAAGAGGTAACAGCTAAAACGGCAGAAGAACTGGCGGAGTCCTGGGATGAAGGTGTTTTTGCGTATCAAGGGTATCATTTTGAAGCAGTAGGGGTATTGCCGGAAGGAATAGAAGGAAAAGATCTGGTTGCACAGACCCGTTCCAATACAGAACTGCATTTATCAACCTACCATACAGAAGATTTCCCGAAATATTCTTATGAGGAGTTTTATGCAGTCTGTAACGCACCGACCGCTGATGTGTTCCGGTGCCTGGAAACCGGACGCAATTATATTCCCGGAGAAAATGAACTGTTTGGATATGAGGGAGAATTTCAACCATATTTAAAACCGGAAGTAGAAGAGATTGTAACAGAACCGCATAACTTTCGGATTCAGGATAATGACCTTGGAGCAGGTGGTCCGAAAGCAAAGTATAAAGCAAATATGGAAGCCATCCATTTATTGCAGACTCTGGAGCAGGAAGAACGTCTGGCAACACCCGAAGAACAGGAAATTTTATCCCGTTATGTTGGCTGGGGTGGCATCCCGCAGGCATTTGAAGAGAATAACAGTAATTGGACAAATGAGTATCTGGAGTTAAAGAATACCTTATCACCGGAAGAATACAGTGCAGCAAGAGCATCGACCTTAAATGCTTTTTATACATCACCGACCGTGATCCGAAGCATGTATGAAGCACTGGAAAATATGGGACTGAAACAGGGAAATATTCTGGAACCGTCCTGTGGTGTTGGTAACTTTATGGGACTGATCCCGGAGAGTATGAGCAAAACTAATATGTACGGTGTGGAACTCGACCCGGTTTCGGGCAGGATCGCAAAACAGCTTTACCAGAAAAATAAGATTGCCGTGCAGGGATTTGAGGAAACCAGTTATCCGGACAGCTTTTTTGACTGTGTGATAGGCAATGTTCCATTTGGGGCGTATCAGGTCAGTGACCGCAGATATGACCGGCATCATTTTCTGATCCATGATTATTTTATCGCAAAATCCCTTGATTTGGTTCGTCCCGGTGGTGTGGTAGCCGTGGTGACTTCCAGTGGGACGATGGATAAGCAGAATCAGGCAGTCAGACAGTATTTTGCAAACCGGGCAGAGTTATTAGGGGTGATCCGCCTTCCAAATAATGCGTTCCAGAGAAATGCCAATACAGGTGTTGTTTCCGATATTTTATTTTTCCAGAAAAGAGACAGGGCTTCCATCGAGGAACCGGACTGGATACATCTGAAGGAAACTGCCGAAGGATATTCGGTCAATGCGTATTTTGCAGATCATCCGGAAATGGTGCTTGGAGAGTTTACAACGGAGAGTACCCAGTATGGAAAGCAGGAAGTAACCGTAAGACCAAAAGAGGGAATCACCTTAGAGGAGCAGTTAAAGGAAGCTGTAAAGCATATACATGGTACCATTACGGAACTGGAACTTTCCGACACCGAACTGGAAGAAGATGTGGTGTCCATTCCAGCAGACCCAGAAGTAAAGAATTTCAGTTATACCGTAGTGAATGATGAAGTCTATTACCGGGAAAATTCTGTGATGAATTGGATGGACCTTCCGGCAATGACAGCGGAACGTGTCAAAGGGATGGTGAAGATCCGTGATGTTACGAATGAACTGATCCAGTGCCAGATGGAAGAGGGAAGCGATGAACAGATCACAAAGCTGCAGGGAAAACTCAATGAAGAATACGATACCTTTACAGCAAAATATGGTCTGCTTAGCAGTAATGCCAATAAGCGGGCATTTAGCCAGGACAGCAGCTATTGTCTTTTGACTTCTCTGGAATTTCTGGATGATAAGGGAGAACTGAAACGGAAAGCGGATATTTTTACCAAAAGGACAATCCGCAGGGCAGAAACGGTAACTTCTGTAGATACTGCCAGTGAAGCACTTGCGGTTTCTATCGGTGAGAGGGCAGGCGTTGACCTTTCCTATATGGCACAGCTTTCCGGGAAAACAGAAGAGGAGCTTACCGAAGAACTGGCAGGGATAATCTTTAAGAACCCGATCAGTGAAAAATGGGAGCCATCGGACGAATATCTTTCTGGAAATGTGAGGGAGAAACTGCAGATCGCCAAACAGTTTGCAGAAGATCACCCGGAATATCAGGTGAACGTGCAGTATTTGGAGCAGGTACAGCCAAAAGATCTGGATGCATCAGAGATTGAGGCAAGACTTGGGGCAACCTGGATCTCCGAGGATTACATTACACGGTTTATGGCAGAGACATTCCATACACCAAGATATTATGTAGGGAGCAAGGTCAAAGTCCAGTATGCCGAAGTGACCGGACAGTGGAATGTTATGGGAAAGAATGTGGACAGCTACGGAAATGCTCTTGTCACTTCCACTTATGGAACACAGAGAGCCAATGCCTACCGCCTTTTGGAAGATGCCTTAAACCTTAGAGATACCAAGATTTATGACACGGTACAGGATGCCGATGGAGAACACCGGGAATTAAACCGGAAGGAAACGATGCTGGCACAGCAGAAGCAGGAACTGATCAAAGAGGAATTTAAGGAGTGGATATTTAAAGACCTGCACCGACGGGAAGATCTCTGTAAGATCTATAATGAACGATTTAACAGCATCCGTCCACGGGAATATGATGGAAGCCATATTCAGTTTGTCGGCATGAATCCGGAGATCACTCTGATGCCGCATCAGAAAAACGCAGTGGCTCATGTGCTGTATGGAAATAATACGTTACTGGCTCATTGCGTAGGAGCTGGAAAGACATTCCAGATGATCGCAGCCGGTATGGAATCAAAACGGCTGGGACTCTCACAGAAGAATCTTTATGTTGTGCCAAACCATCTGACCGAGCAGTGGGGCAGTGACTTCTTACGCCTCTATCCGGGAGCAAATATTTTGGTGGCAACGAAGAAAGACTTTGAACCAGCAAACCGAAAACGGTTCTGTTCCCGTATTGCGACAGGGGATTATGATGCGGTGATCATCGGACATACACAGTTTGAGAAAATCCCTCTTTCAAGGGAACGTCAGATTGCCATGCTGGAAGATCAGATTGCAGATATTACGTTTTCCATTGAAGAAGCAGCACATCAGGCAGGGCAGAATTATACCATCAAGCAGTTGGAAAAAACAAAAAAGAGTCTGCAGGCGAGGATGAAGAAACTCAATGACCAGACCAGAAAGGATGATGTAGTAACTTTTGAGCAGTTGGGTGTAGACCGGCTGTTTGTGGATGAAAGCCATAGTTTTAAGAACCTTTTTTTGTATACAAAAATGCGGAATGTGGCGGGAATCTCACAGACGGATGCACAGAAAAGTTCGGATATGTTTATGAAATGCCGGTACATGGATGAACTGACCGGCGGCAGAGGGATCACCTTTGCTACAGGTACTCCCGTATCGAACAGTATGACGGAGCTTTACACTATCATGCGTTATCTCCAGTATGACACACTCATGCGTATGGGCATGGGACACTTTGATTCCTGGGCGGCAACGTTCGGGGAGACAGTAACCGCAATCGAATTATCACCGGAAGGAACGGGCTATCGTGCAAAAACACGGTTTGCCCGTTTTTTTAATCTTCCGGAGCTGATCTCCATTTTTAAGGAAGCTGCAGATATTCAGACTTCTGATATGCTGAATCTTCCAGTGCCGGAAGCAGAGTTTATCAATGAAGTCTTAAAACCAAGCGAGGAACAGCAGGAAATGGTCGGGGCATTTTCGGAACGTGCGGAAAGCGTAAGGGCAGGCTTAGTAAATCCGACCGAGGACAACATGCTGAAAATCACGAATGATGGAAGAAAATGTGCCCTTGACCAGAGACTGTTGAATGAACTTCTCCCGGATGCCGAAAAAAGCAAGGTCAATACCTGTGTGGAAAATGCTTTTCAGGTATGGGATGAGGGAAAGACAGACCGGACAACCCAGCTGATCTTTTGTGACTTGTCTACTCCAAAAGGGGATGGGACTTTCAACGTATATGATGATGTCCGGAACAAACTGGTTGCCAGAGAAGGTATCGTTGATGTTGGCGCCAAGCCAGTTTCCGTCCACGCGGAAGGTCTGCTTTCCAGCCAGGAAGGGGTCGGTGGGATCCAGATATTTGCCTGCGGAACCAAATTTGGCTACGTTTTCAACGCCGAATTTCTCACGGTACATCACCGCATATTTCAAAGCCATGAGGTTGCCTTCGTTGTCGGGCGACGCAGGCTTTCCGTTTTCATCGTACCAGCCGCCGCCCAGCGCCGCCGCAAAGTTGTCTGTATAATAAACAGAGGGAAAATCCGGATAGCCCATCACGTCAATCGTTCCATCCGGATTGAGCTTTGTGGTGTTGACAGCCATCTCATACATTTCTTCCATTGTTTTGGGCGGCTCGGTATAACCTGCTTCAGCCAGCAGCGTTTTATTGTAAAACAGCGCCATCAGGTTCATGCCGGCGGGCAGCGCGTAGGTTTTCCCCTCATATTTGCAGGCTTCCAGCGTGGAGGGAATGATGTCGGACAAGTCGGTATTGTTCTTGGCAATATAGTCATCCAGCGGGAGCATGATGCCTTTCGAAGCATAGGCGCCGATGTTGTTTGTAAAGTCATCCGTAATGTCGGGTCCGTCGCCGGATTGAATCGCTACCATGATCTTCTGAGAATCCGGTACGGAGAGGGCCTCCACATAATATTTATCGCTCTGCGCGTTGTAAGCCGCCACAGCGTCATCCAAGTATCCGGCTTCTACACCGGTCCACAGATGCCAAAGCACGACCTTCTCCTTCTCTGCTTCGGGAGCTGCAGGCTCTGCCTGTCCCTCTGACGAAGCAGACGGTGCGGAAGAACTGCCGTTGGCGCCGCCGCAGGCTGTCAGCATGCCGCAGAGCATTGCACCGGCGAGGCCCAGGGCCAACACTTTTTTGATCGACCTTTTTTTCATGAAACTCAACCTCCATTTTATATTTGAATCCGGCTTTCGCCGGATCAATTTTGAGGATCGTGCTTTTCGCAGCCGAGCAAACATTTTTTTGCCTCCGGCCCTGGATATGTACTCCGCCGGATGCGAAAACATTCGTGCCGCACTGCGGCTCCTCTCCCGCTTCCCCGTCCTCACCCGTTTGGCGAAATGGATTTTTCCGACAAAAAGGTAATTTTTTCAGCCTTGAGCGGTATCTTTTCAAATTCATTGCCATCCCAGCAAATTCAGTATACAATAGCTGATGAGGCAAATCCACGCAAAATGGAGGCAAAATTATGCAGATTCAATCAAGCTGCACAGAAAGCATCGCAGACAAGTTAAAAGTTCTGTACGAACATACCGTTTTTGAAAAAGGCGATCCATTCTTTTTATGGCCGCAGAATTCCCCCGGCAAAATGGACACCCACGCAAGGTATTTGCATTATCACAACGAACTTGAACTGGGCTGGTGCACGGAAGGCAGCGGGATATTTTTTGTGGAGGATAAGGTCATCCCATTTCAGGCTCCCTGTGCCTCGGTCATCTACCAGGGGCAGATCCATATCGCCCAGAGCAATCCCGATAAGCCCGCAAAATGGTATTTTATCAATGTCGATGAATGCATTCTCAGCGCCAAAGATGACGAATCCCTTACGGCGGGACATATCGGCGCCCCCATACTGGATGACTCCACTGCCGAGGGCCGCGATATCCTGACACTCGTTCAGATGGTGGTGGATGAATTGCAGGCCAAAAGGCCCGGCAGCCGCCAATGCGCAGAGTGGCTGGGGAGAAGCATTCTATACAAGCATGCACGTCTCTCCGACCACCGCCAGGTTGCCCCTTGGCGTCTTGCCGAAGTCTCACCTGCAGTGACCTATGTTTCCAACCATTATGCCGAGCCTTGCCCGATCGAAACGCTGGCACAGCTCTGCAATATGAGCGTATCGACCCTGCGTCGAAAATTTTACAGCGCATTGGAATGCGCGCCTTCCGATTATATCCACCGCGTCCGCATCGGAGCGGCAACGGTAATGCTTTCCGCCGAGAATAAATCGATACTGGAAATATGCCACCAAGTGGGCTATATGTCCCTGTCCAGCTTCAATCGCCAGTTTCGCAAGCTGACGGGCGAAAGCCCGCGCGAAATGCGCAACCGCATGCGAAAAAAGCAGACATCCCCCCTTCCGGAGTGAGCCGGTACAAAAGCTGCGCCCAAGCCATTCAGCTAAGGCAAAAGCATCTGTCTCCGGCGTTGCTCCCCATACGAAAAAGTGCGTTTCCCGTTTGGGAAACGCACTCATTTTTTCAAAGCCTCAGAGCGCCTGTAAACAGCATCGGCCGCTCAGCAGAGCGACTGTATACTCCATGCCGTAAGCCAGCGCGTCTTCGTCCAAGCGATACCGGGCATTATGATGGGGAGCATCGCTTCCCTTTTCCGGGTTTGCCGCGCCCAGCTCAAGGAAAAAACCCGGGCACACCTGGTCGTAATAGCAAAAATCGTCTCCCGGCGCGATCGGTGAAAGCTCATGCACCGCCTGCGTGCCAAAGGTTTGCGCAATCATATTTCGCGCCCAGCCGGTCAGCGCCGGATCGTTGCGGATGGAATCGTACCCGCGCACATATTCCACCTGCACATCCGCCCCTGCCGAGGCGGCAATGCCTTCGCTGATCTCGCGGATACGCCGCTCGGCAGTGGCGCGCACCCGCTCATCGTAGCTGCGCACCGAGCCGGTCAAATGCATGCTGCCGGGTATAATATTGTAGGCCGAGCCGGAATGGGCCTGGCATACCGAGAGCACCGCCGGGTCGCTGGGCCGAAGCGAGCGGGAAAGCACGGTCTGCAGCGCAAGGATGATCTGTGCGCCGGTCACAATAGGGTCTATGCATTCCTGCGGCATGCTGGAATGTCCGCCGCGGCCGGTGATCTCGATCTCAAAACGGTCCGTGGCCGAGGTGAGAACGCCGCTGCACACGCCGAAGCTGCCCGTGGGCAGCGTGCTTGTGAGATGCAGACCGAACACCTCGTCCACACCCTTCAGCACGCCGGCGCGGATGACTTCCACCGCACCGCCGGGAGGGGTCTCCTCCGCATGCTGAAAAATAAAGCGCAGTTCCCCGCACAGCTCCTCCCGCCGGCGGCACAGCAGCCGCACGGAATTCAGCAGGATAGCCGCATGCCCGTCATGGCCGCAGGCGTGCATCACGCCTTCATTGCAGGAGCGATAATCCAGCTCGTTTTCCTCGCGGATGGGCAGCGCGTCGATGTCCGCACGAATGGCGAGGCAGCGGCCGGGCCTTCCGGTGCGCAGTACCGCCATCACACTGGTGGGTGTAGGACGGCTGAGTTCCAGCCCTTCCAGTTCGCACAGCGCCTGCTCCAGATAATCCGCTGTCTTGTATTCCCGGAAAGACAGCTCGGCATGCCGGTGCAGCCAGCGTCTGTCCTCGATGCACTGCGGCAGAAGCTCCAATACCTGTTGATGCAGATTTTTCATAGCCAACGCCTCGATTTCTTGCAGTGATCAGAAAATAAAATACAGTACCATAAGCACGCCAAGCACCCAGGCGGGCCACTGCGGGACGTACTTCGCATCGCGGTTTACAAGCGCGCGGATGACGCTGACCACCAGATAAGTGAACATGCCCAGCGCGATGCCCGCGACATAGTCGCCTTTATAGGCAGTCACCAGAAGCATGACGGCCACAGGCAAAAATTCAGAGCCCGAAAAGTCTACGTCGCGCAGCGTTTCCAGCATGGAGATGCCCACCACGATCAGCGCGCTGCCGGTTGCCGCGCCGGGAATCATGAGGAACAACGGGCTGAACAGCATGCACAGCAGGAAGAAAAACGCGGTGCTCAGGTTGGAAAGGCCCGTGCGGCTGCCGCTCTCAACCCCGGCGGCGCTCTCCGCAAAGCAGCTCACGGTGGTGATGCCGAACAGGCTTCCCAGGATGGTAGCGCTGGAGTCCACCAGGAACACCTTGCCGAAGGCCGGGAAATTCCCGTCCTCATCCAGCAGCCCCGCTTTGCCCGCCATGGCGAGGCCCGTGCCCAATGTGCCGAAGAAATCATTGATCAGCAGCATGATGATGAACGGAACAAAACTCAGTTTGAGGGCGCCGAGAATATCCACCTGGAACGCCACATTGCCGATGGATGCCAGCGCACCACGGGTGAAAATATTTTCGGGCAATACCGTAACGCCCATGGGGATACCGATGATCGTTGTAAGAACAATAGAGATCAGCAGTGCGCCCTTGATTTTATAGGTGCGGCCGTTGACCGTGATTTTGAGATACGTCAGCAGCAGGGCGATGGCCAATAAACAGGCACCGGCGATATACCAGCACATGCCGCGCGCGTGCAGCGTTTGGGACGGCGGGGCGGGTTCCTCGACCGCAGGCGACTCGGTTGCGATG
>OGHJ01002137.1_pt1 | contig 17865 bp, 12 predicted proteins | sample 1571351 | NCBI WGS metagenome assembly OGHJ01 (sample SAMEA2582037, study PRJEB24529) | metagenome | biome: Human gut stool | place: China | collected 2011 | reverse complement strand
ATGCCTCTGCGGGGAGAACCGTGTAAGCAACGGTTGCTCTGCGGCCGGCGGGAACTGTTACGTTTTCAACTTCGATGGAGGTGGGAACTACGGGTGCGCCGACGTATACATTGTCAACGTTTGCATAGTCGCCTTCCTTATCAACGGAGCTGTCCTTCTGGTAGGTCCAGGTGACGGTGTGTTCACCTGCGGTGAGCTCAACTGCATAGGTGGTCCAGGTTTCAACGCGGTTCCACTTTGCAACTTCGGTGCCGTCAATAAAGAGGTGGAGACCATCCCAAACGGTGTCGCCGAAGCCTTCGCCGAAGGAGCGGAAGTCGAACTGGAGGATGTCACCCGCAGCCGCGGTAACCGTGGTGGAAACCGTGGAGGTGGAACTTGCAACGTTGACGTTGGTGCTCTTGCCCCAGGTTTCTTCAACGATCCAGGGATAATCGCCGTCGGTGGTGAAGTGGAGGGTGCCGCCTGCAACGTTCATTGCCTCATCCAAGTCGCTGCCAGGACCGGGAGTGGGCGTGGGAACTTCGGTGGGGGTGGGGGTTACAGTGGAACCGCCGGTTACTTCAACGATCGCATCAACATCGGTGTGTTCAATGGGAGTGGAAGTGCCGCCCATGGGGAAGTTATTGAACTCAACAACGTTGAGATCAAAGTTGTGTTCGCCGTTCGCAGCGTCAGCCTTCGCACGGAAAGTGAGAGTGAACAGAGTGCCGTATGCGGTGAATCCGGCATTGGGCATCATTGCGCCGAAACGAATGCTGCCGGGAATGCTGAAGCCATCAAGAATTGCGGTACCGCTGTTTTCAATCATCTGGTTCATGACAGCACCGGGCTCGTCGTGCAGATACTCGAATGCATCGGTATCATAGTCAAGACGGAGGTTGAGAACATGTGCCTCGTAGTCGATGACACCGCCGATGTTCACTGCAACCTGGAATTCTTCGCCTGCCGCAACGCTTGCAGGTGCTGCAGCGGAGAATGTAACATCGAGGGGAACCAGCGTGGGTTCGGGGATCGTAGTGGGAGGTACGGGGGTAACAGGGTTCTCAGTGGGAGGTTCGGGAGTGCCGCCGCCGGAAACCTCAACGAGGTCGAGGTTGAGCCTGAACATGTCGGTGACGCCATAGTGACGGAACGCAACCTGAACGGTCTGGCCTGCATATGCGCTGATGTCTACGCTGCCCTGCTGATAGGTGTCGGAAGCGGTGAAGTGACCGAGTTCGGCACTGGTGGTGCCGTTTGCGATTACATATACGCCGAAGGTTTCAGCCGAATAGTCGGGATCCTGACCTGCATACCAGAAGGTAACGGTGTTGCCTGCAACGAATTCCGGGCTGATGAGCCAGTTGTCGGGATTCAGTGCAGTGCCGCCGCCGAATGGGCTGTTCTGGAAGGAAGCGGATGCCATGCAGTGGGTGCCTTCGTATACGTTGTAGTTGGAACCGCTTGCATCCATCCATTCCCAGTTGTAGCCGTCGCCGTCGTCATCGCGGATGGTCCAGCCTTCAGCGAAGGGATCGGTTTCAAAGCCCCAACCGGTTGCACCGGGGTCGGGAGTGGGAGCGGGAGTGGGTGTGGGTGTGATAGCCGGGGTGGCAGTCGGAGTGGGTTCTTCGATGCCGGGAGTTACGGTGATGTCAGTCCTGTCGTACTGACCATCGAGGGATACCGTGAGGGTGTAGGTGTTGCCTGCCTCGAAGGTGTAGTCGTTTGCCCTGCCGCCAATGGAACCGCTGTCGGAAGCGATCCAGATACGGTCGCCGGGAGTCGGGTTCGTAATGCACCAGTCATAGGTGCCGGCGGGAACGAGAACGTAGTCCATGCCGGAAACAACGATGTTGCTTGTGGTGAGAATACCGTCTGCATTCTCAGGAATCTTGTATTCGAATACGTCATACAGACCTGCGGGAGCATTGCCGCTCTGGGTGAGAGGACCCTGTGCGGGGATCTCGTTGCCGTATGCGGTTGCGTCAGCATCAAGAAGCATCTGATAACCGCTGCCGTCCTGGAAGACGCCGGTTTCACCTGCATTGATGTTGAGAACGATCATTGCATAATCATCTTCACTGATTTCGTTAACGGTGAGAACCGCGGATGCGGTTGCGCCGGAAACGTTGTCGGTGATGGTGATGGTGGTTGTGCCTGCTGCGAGTGCGTAAACCTTGCCATCTGCATCGATGGAGGCAACTGCTTCATTGCTGGAAGTGAATACGAAGTCGGAGATTTCGTATTCTTCGGGAGTGAAGACAGCGCGGTTAACGATGTTGGTGTTGGTGCCGGTGAACATGCTGAAGTCAGCGAGTTCAATGGTTTCGATTTCGGTGGGAAGAACTTCCGCCGCATGCATTTCAACAAGGCCCTTGCCGTTGCCGTTATTGCTTGCATGGTTGTAGGGAGTTACAACAACGTAGTAAGTGCCTGCGGTTTCGAATACGTATTCGATGCCGGAATAGGGGCTGATGCCGAACGAAGCACCGTCGTCGTTATGATCGAGGTAGTTGAATTCGGAATCGTACAGGGTCATGAAGGTGTCTTTCCTGTTGGGATCGTTGGAATCACCGGGGGTTCCGCCGTACCAATAGGTGTTGAAATAAATCTTCTGGCCTGCTTCAACGTTGATGCTGAAACCGGTTGCATAGGTGTAGGTAAGGGTGTTGGTGTTTCCCCTTCGGATGAGCACGGGAGTTCCGCCGTAACCCGGGCCGATACCGACTTCAAGATTGTCATAGGGGAGGGGGTTCATGCTCGTGAAGTTGATGCTGTCAAGACCGGGGAAATCCTCGGGAGCAACAACAGTAACTTCGCAGGTGCCGGTAACACCGTTTGCGCTGGTCGCGTTGATGGTGACGGTACCGGGAGCAATACCCTTGATCTGGCCGTTTACAGAAACGGTTGCAATGGTTTCATCCTCAGAGGTCCATGCAACGGTGGTGTCGGTTGCATTCTCGGGGATAACGTTTGCAACGAGGGTTTCGGTTACGGAAGTTGTAACAGGAATAGTGATTGCTGCGGGAGCGATAACGATTTCGGTAACAGCAACTGCTTCCTCTACGGTAACTGCAATAACATCGGTGAAGCCGCCGTCAACGGTGGTTACGGTGATGTTTGCGGTGCCGGGAGCAACGCTGGTTACAAGACCGCTTGCATTAACGGTTGCAATTTCGGTATTGTCGCTTGCAAAGGTGACGTTCTTGTTTGCTGCATCTGCGGGAAGAACGGTCCACTCGAGCCGAGCAGTCCTTGCAAGAGGCATGGTGAGAGCGTCCTGGGAGAACTCAACGCCGGTGACGTTGACGATATCCATGAACTGAATCTCATCCAGCCAAGCGGTGTCATCAAGACGATCGCCGCTGCTGTCCTTCCTGTAGCCGATGGTGACGGTGTGTTCGCCTTCGGGAACAATGTAGGTGTAGTTCAGCCATTCTGCGGCACGATCGCCGGAAAGAATGTACTTGCTGTCTGCATCGGTGGGAGCAACAACGGTGCCGTCAATGCTGACAAAGACATAGTCCCAGTTTGCTTCGCTGCTGACTTTGTAGTTGAAGCTGAGAAGCTTGGAAGCAGTAAGGTTTACGGTGGTGGTAACACCGGGCTGAGTGTTTCTCTGGCCCTGGTTGGAGCTCTTTACGTAGTCATTTTCAACAACAAAGGGATAATCCGCATCGTTCTCGAAATGGAGCGTGCCGCCCTGTACGTTAAGAGCCTCGTCAAGAGTCATTTCCTCACCGGGAGCGGGAGTCTCGGGGATGGGAGTTTCGGGAGCGGGAGTCTCGGGGATGGGAGTTTCGGGGATGGGAGTTTCGGGCTGGCCAACGACAACCGCGCCGTTATTCGCAATATAAGCGATGGGAGTCGCGGTGGTGGAGCCTGCGGGCATGTTCGCAAAAGTCACAACATTGATGGTGAGAGCGGCATTGCCGGTCGCATTTTCGTTGACTGTGAAATTCATTGTGAACAGAGTGCCGCCGGCGGTCATGCCGTCGTAAGCATAGAGCAGACCGAGTTTAACCTTGCCGAGTTCGGATTCGGTATCCAGAACTTTCATGGTTGCGCCGCTGATAGCGTCGCCTTCGGTTGCGCTGTTGAGAGTGAGAGCTTCAGCGTCATACTGAACGTTCATGTTCATGGCATGGCACTCAAAGTTGCTGCCCGTGAGGGTTACGGGGATCGAAACCGTGTCGCCGGGTTGGGCGTTGACGGTGGGAACCTCGAACACAACTTCGCCCTCTGCAACTGCGGGGATGGTAACAAGTGAGAATACCATCAGTGCCGCAAGAAGCGCTGCAAAGAATCTTTTCATGTGGTTCTCCTTCCAACATTTTATAAGTCTAAAGCCTTGTTCCGCCCCAGCGGGCAGATCGGCAATAGCTTCGTGAATTGAACGAATGGCATGTGTACTCCTCCATTCCACTATATTATATCAAGCATCGGGCGTTTATGCAAATATTTTTTTTAAAAAATCGGAAGTTTTTTTGCCTGTGATTTCAATTTGTTTTGATGTTTTTCTTTTTTTTACAGTATTTACTGTTTTTTGTTTGCTTAGCATTATGTCAATATATTCTTTTCATCGGGGTTCTCTGCCGCAATCTGCACATTTACCGCCGAAGTCACGGCTGTATTCCCCCGCTGTTCAATATTCTTCCCCGCAGCACACGAACCCCGCAGGGCTTGCGCTCTGCGGGGTCCGCCGCCCGACAAAGTCGGGGTGAATCAATTCAGTTTGCTGCAATGCCGGCCTTTCGGCCGCACTGCACCGAGGTTAGGCTCAGTCTTCTTCCTTCTTGCGGAAGATAACAACGCCTGCGCTCGCAACGATCGCTGCAATACCAACGCCGATGAGGCTCATTGCGCCGGTTATAGGCGGATTGGGAGCATCGGTGGGAACTGCGGTGGGTTCATCGGTGACGCCGGGCTCATCGGTGACGATGGGCTCGCTGCCGACTACGATTGAACCGTTCTCTGCGAAGAACGCGATGGGCGTGTTCTCGCCGCCTACGGGCATGTTGAAGAATTCCTTAACGAGGATCTCGATGGGCATTTCCGTGCCGTCCTCAAGGCCTTCCGCAACGGTGAAGTTCATGGTGAAGATCTTGCCGCTGCCGCTTACCGGGTCGGTGGGAAGCATGGAGCCGAGGCGTACGCTGCCGGGGATGCTCTGGAAGTCGAGGATGTTCATGCCGCCAAGATCCTTGATGGCCTTCATAATCTCGCCTTCGTCAACGCTGTTGAGCGTGAGCTTCTCTGCGTCGTACTGTACCCAGATGTTCATGCCGTTTGCCTCATATTCACCGTCGATGGTGAGATCGACGCTGACCTGGCTGCCTGCTGCAACATAGTGCGTGCCGCCGACGCTGAAGATAACGTCACCGGGTGCGGGAGTTACGGGCTCGGGAGTATCCGTGGGAATCTCGGGAGTGGGAGTTTCGGGCTCGGGAGTATCCGTGGGAGGCTCGGGAGTGGGGCTGTTGGTGATAACAGGGGTGGGAGAATCCGTAATAACGGGAGTTTCGCCGCCGCCGGGGATGATTTCAACATCGGTTGCGTCATTCTGGCCGAGGAGATATACGGTGAAGTTGTAGGTGTAACCTGCTTCGAATTCGTAATCATCCGCACGACCGCCGATGTTGCCCTGAGCGGAAGCGATCCAGATACGGTCACCGGGAGTCGGGTTCGTAATGCACCAGTCATAGGTACCTGCGGGTACTTCGATGGTAACGGTGTTGTTGATAACGATGTTGCTCGTTGTGGTGCTGCCGTCTGCATTTACGGGAATCTTATACTCGAATGCATCGTACAGACCTGCGGGTGCGTTGCCGCTCTGGGTGAGAGGACCTTCTGCGGGGATCTCGTTGCCAAATGCGGTTGCATCTGCATCGAGGAGCATCTGGTAACCGGAACCGTCGCCGAATACATCACCTGCGGTGAGGCTGATGGTTGCCATGCCGCCGGGTGCGGGGGTGTTGGGGTTCTGGGTGGGAGTGGGTTCCTCGGTGGGAGGTACGGGAGTGGGCTCACTGCCGCCGGTGATGGTAACGGTTGCGTTATTTACAACGTTGGCAATGGGGGTTGCCTGACCGCCGGTGGGGAAGTTTTTGAACTCAGTGATGACGAGAGCGAGATCGCTTGCGCCGTTTGCTGCACCTTCCTTAACGCGGAGCGTTACGGAGCAGATGGTGCCGCTCTGAGTGAAAGCAGCGGTGGGCATCATGACGCCGAGGCGCATGGAGCCGGGGATGGTGGTGGCATCAACAAGCTGAGTGCCGCCGAGGTCGATGATCTGGTTGAGAACATCGCCGCGAGTGTGGGACACATACTCGAATGCATCAGCATTATAGTTGAACTGCATGTTGAGTACATGTGCTTCGAAAGTGCCGTTCACGGTGAGGTCAACGGTGATTTCGTCGCCGGGGGTTGCCGTTGCGGGTGCATTTTCAACTGCGAATACAACTTCGCCGTCTGCAAGCACGGGGATGGCTACAAGGGAAAGCACCATCATTGCCGCTACGAGCATTGCAAGAAACTTTTTCATGTGGTTCTCCTTCCAACATATTTTTTTGCAGCTTTTGCTGCTTCGACCGAGCAGACGCTGTTGCACGTCCGCGCCAATCGGACATTATTCTATCAAAAAAATAATGAATGTGCAATTCCCAAAGCAAAATGCTCTTTTTTACTTGGTGACATTTGAATATTCAATTTTCCCTTCACTGCCGTAAATATCGCGCATTCTATCAACATTCTCTTTTCGTAAAAATAAATAATATATTTTTAATTTCAGCCATAATCAACCTAAATTTGCACCAAATTACATTCCATCGCCAACTTATCACGCATATATCGTCCGCCGAACGAGCAGAATAAAGGCATTGGAACACAAAAAAGTCCAAAGCCTGAACAAACGGATTATTCTGAATACTGAAAGGAACAGAACAATGAATCGCAAGCAACAAATCAAGTGGCGGTTTCGCAGATTCCGCCTTCGCTCAGCAGTTTTTATGCGCCGCAACGGGCTTTATCTTGCCCTTGCGGGCTGTCTCGCCTCCCTCGGCGGCGCAGCAGTTTTGATTTTTACGGCCGGAGGGAACGATGCCCCGAATGCACCGGTCAACCGTTCGGACGACCAAAGGCTTGAAAACGTGCTGAACACTGTTTCCGCCGAAAGCGGCACTCCGGTGCCCGCCGTTGAAACGCCGGCCGCAGGCACGGCCTTGCCGCGCCCAACGCCGCTTGCACTGCCGGAATTCACGCCCATGCCCGAACTTTCGCCCGAACCCGAACCGACAGCGGACGGAGTTTTGTCCGGATTGAAGCCGCCGGTTGACGGAACCGTTATGAAGAGCTTTGCAATCAACTCTCTGCTTTATTCGGAGACGCTTCATCAATGGATGACGCATCCCGGAGTTGACATAGAATGCAGCAAGGGCAGTGAAGTCCGTGCAATTGCGGACGGAACGATTGAAAATGTTTACGTTGACGACAGACTCGGGGTCACAATCGTCATCTCTCACGCAAACGGCATGGCAAGCGTTTACTCCAATCTGAAGGCTGAGCCGCCCGTGAATATCGGCGACAGAATCACCGCCCGTCAAGTCATTGGCTGCATCGGCGACACGGCAATCAGCGAATGCGCGGAGCGGAGTCACCTGCATTTTGAAATCCGTGTCAACGGCAGTCCTGTCGATCCCGAAAGTATTATAACCTTTATTAAGCCTTGAACAGTCGTGAACAGCGGACAACGAATCGGAAACAGGCATTTGCGGAAATGAGATTAAGGCAGTGAGCTTAAATAAAAGTCATATGCCTCCCTCATTTCCCCGCCGTTCACCGTTCCCGATGCCTTTTAAACCCGAAAAATCGTCCGCGGCTGCGGCACTTTTTTAATTGCAAAATTCGCCCGCGCGTTTTATAATAAGGTCAGTTTCAATCCGGCGCAGTTTCCGAACCGGATTCGCAGCAGATTTTCGAATGGAGAAATATTATGAAAACGCTTACCGTTATCCCGCTTGCAACGCCGCAGACCGTTCCTCAGAACTCACTCGAAGCGGTTAAATCCGTTGACCGACTGTATTTGCAGACAACGGAGCATATATGCGCAAATGCCGCACTCCGCATCCGTCCCGAAGCGGTTTCAATGGATGATTTATACAGCGAATGCTTTGATTTTGACGAATTGAACGAACGCATTGCCGAAAGGCTTGCGGCGGCATTCGAATCCGAGAATGCGGAAAACCTCAACGTCGGCTATGCCGTCCTCGGCCGCGGCGTTGAAGGTGAGCTTGCCGCGCTGTTGTGCAGCCGTGCGAACGAAAGCGGATTTACCGTCCGTTTCATGCCCGCGCCGGGCTTTGCTGAATCTGCGGTTTGTGCCGCCGCAAACTGCGGGCATATTGCGCCGTGGTCGGGTTATGATATTCGTTCGGCGCATTCCTTCAATATAATAGGAACGGATTTCCCCGTTGTTATTGAAGAGACGGACAACCTGCTTATCGCGGGCGAAATCAAACTTCGGCTGAGCGAGTACTACCCGGATGAATCCGATGTTTTTGTCTGCACAATGAACAACTGCGGAGAATACGATGTTAATTGCCTTCCGCTGCACCGAATGGATCACCCGGAAGCGGAAAAGCTTTACGGTGCGGCAACCGTCGTTCTTGTTCCCCCCTGCGGGCTTTTGCAGCGTACACGCCACGGCATTGACGGGCTGCTTGAAGTTATGCATCGGCTCCGTGCTCCCGGCGGCTGCCCGTGGGATGCGGAGCAAACCCACGAAAGCCTGCGCTCCTCGCTGCTGGAAGAAACATACGAGGTGCTTGATGCGCTCGACAGCAACGATATGACTGCGCTTGAAGAGGAACTCGGCGACCTGCTGCTGCAAATCGTTTTCCATTCCGTTATCGAAGAAGAATGCAGCGACTTCACCCTGCGTGATGTCACAACGGGAATCACCAACAAGCTCATTTATCGCCATCCGCATGTGTTCGGCAGCGTTCATGTTGACGGCACGAATGACGTGCTTACAAATTGGGAAAAGCTCAAGCAGAAAGAGAAGCACCAGCAAACCGTGGCCGACACTCTGCGCGCAGTTCCCAAAGCATTCCCCGCACTGATGCGCAGCTGCAAAATTCAAAAGCGCGCCGCCCGAGTCGGGTTCGATTGGGACACCGCTGCCGACACCCTGCCGAAAGTCCACGAAGAGGCGGACGAAGTTCTTGATGCACTCAAAAAGGGCGATGCTCCGGCAATTACGGAAGAAATCGGCGATCTGCTCTTTGCCTGTGTAAATGCGGCCCGCAAAGCCGGTGTCGATCCGGAGCTTGCACTTGCCGCAGCAACGCAAAAATTCACGAACAGATTCATCAAAATGGAAGAACTCATCCTGTCCGAAGGCGGTTGTCTTTCGGATATGACTCTTGAGCAAATGGATTCTTATTGGGATAGGATAAAAAAGTGAATTAAATTGCGATATTTGCTTAAAATATACCAAAAAGCTATTGTGTTTTCGGCGCGAGACTGATAAAATACTGAATGTTGCTTAAGGGTTCGGGTTTTCCGCCCGAACAAAGCATAACAGGGTTCTGCACCATGTTGTGCACAATAGCGTAATTTTTAGTTTATTCTATAAACGGAGGAACATACAATGAATAAGGCTCAGCTTATCAGCACTCTTGCGAGCACGACCAACCTTACCAGGAGGGATGCAGACGTTGCAGTCAATTCCATCTTCAATCTCATCATCGAACAGCTCAGGCAGGGCGACAAAGTTCAGATCGTCGGCTTTGGCTGCTTTGAAGTTCGCGAACGTCCCGCACGCAAGGGCCGCAACCCCATGACCGGTGAGGCTATCGATATCGATGCCACCCGTTCCGTTGCTTTCAAGCCCGGCAAGTCCATTAAAGACGCTATGGACAACAAATAATTTTTACTTATAAACCAAGCTTTCCGGCCGCACTGTATGTCATATAGTGCGGCTTTTAATTTATTTATTCGAAAAGGCTTGATTTCTGCCGTTTTCGTGGTAAAATACTGTTGAGGCAGCTGCGCTGTCTCGGAATCAAATTTTTTTCGGAGGTAATACCCATGGCTTATCGTATCACTGAAGCTTGCATCGCATGCGGCGCATGTGCAGCAGACTGCCCCGTCGGCGCAATTTCCGAGGGTGACGGCAAATACGAAATCAATCCCGACGCTTGCATCGAGTGCGGCCTTTGCGCAAGCACATGTCCCGTCGGTGCTCCCACCAACGACTGATTCAGTCACGGCGCAGGTTTAATATCGCATTGAAAACTCGGTTTTCATCCAATGCTTTTTAACACCTGCTCGTGAAAATCTCCACAAATTTATTTAACCCGAAAGAGGGCGCGGTAAACCGTGCCCTCTTTCGGGTTTTTCGAATACACTTCTCCGCGGGGTTCCGCCGAAAAGTTCCAATTCGGTCAAAGCCCGCCTGCTTCACGGCTGTCTTTGCCGAAGAACAGTTTGTTTAATATATTTCAAATAAAAACAGCTCGCACGGTGCGGTTTGCAGCCGGGCGAGCGTTCTCTTTACTTTGGTTTACTGATTAATTTGTTTTTTTGTTTTTCCTGCTTCCGAATTCACGTTCAAACAGTTTTTTGATTCCGCATGCAAAGCAAAGCACATAACCCAGCACCGAACCCACAACATCCTCCAGTATCTGATACGGCAGTTTCATAACTGCATATTCGGGAGTTGAATAGATGAACGCTCTGCCGAGTGAGTAGCCGACAGTGTTTATAACAATGCCCAGAATGACGCCGATCACGGCACCCGCATTCCATTTGCTTCCGCGGAAAAGTTTGCGGGCGCAAAGCGAAACAACGATGGCCTGAATGCCGTGTGTCACAAGGGAAACAAACATCGGCGCAGGGTAAAAAAGCAAATCCCCGATGAACGCGCCTATGCCGCCGACGATGAACGCGCAAAGCGGATTCAGCAATATCGATGCAATGGTTATTATCGCGTTGTTAAGATAGATATGCCCGCCCGGAACCGGCACGCTGAGCATTGAGGAGCTCATGATAATGTTCATCGCAAGGAACATTGCCGTCACGGTGAGGGTTCTTGTTGAAAACTTTTTTTCATTCGTTTTAATTTCCATAATGCCGCCTTTCTGTTTCGCACGGGCATCCGCCCGAGGCTGAAGCTTTCTGTCGTCCCTTACGGGGATTGACTTTTGACGAAGGTTATTATACACTTAAACTGATACTGTCGCTATCGTCAGTTAAGGAATATTTGATAAGGTCAGTTTGAAATGAAATACAGAATCGACAAGGCTTCAAAAACACCCGCATACGAGCAGCTCTACCGTTTGCTCCGAGCGGATATTGCCGAAGGCGTGCTTCCCCCGCGATATAAGCTGCCGTCCAAACGTTTTCTGGCGGCAGAGCTTGAAATTGCGGTTATCACCGTTGAACATGCCTATGAATTGCTCTGCGATGAGGGTTATGCCGTTTCGCGCCCCCGCAGCGGCTACTATGTTGCATACGGAGCGGAAGGACTCACCGCCGGTGCGCCCCGCGCAACACAGGCACAGATGAGTGCGCACAATATCGGTGCGGATGAGGATTTCCCTTTTTCCGTGCTTGCAAAAACCATGCGCCGCGTTCTTTCGCGCTGCGACAGGGGCATTCTTGTAAAATCCCCGAACAGGGGCACGGACGAGCTTCGCCGTGCAATTGCGGACTATCTTTTGCGGAGCCGCGGCATTTCCGCTGCACCGGAGCGCATTGTCATAGGTTCCGGTGCGGAATACCTTTACGGCCTGATAGCCCAGCTTTTTGAACGCGGTTCCTCCTTTGCGGTCGAAAATCCGTGTTACGAAAAAATACCTCGTGTTTATGAAGCAAACGGGATCGCCTGCATTCCGCTCAAAATGGGTTCGGACGGAATTTCTTCCTCTGCCCTTTCGGAATGCAGAGCGTCGGCGCTGCATGTCACCCCCTTTCACAGTTACCCGAGCGGCATAACCGCGGCCGCCGCAAAACGCGCCGAATACATTGACTGGGCAAGGCGCGGCGGTGCATTTATTGTTGAAGACGACTATGCTTCCGAATTTGCCGTTGCGGGCAGGCAGATCGACACCATGTTTTCGCTTGCTCCGGACATTGTTGTGTATGTCAACACGTTCACAAAAACCATCGCGCCCGCTATGCGAATGGGTTATATGCTGCTTCCCGAAAGTCTCGATACATTGTTTTCCAAAAAACTCGATTTCTACTCCTGCACCGTGCCCGTGTTTGAACAGTATGTGCTTGCGGAGTTCATAAATAACGGCGACCTTGAACGCAGCATCAACCGCAGGCGGCGCCGGCTCCGGCGGGACAGGCAGCTTTTTTCGAAAGAAGACGGAACCGATTAAACCTGTTTGCCAACAGATATATCTCGGTTCATATATTCTATTTTGAGCATATTCCTGTTGCATTTTCGTCAATTTCTGCGTATAATTCTGTTGCTGTTTTGTTTCGAACGAAACAGAGCAAGCAAATATCCGGAGGGTACATTCCAAATGAAAAAACTTCTCGCAATCGTTCTTGCGGCAGTTATGGCGTTCGGCGTTTTCGCTGTCACCGGCTGTTCCGACAAAACGGGCAAATCAGATTTCAAAGTCGGTGCAATTCTCATCGGCGATGAAAACGAAGGCTACACCTACGCACACATTCAGGGCATTGAGGCCGCAAAAAAAGCCTGCAACCTCAGCGATGATCAGATCATCTACAAATACAACGTCACCGAGGACGAAAAGTGCTATGAAGCAGCAGTCGACCTCGCGGAACAGGGCTGCAAACTCATCATCGCGAACTCCTTCGGTCATGAGGATCACCTCATCCGCGCCGCAAAAGAGTATCCCGACGTTGTTTTCTGCCACGCAACCGGTCAAAAGGCTGCAAAGCATACCGAGCTTAACAACATTTTCAACTATTTTGACAGCATCTACGAAGCTCGCTATGTTTCCGGCATCGTTGCGGGCATGAAACTCAAGGCGCTCATGGACGAAGGCAAAGTTACCGATCCCTACATCGGCTACGTCGGCGCATACCCCTATGCAGAAGTTGTTTCCGGCTACACCGCATTCTTCCTCGGCATCCGTTCCATCGTTCCCGAGGCTCATATGGACGTTCAGTACACCAAAGAGTGGTTCGATCTCGTTAAAGAGAGCGAAGCTGCAAACGCACTCATGGCACGCGGCTGCGTCATCATCGGTCAGCATGCGGACTCCACCGGCGCACCCTCCGCTGTTCAGGCAAAATACGAAGCGGGCGAAACCGTATTCAGCGTCGGCTACAACATTGACATGCTCAGCGTTGCTCCCGATGTTGCCCTCACCTCTCCCCAGAACAATTGGGGTGCATATTACACCTATGCCTTTGAGCAGGTCATGAACGGCAAAAAGCCCGAGCAGGATTGGTGCCACGGCTATTCCAACAACGCTGTTCAGATCTCCCCCCTCGGCAAGGCTTGCGCAGCCGGCACTCAGGAAGCTGTTGACGCCGCAATCGAAAAGATTAAGAGCGGCGAACTGAAGGTATTTGATTGCAGCACCTTCACCGTAAACGGCGAACATCTCACCGGCTACGACAAGAGCAAAGGCTTTGAAGGCACTCAGCTTATCTGGGACGGTTACTTCCATGAGTCCGAAGTTATCTCCGCTCCCCTGTTCGATATCCGCATCGACGGCATCACCGAACTGTCCAAGTAATTTGCATTCGCAGTAAATCGCTTTAACGATAAATTGCGATAAAACAATTTTACACCAACCTGCCGCTCGGGCTTCATCGCTCGGGCGGCAGGTTTTGTTTCCGCCGGGCGGCAGATTTTGTTTCCGCCTTTTTCCTGTCACGAAAAATGAATTGTTAACAAATTGTTCACAATTTCAGGGCAAAACGGGGTTGACACTACTTTTTTTATATGGTATACTTTAGCTGTAGCCGGGTTGACCCGTAAATATCCTGCTTTTTCGTTTCATTATCGGCGCAGAACCGTCCCGCACCCAACGAAACCGTTGGGGAAGAAATTAGCTAAATCGACTCAATTGCTGAAAGGAGAACTGACTCATGTTCAAGAAAACCCTCATCCTGCTCGTGGCTTTGTTGACTGTTTTCACAGCTATGTTGCCGGTCGGTGCATCCACGGTTGCTGTACGGAACAACATTCCTCATGAGTACAAAGTCCTACCAGGCTCACCAGAATGGAAGTCGCTTAATATATTTGAAAAGCGTGCTGCCACTTATGTTGAGCAAGAAGAAGCGGAAAGAATGACCACACCAGCACTGCTTACTACAGTTCTGAATTATCCTTTCCTCGTTGACATGTATGCGCTTGGTGTTTCTCCAAGCGGTGGATTTGCAGATAACGGCATCTTTGCAATTTCAAATGGCATAGAATGTGTTGCTGAGTTGTTTCCTCCGCTTAAAGAGTTAATCAATCGCAACGATGCTGTGCGGGCTATCGATAATTGGCTTGAACTATTTGATGATGCCGATGATTTGAAGAGAGGCTGCGCAGTTGACATCAAGCAAAGTATACTCTTTCTGTCGAATGTTTCACCTGCGCATCTGGTTGACCCCGGCTCCGGAAAGCCCGTTGACCTGCTCCAAACGCCAAGAGGCTCAACCGTCTACGGCATTCGCGGAATGACTTGGGCTAATCACGGAACGACCCATGAGTATGCTCGTATGCTATCTCAATGGTATGCTGACAATCTTGGTGTAACCATGATAAGCCCGCCAAACCCTGAGTATAATTGCCACGCCTACGCATGGCACAGCACAAGCCCCAGCTCGATTCACTGGATTAATGATCCATCTCCTTACATCCGTGACGGCAGTTATTTCAGTGTTAGCACTCCCTCTATCGGTATGATAATCACATATCAAGACAGTGCTTCTGGCAACTATTCGCACTCCGGCATTATAACCGGAAGCGGCGGAATCGTAACTTCAAAGTGGGGCTGTCTCGGAGTTTTTCGACACGAAATAGCGAACTGTCCGTATACAGCCACCGCATCAACTGTCCGCTATTGGCGGCGCAGCAGATAACGCAAAAATTAAATTCAAGGAGGAATTTAATCAATGAAAAAACTGGTATCTCTCATCCTCGTTTTCGTGTTGACGCTCTCCGTGCTTGTTTGCGCGCAGGCATCCACGATTTCCGACAACCAAACGACCCGCAATGCGGAAACTTCTTCTGCCGAAGCGGAAAAAGCCCAGGCCGAACCTTACGTCGTTAAGGTTTACGACGCCGCAAGCTTTACCGACAAGCATTCCGCTTTGACGAATAAAAGCGGCGAGCATGTTGAATCAAGCGCAATTCTCACAACTCATTACCTCATGAGCGACGGAACATGGCGCGTGCAAAAGTATGACGGCAGCGGCATGGACGACAAGGTTTTCAACCACAGGTACATCCTCAGCAGCGGCAACAGCTTCGATTTTCCGTTGGTTGTGCTGACGGTAAACGATACCGATATGGACTGGTATTATGCCCTTATCGCAGGAACCGGTCTCAGCAGCGACTTTGACCAAAGCACGGAATTCCGGAACGAAGCACGTGTTGTTGCACTGTTCTTCAGCTATGCTACCGTTGAATTCCTTGACATGCAGGATCAGGTTCCCGCACACTGCATGACGCTCACACACAGCGAAACAAGCAAGTAAAGTGTAATCCTGCTGCGCCGCGCTCGATAGTCTCTCTGCATCACGCAAAGTTCTCTTTCGAATTCGCGGTCAATTGAATCGGCAACAACCGACAGCCTGCCGCTCGGGCTTCATCGCTCGGGCGGCAGGTTTTGTTTCTGCCGTTTTTACACCGTGAAAAATGAATTGTTAACAAATTGTTCACAATTTCAGGGCAAAACGGGGTTGACATCACTGCTTTGATATGTTATTCTTTGATTGTATATCGGTTTATACTTGAGTTTCGGTTAAGTCGTTTCCGATAAAAACGATATAAAATATGAAAGTGTGGTATTTATGAAAAGGTTTAAAGCTGTGGCAATATTGGTCATGTTTGCGGGCATTATCCTGCTTTTGCAGGCCTGCACACCGAAAAACGGCGCGCCGACGCCGATCGATGCCGAAGAAACGTTTTCAAGGCTGCTTAAAGAGGTGCACTATGCCGCCGAACTTGAGGACGCAAGCGAGTATTCGGAATACATTCTCAACGGACTGCCGAATGATGTTGAGGTTCGAATGTATCTTTGCGGCGGGGGACGCGCCGACGCACTCATCATGTGCAAAGCGAGCAGCAACTCGCAGCTGCCCGCAATTCGTGCCGTGCTTAAAAAATACATTGCATCGAGCCGACAGAATGCGGAACGATACAATCCGAGCGAAGTTTCAAAATATGATAACTCAGTTTGGTTCGAAAGCGGGCTTTATATATTTGTTTGCATAACGGCCGATACCGCCGGAGTTAATGCGGTTTTAAAATAAACTTATTAACGGAGATTACCTATGAAAATCAAAAGTTTTTTTATTCTGTTGCTTGCATGTGCACTGCTTTTTGCGGGCTGCAAAGTTGAAACCGATGCCCCCGATTCGCCCGCTTCACCCGCTCCGTCCGCTGCACCTACGGATTTTGTTTTATACAGAGCGGATTCTTTTCGAATCGGCTCTCAGGCATATGAAAAATGCAGCTTCAATGAGGATATTTCAAAAAAATACGCCGCACTCATCGGCAAAGCAGCCGATGCGCTTGCAGGGGAAACGCAGGTTTACTGCCTCGTTATCCCGACTGCATACGGCGTGCTTCTTCCCGATGATATGAAGGAACTCATTCCCGATTATTCGGATATGGAAACGAACATTTCTTCAATTTACGCTGCTCTTCCCGAAAGTGTCGAGCCCGTCCCGGTTTGGGATAAGCTCCGGGAACACAGCGGCGAGTTCATCTATTTCCGCACCGATCCGCACTGGACGGCGCGCGGTGCATACCTCGGATATGAGGCTTTCTGCGAAGCAAAGGGCATTGCGCCGATTCCGCTTGATGCTCATCGTGCTGTAAATTTTGATGGTTTCCTCGGCACACTCTATTTTGAAAACGGATGCGATGAAGAGCTCCTGCCGGAAGAGACCATTGAAGCATTCTACCCTGTCAGCGACGGAGTAACGCTCACCGTAACAGATGCGGACGACAACACAACGGATTGTCCGATCGTTGCGGACGTGAGCGAGCTCCATGCTCTGGCAAAATATCGAACTTTTTCCGGCGGAAACAATCCGTTTTCCGTTGTGACCAATCCAAACATAAAGGATGATTCCGTGCTTATTTTAGTCAAGGAAAGCTTCGGAAATCCGCTGCCCGCGTTCCTTTGCGACCATTATTCAACAATTTACATTATTGACTATCGCAGCTGGTACGGCAATATCATCGATTTTGCACGGGAAGTTCATGCCGATGATCTGCTTTTTGCAAACAATATCAATGCTGTAAACTCCGGAGGAAATGTTGGTTTCATCGCAATGAAAATCAAATGAACCAAGCAAAATCCGCTCAAGTGTTTTGCAAATGAATTGTTAACAAATTGTTCACAATTTCAGGGCAAAACCGGGTTGACATTATTACTTTGATATGTTATCATGTAATTGTATACAAGAACTGCATCGGAATTCGCTCCTTTGCAAAACAATCTGCGCAGATCGTCCCGCACCCGACGGCTTATACATCCGTTGGGGAAGTGAATAAATCACTCTCAGTTTCAAGGAGGTATTTAAGCAATGAAAAAAATCCTGTCTCTTTCTCTTGTTTTCGTGTTGGTGCTGTCCGCATTTGTTCTTGCATCCTGCAAGGGAACCAACGACAAAGACGCACAGAACACCGCCCCGCCGCATTCGGCTGTTTCCGAAACCGCC
>OGHJ01002136.1_pt1 | contig 17867 bp, 27 predicted proteins | sample 1571351 | NCBI WGS metagenome assembly OGHJ01 (sample SAMEA2582037, study PRJEB24529) | metagenome | biome: Human gut stool | place: China | collected 2011 | reverse complement strand
ATGCGTTCCTCCGGCGTAGTAGCATCATTTGAGTTACATACAAAATCATTGATTTTTTTGTTTAATTCATAATTTACTTGATCTAAATACAAAATTTCTCCTTCTTATGTGCATTCTTTAAAGAGTATTTATTACCATGTTGGTCCGGTTGTGTACCTGTGCCAAGGGTTATAGCTGTAGGAATCGGTGTAGATATAGGTATACCTGCCGTCCGGCTGGACTTTCTGCAAGAGGTAACTGCCGTCCCAAACAAATCCGGTTTCCTCTTCGAGGTCGTCTGAAACTTCTTCGTTTTTCAGACGGCCTTAATGTTTTATCAGGTTTCTATTAAATATGTAACTTATTGTTTGTAATGTCCCATTAGGTTTCTAATTTCTTTAGATTTCTTTTTATCGTGATATTCTTCAGATGTATAATGTTTTGCATCATATCCAAACTCATTTTTTATATTTGTTTTAGCACCATTTTTTAAAAGAATTTCAATAATATCAAGATTTCTATGAAGACAAGCATTTTGAATAGGAGTGAAATTTAATTCAGCTTGTTGATTGACATTTGCTCCATTTTCTATTAATAGAATAACATCTTTTTTAGATTGGGAATTAACTGCTAAATTTAATAATGTTTCTCCCATAGATCCTAAGTCATGTACGGAGGTTATAGGACTATGATTCAAAAAACTAGGGAAATCCTGATATTTAAAAAAAAGATTTTTCAAGGAATTATTCATTATTTAGCCTCATAAAGAATTTATTTAGTATATTCAGATTTTGCTTTTTCTTTTAAAGCATCTAGCCTATTTTAACAACCATTTATTTTGATTGTATGTCTCCAGGGTTACATTTTTCTATCCCAATTAGTTATAACTCGATACATCTTTTGGCATGATTAATTTGCGCACTTAGAGTTGAGCATATAGACGCTTGAGGTGATACTGGAGTATCACAAAACCTTTTCGCTAGTTGATATTCTCGATCACATTTATCAGATTTATTATTTTTTTATTTGCTTTGTTAAACAATTATTGTAACTTTGCCAAACACTCTAAAGGGATTTAATCCTAGAAAATCTACCCAATTTACGATACTAAATGCATAAGTATAAAAATTTGTACCTCCTAAATATTTAATAGGATTGTGATTCACAAACCGCCCGGCCTCTGGCTCGTAATAACGCATCAGGTTGTAATGCAACCCCGTTTCATGGTCGGCATACTGGTTCTGCAGGCGGAAGGGCTCGTATGCGCTATCTGTTACTTTGGTTTGTCTCTTTAGTTTTCCCCAACCGTAATAATCCCTGAGCCAAACCAGGTTACCGTCCTTATCAATCATCTCTCTCGGGATGCCGATTTGGTCGCAGTGGAAGTAGTGGGTTTGTTGGCAGCTTTCGCCGTCGGCCAATTCGCAGTGGATCAGGTTGTCGGTGCAGTCGTAGTAATAGGTCGTGCCGTGGTAGGTTTTAAGGCGGTCGAGTACGTCGTAGGCAAAGCGGTAGCACGCACTGTTTTCATTTGTGATAGCTAACCGACTATTTTCCCAGGCATACCTTTGTCAGTATTTTTTGATAAAAATCATAGGGAAGGTCGTCTGAAGGTTATTTCAGACGACCTTGATATTTTGTTGGGTCTCGACCCAACTTACGCTTGCTACAGTTAATAAAATCAGATGAATGTATCAGAACACTTATGTAGTTTATATTTTTCCCAATGAAAATTACTAATATCGTCTTCTGAAGCATTCACTATCTTTGACTTGATAGAATATTCCATAAATTTTTTTCTTTGTTGAGTTAAGTCATCCTCATTTTCCCAGCAACTCATACATTCATCGCAACAGAAAAATAATTTATTAGAGTCAATATTTTTTTTTATAATTAATCTACCTTGCCCATCGCATATGGGGCACGCTCTAAACCAAAAATAATCAGTACTTATCATGATGAGTCTCCTGTAATAATTTTATTGGTGCCTTTCATTACAATAATTTTGACTTTTGTAAGAATTGCTCCTGTATCTCTGTCATAGCCGATTGGCTAATTCATTTCTACGTTATATGTATCTGTATCGTTATCTGAACTGTGGGGATGGGGTCGTCTGAAAAGCAGAACCCATGTGCGTACGTATGGCCCGTACCCTATGTCGGGATTGGATTTTTCATACGGGCTGTGGCTTGCTTTGGGGAAATTCAATCATTATATCCAACTTTTGGTTCAAACATGTTCAACACGATATTTCTTTAAAATAGGATGATTCAATAGAAATTCTAGATATTTTTTACAAAGTTCCTCTCCGCATAATTTATACACATTAAAGAAAGTGGGAAGTAGTATATCGGATACTGTAGCGTAGTTCGCAAGTGCATCAGTGAATTGTTCCTCATCTGATAACCCTCCTAGTATAGGTTGAGTAAAGTTTCTTTCATGTGATGATGTTTGCGAATCATAAATTTTCCAAACTCTTATGCGCTCCTTCTTCAATTCATCATTTGATAAGTCATTGGATAAATTCAATAGAATTTTACGACATGTATTTTCTGCTAATTTTATTAAAGCATCAGGTATTTGATTATGAATACAAGGACTAGATAAAAGTACGTTTTTGATAAAATCATGCGTAATTATCTGAATGTCATGATAATTCATGGCATCAATATCAAATGTATCGGTTAATTTTCGTCCTGCTATAACATCAGGTCTATTTACCTCAGTCATTTTAACCTCCATTACCGTCGCGAATTCCAAGATTTTTTAATACGTGGCTACAGGAAGGACATGCACGCATAGGTTTTCCTTTTTTGTCGTTTCTACTTGCTGTAGAGACGGAATTTTTTGCTAATTTTCTAAGCTCTTCCATATTGGTAACATTTGCCTTTTCTGCCCCTTTACTGAGAGCCTCTGCTTCAGCACATCTACCATGCATACGAGGATCAGAACGTTTATCATTGGGGACATTTTTCCCCAGCATTGAGCGGTTTTTTCAAATTGAATAGCCCTGATCTCTTTTGACCTTTCGTTAATCGTCTGTATTATTTTTTACCTCAATAAAATAGATTTTCCCATCTTTCATTGCGACTATATCAGTCCGTATTCGTAGGTAAGATATAGAGTAAGAGTGAACGATAATGAGATTATTCAGACTACCTCGAAAAAGGATTGAGGCCGTCTGAGAATTGATTTTAGATGACCTTGATGTTTTATTGGGGCTCGATCCAACCTATGGTCTAAAAAGGTCTTAAAGAGGCTTGTTACCTTTAAATATATTAAATCTTGATAGATTAGCTCCTTTTGATTAAATATGTTTTATAGCTAATTCAAGTTCATAAAATTCATTAAATTCTTCTATCTCATAATCTTCAGCCTGATCCAATTTATTTTTTGGTACTGTATAGTAATATGTGCTATAAGTTCCATTATTTTTCTTAATAGCAAATACTTGATAAACAACCTCTCCATCAATTTCAATAAGTTCATCATATCCTTTTGTTTGTAAATTAGTTAAATTTAACATATCTATTTTCCTATAATATCAATACGCGCTTGTTTCCCATCCGGATGTCTAATATTTATATCCGGGTACTTTCCATGTCCTGTTCCTTATGGATCATCATGTCCTTTACAACATCCAGTTGCTTTATCCATAGCATAATCTTTTCCTGATTCACAAACCGACCCACATCAAGAAAAGTTAATTATTCCACAGTTTCAGTAGCTTCTTTTAACCAGATTTGGATTGATTCGATAGGATTTAGTTTTTTCGCACGAATAGTATTTGTATAATCGGGTGGTAATATTTCAACATTAATCATTATTTCTGAACGAGCTTGATTTAAGGAGAATATTCCCTTCATATCACACCGATGAAGTGCTTCCTCCATCGCATTAATCCGGAAATTGAATTCTTTTTCATATTCCACTTCTGTTTTTAATGAGTGAATATCAATACGATCTAAGAAAGCTTGGTTTACTTGATGGAAATATTGTGAACCAAACTCTAAGTAAGGACTATCTATCAAAGACCATTTAAAATCTGCAATATCGTAAGCATTCCAATTTTGAGCAATGCTTTGTTTTTTTAGTGCTTCATATGACCAAGCACTCACAAAAGGAGCCAGTGCCTCACCTGTGGTACTTAACACGAAGAAGTAAAAAGTTTCATTTGTCGAATTGAACAAATCTTTAGCCGCCTGACTTGTTGCCTCTTCGATTGTAGCAACTAACTTTTCAAATATATCATCAGAATAATTCATCCTGCTAACTCCTTAAGTATTACATTTTTTAATCTATCTCGTACCTTTTCATGAAATTTTCTATTATGCATTTCATTATGAGGGCGAGGATGACCAACAGCGATCCTATTAGCAGGATCATTAATATCAATATTGTAGTCTCTTAAAATCTAACGAGATTCTATAGCAGGTCCCCAAACATCAACCCACTCCTGCGCATTCGGCGCAAACCGATAAAAGTTAAATCCACCTTCCACTCCAATCGGCTCCTGATTCACAAACCGACCCGCATCAGGATCATAATAACTGAAGAAGTTGTAATGCACCCCCGGGTCGCAGTGAAAGTAGTGGGCTTGTTGGACGCTTTCTCCGTCTTCGGTTGTCCAATCGCGGACTTGTGCCAGCGGCTCGTAGGAATCTTGGTCGGCGTAGATATAGGTATACCTGCCGTCTGAGTGGATTTCTTGCAGTAAATGGCTACCGTCCCAAACGAATCTGGCTTCCTCTTCGAGGTTGTCTGAGAAGCAGAAACCGCGTGCGTGCGTTCCGTTCGCACTCTACATTGGAATTGTAGGTTTCATTGGCTACAGCTTGCCCATTTATAGAGACTGTATTACTTCTGTATATCTATCTGATTTTTTATCCCAAAAAATGTACAAATAAGTAGTATCATGCTTCAACTTCGATATATCTAACTGCCCTAGAAACATTGCGGGAATATTATCAACGATAGGCCAATCAGGCTCCTGTAACCATTTAGGATGTTTATCCATGCAAATGAAATGTTCCTTAATAATCTTTTTAAAAGTAGTCACCGTCTTAGGTTTGTACTTATCATACAAGGAATTTAAATAACCCATATCAGCTGGTATCCAGTTAGGAATAGCCTCCAAAATCAAATCAAAATTTTTTTCTGTCGTTGAATTCGAAGAGTACGGGATATGCTTGTAATCTAAAATTTCCCTGAAAATATCCATCAAATTTAACTTTGCATCAAGAGATGTCAAATCCTGACTAATTAAATATTCATAAGTGGAATTACCATTCATATAAGGTTTAGCTTTAGTATTTTCCAACAGGGAAATTAATTCTTGATTGGAATACAACGCCATTTCCAATTCTTCAGTTGATAATTTTTCTTCCACAAAATTCTTTAAAATTTCTATTGCTTTCATAGCTAATCTCCTAGATTCCTATAAGGGTCAAGCGCTGCATGTTGTTCTCTAGTTACTTCTCTCAAATTAAAAGGACTATGCCTATCTGCCTGACCTAAGCGTTGCGGTACATGATGATGCAACTCCATGGGATTTCCATTTGCATCTAAAGGAGCACTTCCGTAGTCGTAGCGCACCAGTTCCTTGTCGTTGAAGGTGACGGAGGCGAGGCTGTGCACCGCCATCGGAGGAGGCGATTTGGCAGAGATTATCTGAAAAACAGAAACTGCGTGCGTACCGCACACACCCTACGTCAGGACTGAAAGTTTTGTGCGGGCTACAGCTTGCTCGCTCCCTATCTGTAGGTTTTGGGAACTATATAGGCTACGGCTTGTTGCTAATGAAAGAAGTATTATTGATGAATTAAGAATATTGCCAAAATCCAGCTACTACATCAATATTATCTTTATTATCTTTGTAATATATATACAATGCCCCATAATCAAAAGGGTAATTACCATTAAGAAGATTATCTGGGTAATAATCTTCATCTATACTCATCAAGTACAAATATCCGTTTTCTTCTAAATTTTTATAAAAATATTCTTCTTCTTGAATCAGTTGCAATTCTCCTCCTACTGTTACTAAACCTGATAAATCATCACTATTTGCTTTCCTATACGGTTCAAAATAAATTCTATTTAAGTCCATATTTGTAAATGAAGTAATTTTACTTTCCTCAGATTTTGGATGAGTAAAAACTTTTATTGCACAATTAGGATAAATATTATTATCAAGCATAATATCATGATTTTTAGGCAAGAAAATAGATAAGACAAAATTAGTTTTTAATGGATGTTCAAAACATCCATAAAACATCATTTCTGAAATACAATCTTGTTTGTCATCAAAATATTTAGGAATATTTCCTCCTATTCGATTAAGGCTAATTTCCTTAATCTCGTTCAAAATAACTTTTTCTTGAATAGCTTTAGTCATTTTTAATTCCTTATTTGTATTAAACTTATAAATTGTTTTTTCTAGCAAAATTTATCGCTGAAGCTCTTAAATTTGAAGCGAGTTTGGTTGCATAGGCACGAGTAGATGATTTTTTCCATCCTCTTCTTAACAAGCCTATATAGATTCCATGTCTAGTTAAATTTGTATTTAACTCAATGTTATCCATTGCCGATTGTGCTTTCAATTTTTTAGGATCAAATAAATTAGCATTTCGTTGCAACCGAGAGATATGTTTATGTACATCCTGCTCATGTAAAGCCATGGCTGGATTACATTTGGCAATACCAAACTCTGGCAACACCCCTAAATAATCGGTCCAACTAGTAGCGTTGTTAGCAAACGAATAAAGATTGTCCCCAACCAGTGTAGTTGCCGAACCACAGCAAATTACCGTCCTTATCGGTCATCTCCCTAGGGATACCGATTTGGTCGCAGTGGAAGTAGTGGGTTTGTTGGCGGGTTTCTCGTCTTCGTTGATATGGTTTAGACAGGCGAAACCGCGTGCGTGCGTACCGCACATACCTTACGTCAGAACTTAAGAGTTTATGCAGGCTACGGCTTACTATAACTTACTAACAGAGTATTTCATGTTAGAGGAAGAAATTCCATCTTCAAATTATTAGTCTCAACTAATTCTTTGAATTTATCAGAAAAAGCCCAAATTAAATCATCATTTATATCTTTTGCACAAAACTCAAAACCAGATATATTTCCTAAAAATACAGGTGGATAATCAATAAACTTCTCTCCATCTATTTCATAAAAATTTGATTTTTCCATATCTACTAATTTAGCAGTTAATTTAATTTTTCCAAGGAAAAATTTAAATTCATCATTCTTGATTCTAAGTTTAGCCGGAAAAAAATCTAATTCATTTTTTAATTTATAAGCTAATTTATTAATGAAAGTTTCAGAGAACAATAACATCTTAGGAATTGTTTGAATATAATCTGTTTCAGAAATATTTTTGGAGGTATATCCACTCTGAGCTATAAAAACTGCTTCATCTGTATAATTACCTTTATTGTAATTAATAAATTCTACAATTTTTCTATCATCCTGTTTTAAGTCCACATATGCTTCTTCATTATCAACAGCAGAGTATATTTGATAAAGAGTCATCATTTTTTCCTTTCTTACTATTACTTTTAGAAATTGGTGCAGCACAAGTATATTTACTGGTCCTAAACCCTTCTCTTAATTTGTTTTGCATTTTTAATATCTCTTCGGTGTTGTCAAACAATACTTTGATGCCATAACCGCATAGAGGCCGTTGTTATTGTTATTATAGATTTCTAATAAAATTAATTTGGTCAGATAAATTATCTTTCTTAAAGATAAGTCTATTTCCTTTATTATCAGTAACATAAATAATATCTTTAAGTTTCTTGCTTAATTCGCCCAAATCTCCAATAACAAAAAAAACTAATGTATTTGTTCTATATAAATCATCATTTATCAAATTCCAAACCATCTCAGAGCCAGAAATATAGAATAAATCTGAACTATCAGCATTTTGAACATGCCAACCATAATCTACTAAGAGGTTTATAAAATTATTTATTAGTTGATAACTCATCCTTCTTCCCTTTGTAATTTTTCTAGAAAAATCCTTTAGGTATAGTCACACCTGATTTTCCTAATCCTTTTATTATCGTTTCTTTAGATATTTTTGCTCCTCCGGATGACCAAATATCGACACTATTTATCATATATTTCCAAATTTTCTAATTTCCCTTCATAAGTTATTTGAGCAGATATTTCCATATCAGAAAGAAACGAATTAAAATAGTATATAAATACTAAATCATCAAAATATGCTGTAATATTCATAATTCTTAAGTCATTTGCTAATTCTTTATTATCGGACTCCGTTGGTTCATAATCACTTTGCTCATAACAAGCTTGATTAATCTCTATTGAAATTTCTCTTATTAAATCATCAGTATTTATTTGTTTAAAAAAGCTCTCTATCCTATCAAGAATTGGATGAATTTGGCTTTCTCTTTGTATATCTCCTGATTCATCATCAATAAAAATGCTTATATCATACGGTTGCATACCATTATGAGATAAAGATATTAAAGCAGTAGCTTTACCGTCATTAATTTTTAAATTTTTAACCATGGATTAACTCCTTGCTAGGCGGTATGCCGATTTGATCGTTGTGAAAATAGGCGAGGTATTGTGCTTCGTCTTGGTTGTTGTGGAAGACTTGCGCCAGGGGTTCGTAGCTGTCTCTGTCGGTGTAGATCTAGGTGTAGCAGCCATTGTAGGTGTACTCCTGAAGTAATCGCGTTCCGGCCCAGACGAAGTGGTTGCGTTTCGTTCGCACCCTACAAAGGAGTTGTGGGTTTTATTGGCTACGACTTGCTAATTTTGGTTTGATTCCTGGTATTTTGTTATATCAGAAATAGTGATATCTTCATTATTAAACATATCCTCCCAAATTTGTTTATAAAGCTCTTTTGCGGTCATTTGTTGAGGTATTTCAAATGCTGCGTCGGTACTAGGAAATTGATCACGTAGTCGTTCTTCTGTCCAGAAATTTAATCCAAATCTTAAACTTTCTTTAATTCTGAACTGGGTTGATATTGTAAAATTTTGATACTCGGGGTACAGATATTCTTTGACTAATCTCTTTACGCTATCTCGATTAACCAAATTTAGACCTGATAAGTCCTCAAGTTTGTTATCTACACCTTCGTGTAATAGTCCAAGAAAAAGTCTAATATATTCAGGACTAACTTTATATAATTTATTCATTTTAATTTTCCAAAAATTGAAACTAAGTACCCGCATCAGGCTCATAGTACCTGAAGAAGTTGTAATGTAGCCCAGTTTCACGATCGCAATACTGGTTTTGCAGGCGGAAGGACTGAATGTTTTGTCCGGGCTACGGCTTGCTAAGTTGAAACTGAAGGTTTCATGTTAATTATTAAGTATTTTGAATAAAGAAAATACCTGCTTGACTTCCAGATAGAAGTTTTTTCTTAATATTTTGGTCATAATAAAAATAACCAATACCATTCTGAAAAATATGCAACTTTTTATCTATATCTTCTTCTAATAATTGCAAGCAAAAACTAAACTTAGGAGAAGGATATATTATATCTTGTTCAAAATAAGGATTACCAAAAATTTTGGATACATCCAAGCCCATCCCATTATCTTCAAAGAATAAATGTTCATCTTCATTGTATTTTGCATCAGCGTCTTTATCAACTTCATCAAGTCTTTCAAAAAATTTTCTTTCTAAAGAAATATTTCCTAAATCTTGATTATTAATAGCTTGTTCCCTTTCATAAAGGACAGCACAACTAAACCCATCATTTAGTAAAATTAAATCATCCTGACAATTAACAGTATATTTAGATGAAATAGAGTCTTTTACTCCTCCCAGTACATGCTCCTCTATAGAAATAAAAACAGAGATATAATAATTTCTACGAGGGAATACATTGTCAGGTAAAAAATCAGAATAAAGAGTAAATAGATGCGTTTGATAGGCATCAGAATTTGGAACTTTAGGCCATAATTCTAACGGAATATGTTCAGCTCCTCCTCCAATATAACCAATACTATGTGGTGTTTTAGAAGAAGTAAAAATTAATTTTGACATTTAAATTTCCTTTTTACTATTATTTATCAAATCCAATAATTTCATAATCATTTTGCTCCTTCCATTCCTTCAAAGTATAAAGAAAAGGTAAGGAGAACATTTCCAATATTTTTTCTTTTAAATTTTCTGACACCATAAATGCATCCATATACTTATACTTGGAAGACAGCAAAATATCCTTATCTGAATTAGTATATGCCTCCAGCGAAAAACCTTTTTCATCTCTTCCTAAATCTGGATAAACAATTTCATCCTCAATTTCCCAGCTAACTATTCTTACAAAATAATAGACTTCATTTGTCAATAGCTCGCCTTTTGTATTGACAATAATCGCTTCGCTCATACCAAAATCATGATCAAACCCATATTTTTTTATAAATTCCAAAAAACGCGCTGACATGATAAAGAAATCATTATATGGAAGAAAATCAAAAGTAACACCTCTTGCTTTCTTTAAGCAGACATAAACCTTTTCAGGCATTGGAGGAATTTCTTGCCCCTTTACGAACCAACTCCATGAAAAGTCAAAATCAGGATGCGTTTTTTTAGGGTTGAATTCCTCTGATATCCCTACTTCCCCTAAGGAAACCTTAGGCACTTTTCTTTTCGCTAACTCATCTAAACTTTGTGCGCTATATCCCCACACCATCAATTTCTTCATAATACCTCCCAATTTAGTCTTTTTGGTGAATTGGCAAATGAATATCCTCCAACAGATATGGACTTACTCAACCGTTTTTCAATCTTTCTTGTAAATCTCTTACACGCTGTCGCACTTGTGCCTGTAATCGACCATGATGTGGTTGCGGTAGGCGAAACCGTGCAGTTTTTTTTGCCGTCTCGTCCGTAAACGGCGGTCAAATTGCCGTTGCGGTCGAGTTGGGCGACCAGTTGGTAAATGCCGCAGCCAGAATCGACTTCGGTAAACAGCAGCCGTGCGCCGCCGTTGGGGGAGGCGATTTGGTAAAGGTGGTCTGAAAAACAGAAACTGCTTACGTACGTTCCGCACATACCCTACGTTGGGATTGGAGGTTTTGTGCGGGCTACGGCCTACTTATGATTACCAGCTAGTAATAGGTCTATGCAAATTTGCCCAAAACTTTAATAATGATTGTTCAAAAAAACGAAATTCGGACAGATCCTTGTCCACAACTAGACCTAATTCTTTGAAAAGATATTTGGATTTCGTTCGCTCAATAACTTCATATTGACTTAATAACTCAGTAAGCCCTTTTTTTGATGATATATCCATTTCATTATAGTATATTGCAAGCTCTACTTTTTTATCATTGAGAATTGTAACCTCAGTTAACTTTTCATTATCAAACCTTAGTACAAAATTGTTTATCTCTATAATATTTTTTACCTTCGGGATAACATTGTTTGATATGTCATATTTTCTTATAACATCTGATAGAGAACAATTTAATTCAAAATCGCCTATGCTCTTATAAGGAATAAATATTAATTTATCATGATTTAAAGTTAGGTTTTTAAGTTTACTTTTTTGAAAGTCTGAGTACTTTTTACCTTTATTATCATATAAATCTCTTATACTCTCATCGTAAATTAATATCTGCAGAAACAAATTATCCTTATAGTCAACATATAAAACTAAATTATATTTTGGAAAAATATAAAAATAATTTTCTTCATCCGAAACTTCTATTAGAGGATCCTCCTCTTCTAAAAATTTTTCAAGATTTGAAAAGTTAATAACTTTTCCATTTAAGCAAAATTCATCACAATTCCTCAAGGATGATACCGTAATCAATTCTGAATCAGATTGTGTCTTGTGTTTTCTATCAAACTCTAATGAATAATTAGGATTATTTAAAATAACATCATCAAAGTCAGCTTTTTTTGACCCAATACAATTCCATCCAAAGAATTATTTAATATTTTCAACATAATACATATCCTTTCCTGTATTTGTCTATGTCAATTAGCTTCTCAGCCATCAGGAAAAACGACCTCTAGATAGAATGCCATTGCTAATGGTAATGAGATTGTTAAAGAACAAATGTTTCAGACGAACTCAAAAAAAATAGTGAGGTCGTCTGAAAGGCAGAAATAGCATGATTACCGCTCCCACGCTACGGCGGAATTGAAGGTTTCATATAGGCTACGGCTTGCTTTTAAGATTTATAAGAATAATATTATGTATCAAGAAATGGCATTAATTGTTCTGGCTTTAAAGTTAGTAGTGCGATTGTTTTTCCTTTAGTATCACAGAATTCAACCTCATATGCCTCATAAGGATTTGAATAAACTTCTACAATAGCACCGATGTCTCCCTTTTGTAAATTAAAACCAGGAAGATCTTGTTGCAATTTGACTACTTCTAAAAGTGAATATTTCACTATAAACTCCTTAATAATTAACTATAAAACATATGTAGTTGCCAATCGTGGAATTGATTGTCCGCTATCGATTATCCAACCAGTTCTAACTGTGGCGGTCTGTCCAATTGGACCAGTCATTGGAATATCAACAGTATAGCGTTGCCCATGTTCATCACATTTACCTGGAGTTGCTGGGTTTTCACAAACACCTTGTTGATTTTTTTAATCAACTCATCTACATTTGATTGATTAAATCCTAATGCAGATTGAAAAACCTTTGCTTTTCCACCTACAGGGTGTTCTGTATTTAAGGCATATCCCGTGATTTTTCTGGGGTCAATGATAGCCTTATCTGCATTAGGTAATTTCGAATTAGAGCAAAGACCTAATAGATCAAGCCAATCTTGAGTATTTGGTGCAAACGCATCCCCCCACCAGCCGAATCGGGTCCTGATTAACCAACCGCCCCGCATCCGGCTCATAATACCTGAAGAAGTTGTAATGCAGCCCCGTCTCAAGGTCGGCATACTGGTTCTGCAGGCGAAAGGGTTGGTATGCGCTATCCGTTACCTTGGTTTCCTCTTTCAGACGACCCCAGGCGGTGTATTCACCGTACCAGAGGAGATTGCCGTTCTAGCGCGGGATGCCGATTTTGTTGCAGTGGAAGTAGTAGGTTTGTTGGCGATTTTCGCCGTCTTCGTTGGTCCAGTTGCATACCTGTGCCAAGGGGTCGTAGCTGTCGTATTGTAAGTATCGGTAACGACAGTATGGTCTTTACGGTAGTCGAACGTCCATTCTTCGCCGAGGTTGCTGCTGCTTTTTAGCACTTTGCCGTTGGTATCGTAACGGTCGTATTCGTAGCGGGATACCAGTCCGTCGGGAGAGGCGATTTAGTAGAGAAACAGAAACCGCATGCATACCGCATGCACTCCATATCAGGACTGAAGGTTTTCTCCGGGCTACGATTTGCTAATCAAAGCTAGAAATATATAATTCAGTTTACATATTACATATATCTTTAGGCATATAATATTTCAAACAATTATTCTTCTTCTAAGACCATACGATTAAAACAGTCATACAAATCTTCTCCGACTAAATACATATTTTGCATTTTTACTTCTTCAGGCATAGTTTTTCCAAAATCATCAAAATAATCTTCTTCATCCCATTCGTTTTCATGGTACCAATAAAAAATTTGTCCTATTTTTTCCCCTTTTATACAAAGACATATCCTATCTCCGCAGTTATTCTCAGCAATAGGTAAAAAATTCGTAGGAATCCTATTTTCCATTTTTTTTATAGCATTGCTCAATGAATAGCCAGTTTGATACGATTCCCCTTCCCCATAGAAACAACCAAATTCCCCTTTCTTTATTACAACATTTTCTATTGGTGAATCAGAGGGATAACAATAGCTTGGTAGTCCATTGTTATACATGGTTAATTTATAAAATACTTCATTTAGATATGTCTCTCCTCCAAAACACGTCAAATAATCTAAATAATCAGAAAATTCTTTTCTATCAACATCTAGAAATTTTGACATTATTTTTCGTGATAAAGGATCGAAAGGCTTTGCTCCGACCCTTACAACTCCACCCATTTTCTCAACTAAACTCTTAATTCTCATTTTCATTACTCCTTTCAGTTATAATTTTATCAAATAATCAACATTTCTTCTTAGGTTGTTTATTACGCATAGTACATGTATGTATTCCACATATACGTTACATTAAAACTAAAAATTTCATGTAGACTAAGAATTGCTTAAATCAGGGAGGATAATAGGTTTGTAACTAAGTACTTTATCAGCTATTTCCTCGGAGCTCATGTTTGTCCAATATATATAATCTGATATATTTGGATCTGTGACCAAATTTTCTAATTTTTCAAAGAGTACAGCTTCATCCTCTTCTGAACCTTCAAAACTCCTCAACTGATCAATCAATTTGATTAAATATAATCTATCTAACATAATGCTATCCTCTTCCAAAATAGTTTTTCGGTTCTAGTATCTCTTAATGGAATGCGGCTATTGGACACAGTACGACAAAGGTCGTCTGAAAGACAGAAACCGCATGCGTGCAAACCGCACACACCCTACGTCAGGACTGAAAGTTTTGTCCGGGCTACGGCTCGCTATTGAGATCGTTTGAAAAACAGAAACCGTATAGGAACGTACTTCACTCGCCACACCAGAATTAAAAGTTTTATATATGTTACGTCTTACTGGCGTTGGTAATCCAAACTACGCTTGTAGACTACATTTACAATAAATCAATGATGTCCAAAGCTAAAATATCTTTTTTGGTGAGCTTTTTTCTGTCTTTATGCCTTAGATTTAATTTTACATTCTTGAATTCTTTATTATCTGTAAAAGAAAATTGATAAATTTTATTCTCTGTCTTATTAAAAATATACCCATAATATTTATTTTCATAGGTAGAATTTTCAACAAATTCTAGAAAGTAAATAACAGAATGTGGAGGAAAATGTTCTATTACGGCTTTTGCCAAGTTTCTTTTTTCAGAATTTACATATTCATTAGTATCTAAAATATCTTCTAATAAGATTTCATTTGATAAATCTAGTGGTTCCATAAAAATCCTTATTTTTTCAATGCGGTAATTACACGGCCTAGTATACCCATACGTTTAGCACCTTTTTGACATCTGCCACACATAGGCCTACTTGCAGCCATTGATTCTATTTTCGCTCCTCTTTTTCTTGCCTCCCTCATCAATTTTCGTTCTGCATCGTTTAACTAATTCACAAACGGCCCTGCATCAGGCTCGTAATAGCGCATCAGGTTGCCGGCTTTGTCGTAAGTCTGGCGGCAGTTGAATACGGTACAACAAAGGTCATCTAAAAGTTGGTTTTTAGACGATTTCTATGTTAACTTACTTGCCAATTTGAGTGAAGTGGCAGATCTAGTTCGTTTAACAGCATTCCTCAATAAATAGATATAAATCATTTATTAAACTTTCTAAAGTATCAAATTCCTTTCTTTCTAAACAAATTATCTTTTCTGTCTCATAATCAATCCACTCCTTCACCCTACTCAAATCATTCCAAATGGTAAATTCTCCAACCTTATTGGGGAAAGAACATATTAAAGTAATAGAAATCAACTCACTACTAAAATAATTCTTTTCTACCTCAAAACGAGAATAATCTAATTTTAAAGCTTCCAGCTTATCAATAACTATTTGCAACATTTTGTTTCTTAAATCCCTATATTTGAAACCATGATTGATGCTATCTCTCTACACTCTACATCAGGACTGAAGGCTTTGTGCGGGCTACGACTTGCTTAATAAATTTATTGAATATTCCAATTAAAAATACTTAAATGGATAAACATTAAACAAATTATTACTTATACTATTTACTGAATATATAAACTCAGTTTTTATATTATCCGTAAGTGTCTCTCCTTCATCTAATAGGTGCTCTAAATCTCTGTATAACAAAGCTAACTGGATAAATTGTGAGAAATCTATCCCTAAATTTGTAAAGCCAGATCTGGTATACTCTCCAGCATCATGATTATAATGAAAAATGGTATTATCTATTTTATTTAAAAACCATCCATCTCCCTGTCCTGCTTGTCCAATACTCCAAAAACACCTTGATATTTCGGGATAATTACACTCTAGGTATCTATTTTCATTTAAAGCCTCTTCATAATTAAAAAGAGAAATATCAGGTATTATTTCTACTTCCTGATACTTAGCAATAAATAACAAATAGTTATTATCCAGCTTAGGAAGTTTATCTAACTTTTTAACTTCTACTTTACGCTTAATACATATATTAAAAAAATCCTCGGGCATTAATTTTAATTTGAACATAAAAGTATACTCCATAAATTTCAAACCATGTATAGGATTCACCGTCCGACCGACGCCTGCCGCCCCCTTTACGGCCAGGAAATTATAAATAAAGTTGAATAGTACTTGTTATTTTTTTTTGTGTTTCAACACTAATTTCCTGGTTAAAATTTTGGATTAATTTTAAAAAATCAATAATTAATTTGATTTGAGTAGTGTTAAATATCGTACTTTGGTTTCTTAGGGCAATATATAAAAATTCAACAACGTAACCATATAAATGAAATTTAGATAAATTAGAAAAAATATATTTTAAACAGCAAGGAGTAAAATATAATAAAGCCTTATTAGTAAAAGCTTGCCACTCTAGTGATTCAAGTATTGAGAGAAAATCATCGTATGTGATCTCAATCCAAGTTTTAGTAGATAGTTGCATTATAGAAAATATATAAGAGTTATCACTATCATCAAAACTTATAATGTTATTTTTATCAACTTTGAAAACTGGAAAAGTAGGCCTAATTTTTTCCTCTAGATAATTTCGTTCTTGTATATATTTTACCTCCGTAAGAAATTTTTCAAATTCACAACATAGTCCTAAGTCTTTGATAAACTTGGAAATATATTCTAAAAAATCATGAATTATATTAATTTCATTTTTGGTTAAAGATTGTAGTAAATTTAATAATTCACTTACTTCTCCTTGGGATATGTTAGAATAATAGCTAAATAATTCTATGAAACAATCATTATCTATACTAGGATTTTCTATTGAGCTTAGTAAAAGTGTATTTAAATGTAAAGCATTTTCATTTTTTTGTTTATCTGACATTTGATTTTTAATTAATAAAATTAGATTGTTTTTTTTCATGTCTTACTTTCTACATTTTAAGATATGGCACCATTTGATTGATTTATTATCTATTTTTTATTTACGTTTTTAAAATTATTTAATAGCTTTACTATCTTCTCTTTATTTTCGCTGGATGAGTTAATTGCAATTCTAACGGCATTTTCTCCAAATTCATTTTGTATATTTTTATCAGATCCATTATCAAGGAGTAATTTCACCATTTCTATATTTCCAAACATGCATGCATAATGTAGGGGAGTATATCCTAAGTCCCCTTTAAGATCGATCAATGCCCCATTTTGAAGAAATACAAGAGCATCATTTAAAGAATTATTTCTAGCTGCAATATGTAAAACTGTATCATCCATACCTCCTACTTGATTTATATCTTTAATAGTGTCACCCAAAAAATCAGGATGTGTCTCATATTTTTTTAAAATACATAATAATTCTTTTTCCATTAATAATACCTATAGTTGTAAGTTAATAAATTTAATATCTTAATCTTATTTATTACACGTAACGCAATTTTCTTTATGCTCTTTTTTTTAGCTTGTGATTTTGAATTTGCTTGTACTTTCGAATATACCCATATTCCTGCATCAGATACGACTGCTAAAGTAAGTACAACTCCCCAGCCGGTATAGTTGAAGCAAGTGAGGAGAGCATAAGGAAAAGATCGTCTGAAAATTGATTTCAGATAACCTTGATATTTAGCGGAACTCGACCTAACCTACGACTACTGTTTGTTAAAAGGTATTTATTGTCCTTGACCAAGAATTTCTTCTCCAATTATTGAATCTAACTCTATCCA
>OGHJ01002121.1_pt1 | contig 17996 bp, 17 predicted proteins | sample 1571351 | NCBI WGS metagenome assembly OGHJ01 (sample SAMEA2582037, study PRJEB24529) | metagenome | biome: Human gut stool | place: China | collected 2011 | reverse complement strand
TCATACATCGGGCTTTTGTCCGGGTCCTTGTGGATCTTCAGGGCATAACGCACCAGATAGATATTGGTAATGATCAGGAATACCACAAAACAGACGGCGCGGTACTGGATTCCGGAGAATGTGGGAAGCTCCGCGATCTCCTGGGCCACAACCGTGGTGCTGGGGTTTAACATACCGGTCGAGAAGCCCACGGCTCCGCCCAACAGGATAATGGCCGCGCCCGTGATGGAGTCCAGCCCCATGGCCAGCGTGATCATCACGACCACCGGCGCGAAGGCGATAAACTGGTTCACGCCCTGGGTGGTGCAGATCAGCGCGAAGATCGTGGTCATGATGGGGATAAAGATGTACAACCGGTTCTGGAACACCTTTGCCACTCTCGCCACCGCGGAGTGAAGGGCCCCGGACTTGCTGATCATGTCAAAGGCGCCGCCTGAGAACAGGATCACCAGCATAAGGGAAATTCGGCTGCAGATCGCCTTTACAATGTACAGCGGAATCAGGAGCGGATTCACGGGCGTCCGCTCGATGAATGAGAACTGCGAGGGATCAATGACCTTGATTCCCGCTTCGTTTTCCACTCTCGCGTACTGACCCGCCGGGATAATCCAGGTCATCAGAGTGGCAAACAGGATGATGGAAATGATGATGACAAATGTGTGCGGCATTTTAAATGCCTTTTTCTTCTTTTCTGCCATAGATCAGTTCCCTCCCTTTGCGAGATTGATGCGCGGGTCCACCAGCTTGTAAAGGAGGTCCACGATCAGGTTCATGATGATGATGAAGGCGGCCAGGAAGATGGTGGTGCCCATGATGAGGGGGTAGTCGCGGTTCTGGATGGAGGAGATGAAGTACCGGCCCAGACCGGGGATGGAGAAGACCTTCTCCACCACGAAGCCGCCGCACAGGGTGAAGGCGATCTGGGGGCCCAGATAGGTGATGACCGGGATGAGGGCGTTGCGCAGGGCGTGCTTGAAGATGATCTTCTTGTTCTTCAGGCCCTTGGCCCGGGCGGTCTTGATATACTCCTGGTTGATGGCGTCCAGCATGGCCGTCCGGGTCTGGCGGGACAGGTAGCACATGGGGTAGAAGCCCAGAGCCAGACAGGGCAGCACATAGCTCTTGGCCGTGCCGTCAAACATAGTGGGGAAGAGCTTGAGCCCCTCGATGCCGCCGGTGAGAATGTGCAGCAGCATGGTGGCGATGACGAAGCCAGGCATGGAGATGCCCAGGGTGCAGATCACCCGCAGCAGACTGTCGATCCAGGTGCCCCGCTTGTAGGCCGCCAGACAGCCCAATGGGACGCCCACCAATATGGCCCACGAGATGGCGATGGCGCCGATGCCCGCCGAGATGGGGAACATGGTGATGATGATGTCCAGCACCGGCCGGTCCTTCTGCATCTTGATGGAGGTGCCGAAGTCCAGGTGCAGCAGGTTCTCCAGATACTTGCCCAGCTGCACGATCAGCGGCTGATCCAGGCCGTATTTGGCGTTCAGGGCGTCAATGGTGGCCTGAGTCGGGGTCTTCTCCGACAGCCACGGGTTGCCCGGAACGGCATTCATCAGGAAAAAAGTGAGGCAGATCACGATGAACAGCGTGATCACCGCCATCAACACTCTTTTCAAAATGTATTTTGCCATTTCTTCACTTCCCACTTTTCTGTATTCTGTATATTTTTTGTTTCACAATGAGGAAAATACCCCATGCGCAGTTCCATATATTCTATACCATAAACTTTTGTCCGTCAAGGGAAATACGACATCAAATTGATGGAATCTTTTTGGAATCCTGCAAGTGTGCTCCATAGGAGGACAAAAACACAATATTTTGAACTTCGAAATTTGCTTTACTGCAACAATTTAAAAAGGTGATGCAGTAAAGCGTGAATAAAAATGCAAAACGCCGGCAGTCGGGCAAGCCCGGCCGCCGGCGGCGGTGGAAAAAGGTGGTATCAATCAAAGCCCAGACCCATGTAGCCTCGGCGGTATTCCCGCCAGGCATTGGCCAGCTCGGGGCGGTACCACTTGACCATGGCGAAGGACTGAAGGTAGCTTCCGGTGAGTCCGTCCCAGAAGGGAGGTGTGCGCAGGTGGTAGCGGCGCGCGGGCATGCGCTGGGCCAGCAGGGCGGCGCCGCCGGCCTGGGCGGCGTGGGGGAGGAGAAGCTCCTTGACCAGCACAGTGTCCTCATCCAGGTACTCCGCGGCGGCAAGGCCTTCCTTGCCGGAGACGGTGAGGTGGAAGAGGTCGCCCCGCTCCATGCGGGAGAGACCCTGCTGGTAGGCGATGAGGGCCTCGCTGTAAGTGACCCGGAAGTTTCCGCCCAGCATCTGTTCCCGGAGGGCGTTGTACTGGGCGGGGGAGACGGGGGTGATGGTATCCCCCTCGCCGGGCCGGGCCACCATCTCCCGGAGCAGCTCCACCTTCCGGGTGGAGAAGGTGGGCTCAAAGCCGGTGGTGGCAAAGTATTTGTAGAGGGAGGGCTCGGCGGGCACGATGGTGACGCAGTCCTTGCCGGACTCCTGGAGGTAGTAATCCACGTAGTTGAGGATGAACCGGCCGAAGCCCTTTTTCCGGGCGTCGGGGTGGGTGGCCAGGGCATAGATGTAGGCAGAGGAGAGGGATTCGCCCTGGGGAAGGGTCACCGTCACCGGGAAGAGGGCCACCATGGTCCACACCACGCCATCCTCCAGCAGGAGGAGCACCTGGCTCTCCTCGCCGTGGGCATAGAAGTAGTCGATGTAGGCGTCGTCATCGCCGAAGGCCAGCTTCCACAGCTCTTTCCGGCGAGGGATTTCCTCCGGACGGGCGGGACGGATCTCGATCATGGGACATTCGCTCCTTTCTGACGGTATCCGGCTGGCTCACGCCGGGGAGGCGGAGTATTTCTCCACCATGAGGTCGGGATAATAGGATTCCTTGGCCTTGCGGAGACCCTCCACGCCCATATCGTCCTCCCGGTTGAGGTAGCGTACCTGGGGGTGGCGCTGCCGGACCCGCCGTGCGAACTCCCGGTTGATCATGGCATAGGCGCCCTGGAGCTCGCCGTAGGCCTTTTCAAAGTGGACGTCGTAGGTGTCGGAGGAGAGCAGGTCTCCCATGGTGAAGGCCACCACCTCTCCGTAGACCCGGATGAGTCCCCCCTCCAGGCCCAGTGCGTGGTAGTGCTCCATGGCCAGGCGGAGGGCACGGCCCTCGTCGCCCAGGTCCCGCTCCTCGGCCAGACCCTCCCGGACCATGCTGCGGCGGTACCACTCTTTGTCCATCTCCAGGCACTCGGGCAGACTTTCCGGGGTGATGTCCTCGTAGACCCAGGAGGGGTTGTTCTCGATGAAGCGGTTGATGTGGTTGCGCTTGGCGTGGAGCTTTTTGCCGCCCAGGTCGGCCAGACGGTCAATGTCGTAGAGGTAGTCGAAGCCGTCCCGGTCGGCCTCAAAGGTAAAGCGGCCGGGGAAGAGGGTGTCCAGCTCCTGGATCTGGGGCTGGGTGAGACAGACCAGACGGAAGGGGACGCCCCGCTCCGCGGCATCTTGTTCCAGGGCGGTGAGGACGGGGGCAATGTCGCCGGAACCGGCGGGGTAGATGTAGGAGCAGCCCAGCGCGCCGCACAGATGGGTCACCAGGAAGTCTCCCACCCGGGCGATGCGCTGGTCGTAGGCGTCGCTCCAGACGAAGAGGTTGGTGAAGTTGTACTCGCAGCCCCGGTGATCCGCCCTGCGCAGCAGCTCATCCACCCAGGGCTTATCGGTGAGCTGGGGCTTATGAAACTCGATCATGGTAAATGACAATCTCCTTGGGTATTCTTTGAAAGCAGTGTATCACGGCGGGAAAGATCGCGCAAGGGTTTGTTTCTGGGCCTGTTTTCCAGTATAGCACAAAAATCATGCCCTTAAACCTCCGGCAATGAAAAAGCCGCGCCCCATGAGGGGGCGCGGCCGACGGACTGCGGTGGTCAATAGCCGGGGTAGACCTGGCTCTTTCTGGGCAGGATGATGGCGGCGATAATATAGAGAAGGATGCCGGTGCCGCCCATGATCACCAGGGCCGCCCAGACCAGACGGACGATGCTGGGATCGATGTTGAAGTATTCGGCGATGCCGCCGCACACGCCGCAGAGCATGGCGGCACCGTGTTCCGTACGGTAAAGTCTCTTCGGTTCGTCCATATTGGGCCCCTCCTTATCTGTCTCTAGTATGCCAGATTCACATAAAAAAATCTTTGGGGAAAGTTTAAAAATACATGAAAACCGGCCTGCGTCTTACTTCTGCTCCTCCTCCAGGTCCAGGAGGGTGCCCTTTTCATACTTGAGGCGGTGGATGTCGTTTCGGGTGATCTTCTGAATATCGTCCAGGCGCATGGCCTCGGTGATGGTGGACACCAGGGTGTAGGCCACGCCGTGGCGCTTGGCCCGGCCGGTGCGGCCGATGCGGTGGACGTAATACTCCGTCTCATCGGGGACATCGTAGTTGAAGACCACGTCCACGTCGTCAATGTCCAGACCACGGGCGGCCACGTCGGTGGCCACCAGTACCCGGAGCTCGCCCCGGCGGAACTTGCCCAGGGTCTTCTCCCGGACTGACTGCTGGATGTCGCCGTGGATGGCCTCGCAGGTGATGCCCCGCATGCGCAGAAGGCCGGTGAGCCGGTCGGTCATGTTCTTGGTGTTGCAGAAGGCGATGGCCCGCTCATAGCCGGCAGCATCCAGGATGCGGGCGGTGATCTCCGCCTTCTCATTCCGGTCCACCTCGATGCGGTACTGCTGGATGTCGGGCTTGTTCTGCTCGTCGGGCCGGACGATGATCTCCACCGGGTCACGCTGGTACACCCAGGAGATGTCCATGACCTCCCGGGAGATGGTGGCGGAGAACATACCCATGTTCCGGCGGTGCTTGATCTGGTCCAGGATGCGGGTGACGTCGTGGATGAAGCCCATGTCCAGCATCCGGTCGGCCTCATCCAGCACCACAGTCTGGACCTGGTCCAGCCGGACGGTGCGGCGCTTCATGTGGTCCATGAGCCGGCCGGGGGTGGCCACCACGATCTGGGGCCGCTTCTTGAGCTGGTTGATCTGCCGATCGATGGGCTGTCCGCCGTAGAGGACCACCGCCCGGACCCCTTCCTTGAACTCACAGAGGTCCCGCAGCTCGTTCATGATCTGGATGGCCAGCTCCCGGGTGGGGGCCAGCACCAGACCCTGGACGGCGTCATTTTCCGGGTCGATGTGCTCCACCATGGGGATGCCGAAGGCAAAGGTCTTGCCGGTGCCGGTGGGGGCCTTGGCGATGACGTCCTGCCACTTCATAAAGTAGGGGATGGCGCCGCCCTGGACAGGGGTGGCCTGGACGTAGCCCTTCTTGTCCAATGCCCGCATGATCTCCGGGGAGAGCCCCAGCTGGTCGTAGCGGACGACTTCGTTTACCTGCTCGCCGTTGATTTCCATGGGTGATGTTCCTTTCTTTCTGACTTGCCTGATTCAAGGTCTCCCACAGGCAAGCGAAACCCAGTTCCGCACCCAAACGCCCTTTTTCCAAGGCGCGACCTCAAATCGTTTCTGATGTTGGTCAATATATCACGAAGAGGGGAAAATTGCAACCGATCACGCCGGTTCCCGGCGGAAAACGTGGACCCGGAAGGCGGCGGTCACACGCAGGTGGTCCAGCTCCTCCAGCCGGGCGGCGCCGGCCTTGGGGGTCTTCCACCGGTAGGGGGTCATGGAGAAGAGGTCCCGGATGGTGTCCCGGTCGGGGAGCTCCAGCACCGTCTCCACCGGTACCACCTCCAGATAGGAGAAGCCCTCGTAGGGGATGTCCTCCTCCTTGTTGAGATAGGGGCTGTCGTAAAGGACCTCCTTGAGCTCCCACAGGTGCCGGGCCGCCGGCACCACGTAGAGGTAGACCCCGCCGGGGCGGAGGACCCGGCGGAACTCGTCCAGGGCCAGAGGGGAGAAGCAGTTGAGGAGCAGGTCCACTGAGGTGTCCGCCACCGGCAGATGGTAGACCGAGGCCACGGCAAACTCCACGGCCTTTTCCCGACGGGCCGCCCACCGCAGGGAGGGTTTCGACAGATCCACCCCGGCCATTTGCCCCACCTGGCCGGTTTCAGACAGGGCGGCGTAGACGCCGGCGGTGTAGTACCCCTCCCCGCAGCCGGCGTCCAGCACCGACGCCCCGGCGGGGGCGTAGGTGAGGGCCAGGCGGCACAGCGCCTCCCGCAGAGGGGCGTACCACCCGCCGGAGAGGAAACGGTTCCGGGCGGCGGCCATCTCCTTGTCGTCGCCGGGGTCCTTGGCGTGCTTCTGGTTGGCGGGGAGGAGGTGGACATAGCCCTCCCTGGCCCGGTCGAAGCTGTGGCCCTTGGGGCAGGTGTAGGTTCTGTCCGTCCGGGTCAGGGGGGAGGCGCACAGGGGGCAGCGGAAGAGGCTCATGGGCGCCTCCTAGCCGATGCCGCCGTAGACGATGCCCAGCACCAGCACGGCGGCGGAGAGGAAGACGTAGACATACTTGGCCAGAAAGTCGAAGGCCCGGCCCAGGGGACGGGTGCGCCCCTCCATGAGCTCGGCCCGGATGGCCTTGAGGCCCAGGACCCAGTAGATCATGACGGCGGCCAGCACAGCGCCGAAGGGGGCGATATAGATGGTGACGGCATCCAGCCAGGAGCCCATGGCGGGGAGGGACTCCAGGAAAAGGGAGACACCGAAGGTGACGCAGCCCACCACGATCATGGCGGCCTTCCGGGGGAGCTTGACGCCCTTGCTCAGGGATTCGCCCACCGCTTCCAGCATATTGATGAGGGAGGTGATGCCGGCGAAGAGGACGGAGACGAAGAAGAAGAGGGCGAGAATGCGGCCGCCGGGCATCTGCTGAAAGACCCGGGGGATGGTGATGAACATGAGGGAGGGGCCGCTGTTGGGGGCAATGCCAAAGGCGAAGACGGCGGGGAGAATGGCAAAGCCGGAGAGAAGGGCGGCCAAGGTGTCCAGAATGGCGGTCATCACCGACTGGCGGATGATGTTCTCCGACTTCTTCATATAGCTTCCGTAGATGAGCATGCCGGCGCCGTTGATGGACAGGGAGAAGAAGGCCTGGCCCATGGCCATGACCCAGGTCTCAAACTTGAGGAGATAGGACCAGTCGGGCTCCAGCAGGTAGCGGTATCCCTCCACCGCGCCGGGGAGGAAGGCCACCCGCACGGCGATGACCAGGAAGAACACGTAGAAGGCGGGCATCATGAACTTGCTGATCTTCTCGATGCCGGCGATCACGCCCAGCACCAGAATGACCACGGTGGCGGCGATGACGATGAAGTGCCAGGGGATGGAGCCGAAGGAGACGGCCAGCTGCTCAAAATAGGCGTCGGGCTGGCTGCTGAGCAGGGAGCCGGTGAGGGACCCTGCGGCGTACCGCAGGACCCAGCCCACGACGACGGAGTAGCCGATGGCGATGCCCAGCACCCCCAGCAGGGGGAGGATGCCCAAAATGCTGCCGCCCTTCCAGCCACGGGAGCGCATGGCGTAGTCAAAGGAGCCCCGGGCGCCGGTGCCGGTGAGACGGCCGAAGGCGAATTCGCCGGAGAGGCCCACATAGGAGAAGAGGGCCACGAAGAGGAAATAGGGGATGAGGAAGGCGCCGCCGCCGTACTGGCCCACCCGGTAGGGGAAGAGCCAGATGTTGCCCATGCCGACGGCAGAGCCCACAGCGGCCAGAACGGCGCCGGCAGAGGAAGTAAATTTGTGATCGTGGTGGGACATGAGGTCCTCCTTGTGTGTTGTGATCGGGCCGTCCTTGGCCCGGAGAGATCAGCCCCGCTGGTCCAGGGGGACGAAGGGCTGCATGGGTGCCACAGCCTTGTAGGCCGGGCGGATGATCTTGTTGCCGGGGTTGAAGACCTCCTCCAGCCGGTGGGCGCACCAGCCCACCATGCGGGCCATGGCGAAGAGGGGGGTGTAGAGCTCCTCGGGGATGCCCAGCATCTTGTAGACCAGGCCGGAGTAGAGGTCCAGGTTGGCGCAGATGGGCTTGTCCTGGCCCCGGACGCCGTTGATGACCTCGGGAGCCAGCCGCTCCACCGACTCCACCAGCTGGAATTCCTCCACCATATGGGCCTCCTCGGCCAGACCCCGGGCGAACTGCCTGAGGAGCTTGGCACGGGGGTCGGAGAGGGTGTAGATGGCGTGGCCCATGCCGTAGATGAGGCCGCTGCGGTCGCCGGCCTCTTTGTTAAGAAGACGCAGCAGGAAGTCCTTTACCTGGCCGTCGTCGGTCCAGTCGGAGACCCCTTCCTGGATATAGCGGAACATCTCCATGACCTTTTTGTTGGCGCCGCCGTGGCGGGGGCCCTTCAGGGAGCCCACCGCCGCCGAGATGGCGGCGTAGATGTCGGTGCCGGAGGAGGAGAGGACCCGGCAGGAGAAGGCGGAGTTGTTGCCGCCGCCGTGCTCGGCGTGGAGGACCATGCACAGGTCCAGCACCTTGGCCTCCTGCTCCGTGAAGCGGTTGTCGTGGCGGATGGCGTAGAGGAAGTTCTCGGCGAAGGAGAGCCCCTCCTGGGGGCGGTGGAGATAGAGGGAGTCGTTGTCGAAGTAGTGGCGCTTGGCGGCGTAGGAGTGGGCCACGATCATGGGGCAACGGGCCACCAGCTGGAGGGCCTGACGGAGCTCGTACTCCAAAGAGTGGTCCTCGGGGGCGTCATCATAGCAATAGAGTGCCAGGATGCACCGGCCCAGCCGGTTCATGATGTCCCGGCCCGGCGCCTTGAGGATCATGTCCTCGGTGAAGTTCACCGGCAGGGGCCGGAGCTGGGAGAGGACGGCATTGAAATCGGCGAGCTGCTGCCGGGTGGGCAGGGCGCCGAAGAGCAGGAGGTAGGCGGTCTCCTCGAAGCCGAAGCGGCCCTCGGAGGTGAAGCCGTGGATCAGGTCCTCCACGTTGATGCCCCGGTAGATGAGCCGGCCCTCCATGGGGGCGCGCTCGCCGTCCTGGATGTAGTAGCCCTGGACGTTGCCGATCTGGGTGATGCCCGCCATGACGCCGGTGCCGTCGGCGTTCCGGAGCCCCCGCTTCACGTCGATGTGTTCATAATGGCTGGGATCGATGTAGTTATGCTTCTGGAATTCTCCGCATAGACTTTGGATAAAGTCACGGGACTGTGTCGCTCCGGACATGGGTGGTTCCCCCCTCAAAAATAGTACCCTACATTGTACGCCCTGGGTGCCGCCCCGTCAAGCGAGAATTCAGCCCTTTACACCATGAAAGGGCCTTTTTGGCCGTGGAGGTTTGAAATGATGCGGACATTGCGACCTGTGGCGGCCACCGCCCTGCTGCTGCTCCTGGCTGTATTTTTGCTCCCCATGCTCCTGCTGGGATCTGCGGAGAAGGAGGAAGCGCCGGAGGAGACCGGGCCGCTCCCCACCGCCACCCTGCCCATTCAGAAGCCCACCGCCCAGAGCGGCGCCGGGGGAGACGGAGCCACCCTGATCCGGGTGGCCATGCCGGACGAGACGGTGGCCTCCCTCACCATGGCGGAGTACTTATGGCGGGTGGTGGCGGCGGAGATGCCGGCCTCCTTTGAGGAGGAGGCCCTCCGGGCCCAGGCGGTGACCGCCCGGACCTACACCCTTTATCAGATGAGCATTGGCCAGAATCCCAACCACCCCGACGCCGATATGTGTACCGACATCTCCTGTTGCCAGGCCTATATCTCCCCGGAGGACGCCGCCGCCAACTGGGGGGAGCAGGCGGAGCTGTGGGGAGAAAAGATCGCCCGGGCGGTATCGGATACCGACGGACAGGCTATCCTTTATGAGGGGCAGCCCATCGACGCCGTCTTTTTCTCCTCGGCGGCGGGGCGGACCCTGGATTCGGTGGAGGTATGGGGAGGCAGCGTGCCCTACCTTGCCAGTGTGGAGAGCCCGGAGGGGGAGGAGGTCCCCAATTACCATACCACCGTCACCGTGCCGGTGGAGGAGTTTAAGACCGTCTTTCTCACGCAGCACCCCGACGCCGACCTGTCAGGGGCGCCGGAGACCTGGTTCCAGAACGTTGTGCCCACCTCCTCCGGCGGGGTGGATACCGTGGAGGTGGGGGGCGTCACCGTGAAGGGCACCGCCCTGCGGACCATGTTCGACCTGCGTTCGGCCAGCTTCTCAGTCACGGCGGACGATACGGCGGTCACCTTCTCCGTCACCGGCTACGGCCATGGGGTGGGAATGAGCCAGTACGGCGCCAACGCCATGGCCAAGGCAGGGAGCACCTGGCAGGAGATCCTCACCCACTACTATACCGGCGTCACCATCGGGCCGTGGAGCCAGGGGTAGGGCCGGGAAAAATTTTAAAAAACCAGGGCACTTTTGTCACAAAGAATACGTCTGAAACGATATACAAGTGAAAAGGACCAAGGGGCCCAAACAAGATGCATAAACAAAGGGTTAAAACCTTAAGGAATTCTTCAGAAAATTTCTATGGATTTGCAGAGAGAACCAGAGTAAAATCTTGTTACCAAAGAAGCCCCGACATATATAAAATGGAAAGAAAGGAGGGCCGCCAAATATGGAGCAGTATTGGCACGACGAGCGGACACGCCGCCGTATGCTGGCAGTGCCCATTGCCTACTTCATCTTTTATGTGATCTGCTTTGCGCTGCTGGAGGAGTATGTGCGGCCCAAGTTCTGGATTGCCTGCGATCTGGATGCCTACATCCCCTTCTGCGCGGCCTTCCTGATCCCTTACGTGGCCTGGTTCCCCCTGGTGCCCGGTATGTTCTGGTACTTTTACAAGCGGGAGCCGGAGAGCTTTCTCCACCTGAGCCGGATGACCATCATCGGCCTGACCATCTGTCTGGCCATCTACGCCCTCTTCCCGAATGGGCAGCTCCTGCGCCGGCCCATCATCGGCGACGATATCCTCAGTCAGCTGGTCATCCTGCTGCGCAAGTCCGATACGCCAACCAATGTCTGCCCCTCCATCCACGTGTTTATGACGGTCAATGTAGCTCTGGCCGGTGCCCGGTCCCGGGCGCTGAGCGCGGAGCGCCGCCGGCAGGTGTCTCTGATGGTTCTGTCGGTGCTCATCTGCCTGTCCACCGTCTTCCTGAAACAGCACTCGGTGGTGGATGTGGTCTGCGGCGTCGCCCTGGCCGTGGGTCTGGACGCAGTGCTCCGTCGGAGCAGCGTGGGTATGGGCATCTTTAACGCCCTTATGCCCCGCAAAAATACAGCCATGGAATCCTGAACACGACCGGCGGTGGGGATATCACCGGACCGGCCGCTGCACCCTCTCTGCAATGAAAAAGCCGGCTTCTCGTATGAGAAGCCGGCTTTTTGCTGCCGATATGCTGTTAGTCCATCTGGAGGCTGGCCAGGAACTGGCGGGCACCCCGGGGCGTGCGGCTGGGGAAGCGCATGTCCCACTGGATGGCCCGGCGGCGGAGCTCCTCCGGGTCCACAGGAAGGTCCCGCTGGGCGGCCAGGGACTGGACCAGGTCCAGGAATTCCGCCTTGGAGAGGGCCAGGTAGGGGATGCGCAGGCCGAAGCGGTCGGAGAGGGCGGTCTTTTCCTGGATGGTCTCCTGACGGTCCACCTCGTCCCCCTGGCGGTCGGAGAAGGTCTGCCGTACCAGCAGGCGGCGGTTGGAGGTGGCGTAGATGGCCACGTTGACCGGCCGCCGCTCCAGGCCGCCCTCCAGGATGGTCTTGACCACGGAGTAGGTGTGGTCGTCCTGGTCGAAGGCCAGGTCATCGATGAAGAGAATGAAGCGCTGCTTCCGCCCGGAGAGGCTGCGGATAAGCTCCGGCATGCCCTTGAGACCGTCCTTCTGGACCTCGATGAGCCGCAGGGTCTCGAAACCGGGGATGGAGAGGAGGGTCTTTACCGTGGCCGATTTGCCGGTACCACTGTCACCGTAGAGGAGGACGTCGTTGACCCGCTTTCCGGCCAGGAAGGCCCGGGTGTTGGCGATGACCTGTTCCCGCTGGAGGCCATAGCCCATCATCTCCTCCTCCTGGGGCGTGTCAGGCTCGGCTACGGGGATGAGGGCGCCATCCGACCACAGGAAGGCCCGGTAGCGGGCGAAGAGACCGGCGCCGTGGACCCGGTAGAAGTCGGTGAGGTCCTCAAAGGTGAAGGGGACGGTGTTGTCCCACCGGGGCAGGGCATTCAGAACGGGCCCGAATTCCTCCGGCAGCAGGGCGGTCATTTCGGCGATGAGGGTGCCGCAGTCCAGACCGGCCAGACGGGAGAGGGTGTCGATATCCCGGCGGGCGGCCGCCTCCAGGGCGGGGTCGGAGCCGCCCCGGTCCAGCAGGGCGGGGTAGGGGGACTCCGCATAGCGCAGCCGGTCCCACAGCCAGTCCCCCAGGCCGGTCTTACCCGCCTGGCGCAGGCCGTAAAAGAGCTCGGTGTAGGCGTTCAAAGCCCCCTCGCCGTTTTCGGCAGCCAGGGCGTCCAGCAGGGAGCGGACCTGCATCATCAGAGGCTCCCGCAGCAGGTCCCGGCAGGTGGTGAGCCCCAGCAGGGCGGGGCGCATGGTCTTTGTCACAGTGCTCATGGGTATCAGTTCCTCTCTATGGCGTGTCAGTCTTTTTCCCACTTCAGGATCTCGCCGGTGTAGGCGTCCAGGTCGGCCTCATATTCCGCACCGGCGGTGTCCCGGAATTTTACCTCATAGATCATCCGCCCATCGTCCTCGTCCAGCTGAATCTCCTCAAAGGAGGCGCCGGGCAGGCGGGCGGTGACAATGTCCTGGACCTCTGCCCAGGAGAGCACTCCGTCAGAGGAGGTCTGCGGGGCGGAAGGGGTCTCCGCCGGAGTGGAGGGGGCAGCGGTGGCCGTGCCGGGGGCGTCGGAGACAGGGGTGGTGGAGGTTGGCGTTGTGGGCGTCGGCGCGGTGGACACAGGGGTGTCGTCACCATCGGAAGGGGGCAGTACTCCGCCGCCGGAGAGTTCCTCCAGCTTTTCGGAGATGATCTCCTCCACCTCCTCCCGGAGGTCCCGGCCATGGTCGGTGCTCTTGCTGTTCACCGCCACGTCCACCTGGGCGCCGTCATCCAGGTAGCCGCCGGCCCACAGGTCGTCCAGCAGGGCTTCCATGGTGGTCTCCAGGTCCCAGCCCTGGTAGGAGCGGCCCTCCAGGATGGGCTCGGCGTCGTCGGAGAGGGCGTTGACGGACTTGACCTGGTCCCGGCGGTCCAGCTCAATGGCAAAGGCGGGGTTCACCCGCAGGTCCACAACGGAGTAGACCTGGAAAAATTGAAAATAGGTCCACAGCCCGGCGCAGAGCACCAGGGCACACAGCACCAGAGCCGCGGCGGCCAGCGGAAACCGCCGCCGTGGGGGCAGGAACTCCTGCCGGGTCACATAGTCGTGGACCTCCAGGGGCTGGACCGGGATGTCGGCCATGGCCTGGAAGTCAGGCTGGGGCAACTGCTCCGCCGCCCGGCGGAGGGAGGTCTCGATTTTATCTTTCACAGGCGCACCCCCTCTTCGGTGAGATAGCGTTTGAGTTTCTTCAGGGCCCGGTTGTAGCGGGAGAGCACTGTGGACAGGGGCAGGCCCAGGTCCTGGGCGATCTCCCGGTGCTTGAGGCCGGAGACGGCGTGGAGGAGGACCACCTGCCGCTCCTCATCCCCCAACGTCTTGAGAGCGGCGGCCAGCACCAGCCGGTCGGTGGGGTCGGAGATGTAGGAGAAGCGTGCGTCGTTCTCCAGGTCCTCAGGAGACTGGCCGTCATGGGACTGACTGCGCTGCAGGTCCCGGCACAGGTTGCGGGTGATGGTGAAGAGCCATGCCAAGGGCTTGCCCTGGGGCACATACAGGTGGGCGGCGGCCCGGACCTTCAGATAGACCTCCTGGGTTACGTCCCGGGCGTCCTCCGGGTCCCGCAGGATGGAGAGGGCCAGGGCGTACACTGCCTTTTCGGTCTGGACATAAAGGGCCTCCAGAGCGGCCCGGTCCCCATGCCCCACCCGGGGCAGCAGGCCCTCATCCAGGGACTGATCGGAGCGGCCGCGTTTGGCCAGACCCTCCATGGTCATGTAAAGGAACACGGGCGTCCCTCCTTCCTCAATGGCCGCCGGTACTGGAAAAAGAGCGGCAATAAAATCATCATACCACAGAAGGGGAAAAATGGGAAGGGCGACTCCGCCCGCACCTCTATAACGGGAATGGACCGCATTTTATCGCAGAGAAAGAAAAAAGACCGCCGAATTCGGCGGTCTTTTTTCTTCTCAGGTGAGAAAAACAGCGGTGAGAGATTCCTCCGGCGCAGGGCAGGGCTCCGCCGGAAGGACGGTGATGTCTCCCTCTGACAGCATCTCATCCTCCACGGGCGGCGTTACAGTGATGACGTCCCCCTCCTGCTCCTCCGGCTGGACGGAGGGGCAGGTGATCGAAAAGCCGGGGTCCCGGGCCAGCCATTCCTCCGGCACTGGCAGGGCAAAGCCGCACAGCGCCCCAAAGACCAAGCAGGCGCAGACCACAGCACCCGCCCTCCAAAGTTTCCGCAGAACCATCCAAAGACCTCCTTTGCCAGTCTCTTTATACTTTTTGACGTAAATGGGAGGAAAAGGTTCCGGGAAAGTCAGCTTTTCCGGGCCTCCTCTCCCAACTGGGCGGCCTTGAGCTCCCGGAGGACCCCGATGCCCATGGGCAGGGCCACCAAGAAGGAGCACAGGTCGGAGAAGGGCTGACTAAGCTGGATACCGGTGATGCCCAGGACGTTGGGCAGGATGAGGATGGCGGGGAGGAAGAAGAGCCCTTGACGGCACATGGCCAGCACGGTGGCACGGAAGGACTGGCCGATGGTCTGGAGCGTCATACTGGAGGGGAAGAACCAGGCCATGAGGGGGAAGGAGACGCACTGCATCCGCAGGGCGGTGGTGCCGATGGCGATGACCTCCAGGTCATCGGCCCGGAAGAGGGCCATGAGCTGGGGGGCAAAGACGTAGCCCAGCGCAGCCAGTACCACCGCCGCCACGGCGGCCGCCTTGAAGAAGAAAAAGTAGGCCTCCCGTACCCGGCCGTAGAGCTTCGCGCCGTAGTTGAAGCCGCACACCGGCTGATAACCCTGGCCCAGGCCGATGAGGGCGGAGCCTGCGAACATGGTGATGCGGGAGACGATGCTCATAGCGGCGATGGCGGCATCGCCGTACTCACGGGCGGCCACGTTGAGAAGAAGGGTGGCCACGCTGGCCAGGGCCTGCCGCCAGAAGGAGGGCAGGCCGCCTGCGAGGATGCGGCGGTAGCGGTCAAAGGTGGGGCGGAAGGCGGTGAGGCTCAGACGCAGATTGCCGCCCCGGAAGGTACCGCCCACCAGCAGGCAGAAGCCCACGAACTGGCTGAGGATGGTGGCCAGGGCGGCGCCGCCGGTACCCATGCTCAGGACGAAGATGAAGATGGGGTCCAGAATGATGTTGAGTACGGCGCCGGAGAAGATGCCGATCATGCCGAAGACGGCGCTGCCCTGGAAGCGGAACTGGTTGTTGAGGACCAGGGAGGCCACCATAAAGGGGGTGCCGATGAGGATGTAGAAGACGTAGTCCTTGGTGTATTGGGCGCTGGTGGCGGTGGCACCCAGGGCGTTTACCAGAGGGTCCAGAAAGAGGAGTCCCAGCACCCCCAGCACGACCCCCAGCAGGAAGGCGGAGTAGAAGGCCACTACCGTCATGCGCTGGGCCTCCTCCCGCTTCTGCTGGCCCAGGAGCCGGGAGACGTGGTTGCCGGAGCCCTGGCCGAAGGTGAAGCCGATGGCCTGGATGACGGCCATGAGGGGGAGGGCCACACCAACCGCTGCCGTGGCGCTGGTGCCGATCCGGCCCACAAAGAAGGTGTCGGCCATGTTGTAGAGGGAGGTAATGAGCATGCTGATGATGGTGGGCACCGCCATGGTGGACACCAGCCGGGGGATGGGGGTCTGGGTCATCTGGGTGAATTTATCCGCCGTGGGCCGAAACAGGGACACGTCCGCTCACTCCTTGATTTTTAAGGTATCGTGCTCAGTATAGCATGTAGATGATTGAAGATGCAACTATTTGAGCGGTTTTTGGCGGAAAAAGCAGAAAAAGGTCCGCTCCCGCCCGAGGGGGCAGGAGCGGACCGGTTTTCGTCCTCACATAATGTCGCTGTCCACGGTGATGTTGTCGGTGCCGTGTTCTTCGAATTCGGCGATATAGGCGTCGATGCGGGAGGCCAGCTCCTCGTAGTTGCTGTCGTCAATGGGCACGTCGTCCATATCCCGGCGGGCCAGATCCTCGGCCAGAATGTCGAAGAAGACGTTGTCCTCGTAGTCCATGATGGCCTCATGGATGCCGCCCTCGGCGAAGGCCCGGGAGGGGATGACCTCTCCGTTATAGACCTCGGCCAGGATGGGCATACCTTCTTCTTTTGCCTTGGAGAAGAGAAGGCTCTCCACCTCGTCATAGTCCGGGATCCGATCGTCGCCCCGGGTGGAGTTGAGGATCCAGTTCCCGATATACACCATATCCAGCAGCCGCCGGTATTGTTTCCGTGTCAATTCCAGATTCATGGTTGAGACCCTCCTTTACAGGCAGCGTACAGGCTCTGTGACGGATGGACCGGGCCGGACAAGGTCCGGCGGGGTCATGGGGCCGGAGTGTCCTCCGGCAGATAACATTATAGTATATTTTCTCCACTTGTCAAAGGGTACTCCCGGGAAGGGCCGTGGAAAATCACACTTGTTTTTCCACGGCGTTTCGCATATGATAGTTTCTACTGGACCGCCGGAAAACGGCGGGGAATGTTTGCTGCGGCGGGAGGTCTTTTTGTGGATAATCGTCCCATTGGCGTCTTTGATTCTGGTCTGGGCGGTCTGACGGCGGTGCGGGAGCTCCAGCGTCTGCTGCCGGGGGAGGACATCATCTATTTCGGTGACACCGGGCGGGTGCCCTACGGCGGCCGCTCCAAGGACACCATCATCCGGTACGCCCGGCAGGACGTGGCCTTTCTGCGGACCTTTGACCTGAAGGCCATCGTCATCGCCTGCGGCACCGTGTCCACCACGGCACTGGATGTGCTCACGGCGGAGAACGATATCCCGGTGTGGGGCGTGGTGGAGCCCGCTGCCCGGGCGGCGGCTCAGGCCACCCGCAACGGCAAGGTGGGGCTCATCGGCACCCAGGCCACCATCCGCAGCGGCGCCTACGAGCGGCGCATCGCTCGGGGCGCCCCCCAGATCCGGGTCATGGCGGCGGCCTGTCCCCTCTTTGTGCCCCTGGTGGAGAACGGCCGGTTCCGGCGGGGCGACATTGTGGCTGAGACGGTGGTGGGGGAGTACCTGGAGCCCTTCCGCACAGCGGGGGTGGACACCCTGGTGCTGGGCTGTACCCACTATCCGCTGCTCACTGAGATCATCGGCGACTATATGGGGCCGGAGGTGACACTCATCGACGTGGGTCGGACCTGCGCCGACGCCGTGGCCCGGCACCTCACCGATATGGATGCCCTGAGCGGTCCGGGGCGGACGGGGGAGAGCCGCTACTACGTCAGCGACAGCGCGGAGGACTTCTCCCGTCTGGCTACGGTCTTTCTGCGGCGGGACGTGGAGGAGTCGGTGACCCAGGTGGATATCTGGAAGTATTGACCGAAAAAGAGGGAGCAAGCCCCGCCGGAAGTGCAAAATTGTGGAAGGAGCCTCTTTACATCGGGATACACTTATTATATAATAGCCGCCGTCCCCCGCGGCGGCACCGCGGGGGCGAATTCTGCGTGGATACCGAGGTAATTTCCCAATGGATAAAAGCGTGATCATTTCCATCAAAGGGGTTCAGAGTACTGAGGGAGAGCAGCCGGAGGTCATTGAGCTGGTCACCGAGGGCAAGCTGCTGGACTGCGGCGATGCCGGCTATACCCTGACTTATCAGGAGAGCCAGCTCACCGGGCTGGAGGGCACCCTCACCACCTTCCAGGTGGAGCCCGACTGCATCACTCTGATGCGGGTGGGGGAGGTCAACTCCCAGATGGTCTTTCAGCCCGGGCGGCGGCACTT
>OGHJ01002113.1_pt1 | contig 18053 bp, 15 predicted proteins | sample 1571351 | NCBI WGS metagenome assembly OGHJ01 (sample SAMEA2582037, study PRJEB24529) | metagenome | biome: Human gut stool | place: China | collected 2011 | reverse complement strand
GCTGGCCGGTGAGCAGCAGACCCAGCAGACCGCCGGTAAAGGCCAGCGGCACGGTGAACAGCACGATGAAGGGGGACAGCAGGCTCTGGAACTGTGCCACCATGACAAGGTACACAAAGGGCAGAGCCAGTGCCATCCACTGGATCATCTCATTGGTCATATAGTTGACGCTGTCGCTCTCGCCGCCCATGGAGAAGGAGCAGCCTTCCGGCATCTCGTCGGTGAGGGCAAAGGCATCCAGCGCCTTTTTCACGGCACGCGCCTGCACCGTGGTGTTGTAGCCCGGGGCAGTCTCGGCGGTGACGGTAACGTACTGGTTCTGGTTCTCGCTGGTGATGGAGTCCGGCGCGGTGCCGGTGGTCCAGCTGGCGATATCTGCCAGTGTGCAGGTACCGGTGGCGGTGGTGCCGTCTGCGGACATGACGGTAGTCTCAAAGGTCATGTCCATCATGTTTTCCTTGGTCAGCGGGTCCAGATTGTTGCTGATCTGCACGTCCATGGTGGTGCCGTCCACGGTAACAGGGGTCTGTGCCGTGGTGGTGGTGGTCAGCTTTGCCGCGATCTGCTGGTACACCTGCGCAACGGTCAGGCCGTTGGCGCGCACCTTGTCGCGGTCCACCTGCAGGATGATGGTGGAATCGCCCGCACCCAGACCGTTGGTGGCGTTCTGGAAGCCATCGGTGCTGTTCACGATGTCAATGACCTTCTCGGACAGGGCGGTCAGGGTCTCGGCCAGGCCGATAAAGCCCACGCTGAGGGTGCCGTGCTTGAGGATTTCACCCACAGGCTCGTCCACATCCAGCTTTTCGCTGTCGATCCACACGCCCTGGCCCATAAGGAAGGGGTAATTGCGGCTCTTTTTGGCGGCCTGGATCTTGAAGCGGTGGAGCAGCTGGGCGAGACCCGGCTGGCCCACTACTTTGCCGTCACCCGAAGGGAGTGGGAGCGGTGACCGAGTATTTTGTCCCCACCGGAGCGTCCGAGACCGAGCTGGTGGAGAAGCGCTCCCGCTTCCTCGGCCATGTCTGGCCGGTGGAGAGCGAGGAGGAGGCCAGGGCCCGCATCGAGGAGATCCGAAAAAAGCACTACGACGCCCGCCACCACTGCTGGTGCTACCGCATCCGGGAGGGGGGCGTGGAGCGCTGCTCCGACGACGGCGAGCCCCAGGGCACGGCGGGCCAGCCCATGCTCAACGTCTTTCAGCGGGAGGGCGTGGTGGACGTGGTCTGCGTGGTGACCCGGTACTTTGGCGGCATATTGCTGGGGGCCGGTGGGCTGGTGCGGGCCTATACCCAAAGTGCCAAGGACGCCCTGGATGCCGCCGGTATCTCGGTGGTCCGCCAGTGGTCCCGGCTGGAGCTGCGTTTTCCCTATCATCTCCTGGAGCGGATTAAGCTGGAGGCAGAGGAGGCCGGAGGCCTCCTGGGGGAGACCGACTACGCCGCCGACGTGGGCCTCGCCGTTTTCTTGCCTGAGGGCGGGGAGGCGGCCTTTGTGGACCGGGTGGTGGAGCTCACCGCTGGGGCGGTAACGCCTGCCGTCACCGGACAGGACTTCCGGGCGGCGCCTCTGATCCCCCCGAAGGAGAGGGACTGAAGCTCCGCCCCCAGACCGAAGCCGATGATGAATAATCTATGAATTTTTCTCGGACAAGCAGGATTTTTCCCTGCCCGCGGCGTATAACACTTCAGACCTTTTGTAGGGAGGTGAGACGCCTTGACGGAACGAGAGCGACGGGAGGCCCAGGAAAGGCGGTTCCTCTCGCCCTATGCCTGCCTGTCGGCCGACTCCAGGGGCCGGACTCGACCGGTGGAACCCTGTCCGGTGCGGACCTGCTTTCAGCGGGACATCGACCGCATTGTCCACTCCAAGGCCTTTCGGCGGCTGATGCACAAGACACAGGTTTTCCTGCACCCGGAGGGCGACCACTACCGTACCCGTATGACCCACACCATCGAGGTGGTCCGTATCGCCCGCACCCTGGCCCGTGGGCTGCAGCTCAATGAGGACCTGACCGAGGCGGCCGCCTACGGGCACGACCTGGGACACACTCCCTTTGGCCACGCCGGTGAGCGGGTGCTCAACGAGATCATGCCCGGCGGTTTTGAGCACAACGTCCAATCCCTGCGGGTGGTGGACCGTCTGGAAAACGACGGGGACGGCCTGAACCTTACCTATGAGGTGCGGCGGGGCATTTTGTGTCATACTGGTCCCGACCGGGCTGAGACTCTGGAGGGACAGATCCTGCGTCTGGCGGACAAGATCGCCTATATCAACGCCGACATTGACGACGCCATGCGGGGCGGGATCATCTATCCCATGGATATTCCGCTGGAAATTTCCAACGTGCTGGGCTTTACTTACTCCGAGCGCATTGATACCCTCACCACAGATATTATCCGGGAGAGCGCCGACATTGGCGCCCTGCGTCAGTCGGACGCCTGCCGGGAGGCCATGGATAACCTGCGGGAGTTCATGTTTGAGCATGTCTACCGTAACCCGGTGGCGAAGGGGGAGGAGTCTAAAGCGCAGGGCATGCTCATGCGGCTGTTTGAATACTACTGCCACGATCCGGACATGCTTCCCCCGGAGTTTCAGGACATCCGTGAGCGGGAGAGCGTGGAGCGGGCGGTGTGCGATTATATCGCCGGTATGACCGACAATTACGCGGTGGAGAAGTATTCCGCGGCCTTTATCCCCATGTCCTGGGGCGTCAAGTGAGGTCCGGGCGGTATGAATCTGCCGTATGGCGGTAAAAATAGCCTGAAAGGGGGAGAAACATGGCCATCCCGGCACAATTCATCGATGAATTGATGGCGCGGTGTGACATCGCGGACGTGGTGGCCGACTACGTTCCCCTGACCCGGAAGGGGGGCAGCCTCTGGGGCTGCTGTCCCTTCCACAGCGAGCGCACCCCGTCCTTCCATGTGGTGCCGGAGCGTCAGATGTACAAGTGCTTCGGCTGCGGCAAAGGCGGAGGCGTGATCAACTTCATCATGGAGATCGAGAACCTCTCCTACCCGGACGCCGTGCGGTTTCTGGCCAAACGTGCGGGGCTGCAGGTGCCGGAGGAGAGGGGAGATGGGGGCTTTCGCAAAAAGCGGGAGCGGCTGCTCTCCCTCAACAAGGAGGCCGCCCGATACTTTCACAGCGTGCTCCACAGCCCAGCCGGGCAGGCCGGCGTGGAGTATCTCTTCGGCAAGCGGAAGCTCTCCAAGGCCACAGTGACCAGGTTTGGTCTGGGTATTGCGCCGGAGGGGTGGGACAAGCTCATCACCGCAATGGCCGCCAAGGGGTATGAGAAGGGTGAACTGCTGGAGGCCGGACTGGTGGTCCGCAGCAAGGAGGGCCGGGTCTATGACCGGTTCCGGAATCGTGTCATGTTCCCCATCATAGACCTGCGGGGCGATGTGATCGGGTTTGGCGGACGTGTACTGGACGACTCCACACCCAAATACCTAAACTCTCCGGACACCCCGGTCTTCAATAAGGGCCGCAATCTCTTTGCCCTGAACATCGCCAAAAAGACCCGCCTGGGCCGCATCATCCTGACCGAGGGCTATATGGACACCCTGTCCCTCCACCAGGCTGGATTTGACTGCGCTGTAGCCTCTCTGGGCACCGCCCTGACGCCGGATCATGCACAGCTTCTCTCCCGGTACACCAAAGAGGTGGTCATCGCCTACGACGGCGACGGCGCCGGTGTCTCGGCGGCCCAACGGGCCATCGGGCTGCTGGAGAAGACGGGGATGAAGGTCCGGGTCCTGCGTATGAAAGGTGCCAAGGACCCAGACGAGTTTATCGGCAAATACGGCCCGGAGGCCTTTGCCAAGCTCCTGGACCAGAGTGAGAACCACATTGAATACCGCATCGACCAGGTAAAGGGGAAATATGACCTCACCGACGATGCCCAGCGAGTGGAGTTTTTGAAGGAGGCTGTCCCCATTTTGGCCCAGCTGCCCAGCCCGGCGGAGCGGGAGATCTACGGCGCCCGATGCGCCGAGATGGCGGGAGTCACCTCCGAGGTGGTGGCCCAGGAGGTCAAGCGGGAGCGCTCCCGCTTGAGCTGGAAGGCGAAAAAACAGCAGGAGCGCCGGGATCTGACTCCGGCGGTCCAGCTCCAGCCCAAGGAGCGGGCATTGCGTTATGACAACCTCCGCTCTGCACGGGCGGAGGAGGGCGTCCTGCGGCTGGTGATCCTGGACCCGGAGCTTTTCGGCAGCGTGGCCGCCCTGGACCCGGAGCATTTCTCTGCGCCGCTTCTGGGAAAGGTTTTTCGTCTGCTCCGGGAGCGCTGGACCAACGGGCTTACCGTCAGCCTGGCCGCTCTGGCCGGCGAGCTGGAGCCCACCGAAATGAGCCACCTGAGCGGTGTGCTGACACAACCGGAATCTCTCCAGAATGGCGCGCGAGCCATGAGGGATTACATAGAGATTATAGAGACAGAAGCGGAAAAACGCAGGCTGGCAGGGGAGTCCGATGAACTGCTGGCCATGCAGAAAAAGCTGCTTGAGAAAAAAGCATATGGAGGATGAGTCCATGAGTGGAAAGAGAATACTGGATATGCCTGCTGAGCTTCCCAAGAAGGCCCAGGTCACCAGTGGAGAGAAGATCGAGGCCGGCAAGGCGGAGCTGATGAAGGTCGTTGAGGGCGTTCAGGGGGCCGAAAAGCTGGCGGAGCTGCTGGATAAAGGAAAGAAGAAGGGCAAGCTGTCCTCCAGCGAGCTCATGGACGTCCTGGAAGAGATGGACCTGGAAAGCGAGCAGCTGGATAAGATTTATGATGCCATGGAGAACATGGGGATCGACACCGCGGGGGAGGACTATCTGCCTGAGCTGGTGGATGAGGTCCCCAGCCTGGAGGAGATCGAGGATATTCCCGAAGAGGAGATCGTGGACCCCAATACCCTGGTGGACTCCTTCGGTATCGACGACCCGGTGCGCATGTACCTCAAAGAGATCGGCAAGGTAAACCTGCTGACTCCTGACGAGGAGGTGCGTCTGGCTCAGGACATGGGTGCCGGCGATGCCGCCAAGGAGCGCATGGCGGAGATCGAGAGCGCAAAGAAGAAGGGCGAGGAGATCGTCCTCACACCGGAGGAAGAGAAGGAGCTCAAGCGTGCCATCAAGCGTGGTGAGGCTGCCAAGCAGCGCCTGGCTGAGGCCAACCTCCGTCTGGTTGTCTCCATTGCCAAGCGCTATGTGGGCCGCGGTATGCTCTTCCTGGATTTGATTCAGGAAGGCAATCTGGGTCTCATCAAGGCCGTGGAGAAGTTTGATTACACCAAGGGTTATAAGTTCTCTACCTACGCTACCTGGTGGATCCGCCAGGCCATTACCCGCGCCATCGCTGACCAGGCCCGTACCATCCGTATCCCTGTCCACATGGTGGAGACCATCAATAAGGTCATCCGCGTCTCCCGTCAGCTGCTCCAGGAGCTGGGCCACGACCCCAGCCCTGAAGAGATCTCTGAGGAGATGAATATGCCGGTAGACAAGGTCCGGGAGATCCTGAAGATCGCCCAGGAGCCTGTAAGCCTGGAAACTCCCATCGGTGAGGAGGAGGACTCTCATCTGGGTGACTTCATTCCCGATGAGGATGCCTCCGAGCCCTCTGAGGCCGCCAGCTATACCCTGCTCAAGGAGCAGCTCATTGACGTGCTGGACACCCTCACACCCAGAGAGGAGAAGGTCCTCAAGCTGCGCTTTGGACTGGAGGACGGCCGTACCCGCACCCTGGAAGAGGTGGGTAAGGAGTTTAATGTCACCCGTGAGCGTATCCGTCAGATCGAGGCCAAGGCCCTGAGAAAGCTCCGCCACCCCAGCCGGAGCAAGAAGCTCAAGGACTTCCTGAACTGAGGGGCGCAGCATGAAAATCAAATTCTATGACCAGGCGCTGGACAGTGACCTGAAATATGCGGTCATCTGTGCCAGGGTAGGGGAGAAGTGGCTCTTGTGCCGCCATAGGGAGCGGCAGACTTGGGAGCTGCCCGGCGGACACCGGGAGCCCGGAGAGGATATCCACGAGACCGCAGCCAGGGAGCTCCGGGAGGAGACTGGTGTTACCGAGTGTCAGATGGAGCCTGTGGCTGCCTACGGTGTGTTTCAGGATGAGGAGGACCCTTCCTTTGGTGCTCTCTTTTTTGCCGATGTGTGGGAGCTGAATGAGCTTCCTGAGGGCAGTGAGATGGCAGAGTGCCGCTTGATGGAGGCTCTGCCAGAGGTGCTGACCTACCCGGAGATCCAGCCCATTCTTCTGGAGCAGGTACAGCGGTGGCTGGATAGCGGGAATTTCCGTTCCGTCCAGGATGATATTTTTGAGCTGATGATGTGAGGGCAGCCGTTCATATTTTATTTACAAGCTATTTAAAATCTGTCCATTCCTGCCGGGCGGAGAGGTGCTAAAATAAAACCGTGGTCGGGAGATCACAATTCAAAACCTCCTCCTCTCTCTCAAAAGAAAACGCGGGTCCGTGAAAACGGACCCGCGTTTCTTATTGTTGTTTAGCGGCACGTAAAAATAAAAAGAGCAAGCGCATTGCGCTTGCTCTTTTTGGCAGCGGGAGAAGGATTCGAACCCTCACAAACAGAGTCAGAGTCTGTCGTGCTACCCTTACACAATCCCGCTATTTTGTTTTGTGCTCTTGGCTTTTTGTTTTGCTCTCTCGTGAGCACGAATGTTATTATATCAGGTTTGCGGGGAAAGTCAAGCATATTTTTCCGAATTTCAGAAAAAATTTGGGGACGGTCATTTGACCGTCCCCTGTGGACTCAACGCTTGCTCTTTCCCATAAAGCGGAGCAGATAGAGGAAGAGGTTGATGAAGTCCAGATAAAGCTGAAGCGCAGAATAGATGGAAGCTTTTTGGGCCAGCTGAGCATCATGGCCAAAGGCGTAGTAATTGGCCTTGATCTGCTGGGTGTCATAGGCGGTGAGGCCCAGGAAAATGGCGATGCCGATGAGGCAATAGATCCGTTCCATGCCGGAGAAGAAGGGGAGGAAAAGGGAGAGCAGGCCAAAGAGGATCAGGAAGATGAGACCGCCCGTCAGGATGGGGCGCAGCCGGGTGAGATCACTCTTTGTGAAGTAACCGTACAGAGCCAGCGCCCCGAAGTAGAGGGCGGTGACGGCGAAGATAAGCACCAGACTGGCCAAGTCAAAGATCAGAAAATAGGTGGAAAAGACTACGCCGGTCAGCGCGGCGTACGCAAAGAACAAAAGCGTGGCGCCTGGTACTGAGAGACGGTGGATGCGGGCGCTGAGAATCAGAACCACTGCCAGCTCGGCTACCAGGACGATGACATGGAAGGCGGGAATACTGAGGAAGGCGTAGATGGTAAGTCCGCTCACATAGCCGCCCACAGCCACACCAAAGGTGATCAGCAGGCCAAAGAACATCCAAAGGAAGGTTTTCGCAGTGTAGGTCGACAGGGATCCAGTAAACATGTTTTGCTCCTGCCGGCGCTCATTCTGGTAAAAATCGTTGTAATCCAAAGATCATCACTCCAATCATATCGGTCGGATCCAGTCGGACAGGTATAGACGGGCCGAACCTTTATGGTCACACTATAACGTATGTTACCCCAAAAAGAAAGAGATAAAATATGAATTTTTTGTGCTTGACAACCGGGCCGGAATCTTCTACAATGTAACTCATAAAAGCAATGATGGGAAGAAGACCCGTATTGCCCGTTCAGAGAGCCGGTGGATGGTGTGAACCGGTACGGCGCATGCAGGTGGATACTGATCCCTGAGCCGCTTTCCTGAACCGCCGGTGGCGTAGTAGGGAGAGCCGCGTGGCCGCGTTACCGGCCAGGGCCTTGCTGGAGGCCGACGAGGACCGTACGGGTGACCGGCGGTCGAATCAGGGTGGTACCGCGTATGAGTTATACGCCCCTGACCGTTGAGGTCGGGGGCGTTTTTCATTTGTCCGGCATGCGTCCCCGCACACCAGACCATTGGAATCATAAGGAGGAAGACGGACATGATCAAAAATCCCGAGAACAAGTATATTCCTTTTGTGCCGCTGAAAATGGAGCATCGCGCTTGGCCCGATAAGGAAATCACGCAGCCTCCTATTTGGTGCTCAGTAGACCTGCGGGATGGCAACCAGGCGCTGGTGGACCCTATGAATCTGGAGGAAAAGCTGGAGTACTTCCATACCCTGGTGGACATTGGTGTCAAGGAGATCGAGATCGGTTTTCCCTCTGCCTCCGAGACGGAATATGAGATCTGCCGGGAGCTGATCGACGGTGGCCATATCCCTGACGATGTGACCATCCAGGTGCTGGTCCAGGCCCGGCCCCATCTCATCAAGAAGACTTTTGAGGCCATCCAGGGCGCCAAGAATGTGATCCTCCACTTCTATAACTCTACCTCGACGCTCCAGCGGAAGGTGGTCTTCCATATGGACATGGACGGCATCACCAAGATCGCCACCGACGCTGCGGATCTCATCTATGAGATGAGCAAGCCTATGCTGGAGCAGGGCATGAACCTGCGCTACCAGTACTCTCCGGAGTCCTTTATGGGTACAGAGATGGACTATGCCGTTGAGATTTGTCAGGCGGTGCTGGAGCACCTCCATGCTACCCCGGAGAACAAGGTCATTCTGAACCTTCCCACCACCGTGGAGAACTGCATGCCCAACTACTTTGCCGACGAGATCGAGTACTTCATCTCCAAGCTGCCCAGCCGGGACTGCGCCATCATCTCCCTCCACCCCCACAATGACCGTGGTGAGGGTGTGGCTACCGCCGAGATGGGCATGCTGGCCGGCGCCGAGCGTATCGAGGCTACTCTCTTCGGTAACGGCGAGCGCACCGGCAACGTGGACATGGTCACCTTGGCCATGAACATGTATATCCAGGGCGTGGACCCCAAGCTGGACTTCTCCAATATCAACAAGATCAAGGAGATGTATGAGCGCTGCACCAAGATGAAGGTGGGGGAGCGGCAGCCCTATGCCGGCGAGCTGGTCTTCACTGCCTTCTCCGGCTCCCATCAGGATGCCATCAATAAGGGCACTCAGTACATGGAGGAGAGCCACAGCGACAAATGGGAGATCCCTTATCTGCCCATCGATCCGGCTGACGTGGGCCGGGAGTATGAGCCCATTATCCGTATCAATTCCCAGTCCGGCAAGGGCGGTGCCGCCTTTGTGATGCAGCATACCTTTGGCTTCGATCTGCCCAAAGCGATGCACCCTGAGTTCGGCAATATCGTCCAGGTGGAGACGGATCGAGTGGGCACGGAACTCAAGCCGGAGCGCATCTTTGAATTGTTCCGGGAAAATTACATCGATGCCACCAAGCCCTATGAGCTGGTGCGTCACTCCTTTGCAGAGTTCACAGATGAGGAGGGGCACTCCCACGTTACCTTTGCCGGTACACTCCGGCATACGGATACCACCTTCCAGGTCCAGGGTTCCGGCAATGGACCTATCGACGCCTTCTTCAACGCAATCCACGGCCAGAAGATGGACCGTTTTACTTTCGTGGACTACAAGGAGCACGCCATCAAGCAGGGTTCTGACTCTCAGGCGGTGGCCTACATCCACCTTCAGGACGAGAATGGTAAAGACTGGTTTGGTGTGGGTATGAGTCACAATATCAACCTGGCACCGCTGAAAGGTATCCTTTCCGCCATTAATCGCGCTGCCAAGGACTAAGAGTCCATATAAAAAAGCGGACGTATCACCAGTGGTGATACGTCCGCTTTCCTTATGTGTGTATCCCGGGATCAGCTCTTCCCAAGGATACCGGCATTTTGCAGAGACTGGATCAGGCTATTGAACTGATTGATCACATCGGTTAGTGTGGCGCTGGTGGACAGTGTACTCACTGCGGCAGCAGCCTCAATGGAGCCAGTAGGACCAGTGGGACCGGTGGGACCGGTGGGGCCAGTGGGACCAGTAGGGCCGGTGGGGCCGGTAGGACCGGTGAGGCCGGTAGGACCGGTGAGGCCGGTAGGACCGGTAGGACCGGTGGGGCCAGTAGGACCAGTGGGGCCAGTAGGACCAGTAGGACCACCGGAAGGACCAGTGGCACCGGTGGGGCCGGTAGCGCCTGTGACACCTGTCATGCCAGTGGGACCAGTGGGGCCGGTAGGACCCTGAGGCCCGGGGCAGCAGCAGCGGCATTCGGGGATGGGTGGGCAGCAATTGGGCCAGGGAGAGGGGGGACAGACGGGCGGACGGCTGTGATGGCAGCAGCGAACGCTGTCGGTCTGAGGCTCCGCCGTCTCATTGCAGTACCCCTGACCGGCCCGAAGAGACGCAGCATACTCAGCAGCGTCCATGGACTTGCGGGGAGAAAAATTCATCATGCTCATGACCTCCAACCCAGCCTATGCCGGATGTACCGGGACTGTGACGGAATGGAGAACAAAGAAAGAGACGCCGGAGAGGAGTCTCTCCGGCGTCTCGTACCTGTTGACTATGTCTGCTCAGGAGCGGGTCTGATCAGACTTCTTCTGCTCCTTCTTACGGTTCTGTGCAGGCTGCTCCTCCTTACGGGCCTGGGGCTCGGTGCGGGTGGGCTTCTGATCGTCCTTCATGGTGTAATCACCTCTTTTCCAGCCGGGCACAGGCTGAAGCGGATGGTTTCCGCCGGACCTCTGCCGTTCTGAGACTAGTATGGCGCACCTCGTGTCAAACTATACACACTTTTTCCGTCAGAGGATATTTTTACATCTTGAGCCCCCCAAGTTTTTCAAAAAAATATACCATCTCTACAGGTACTGTGGTATAATGCGTGCAAGAGAAATTTTGGACCAGCAGAACTGAAAGAAGGAGGCGGTACCCGTGAAGTGCCCGTTCTGCGGAAATCTGGAGAGCAAGGTTGTAGATTCACGACCCTCTGATGAGGGCACCAGCATTCGGCGCAGGAGGGAGTGTCTGGAGTGCCATAAGCGTTTCACCACCTATGAGACGATGGAAAGCCTGCCGCTGGTTGTAATCAAAAAAGACGGTAGCCGTCAGACCTTCGATAAGGACAAGTTGTTGGGAAGTATGCTCAAGGCATGCGAAAAGCGTTCGGTCCCCATGTCCAAGCTGGAAAAAATCGCAGTGGAGATCGAGCAGGCCCTCCAAAACGACATGGAGCGGGAGGTCAACTCTTCGGTCATCGGCGAGTTGGTGATGGAAAAGCTCAAGGATGTGGACGAGGTGGCCTATGTGCGCTTCGCTTCGGTTTACCGCCAATTCAAGGACATTGGTACCTTTATGGAAGAGTTAAGCAAACTCATCGACAGCAAATAAAAAAGCTGCCCGGACAAATGTCCGGGCCAGCTTTTTGCTGTTTAATAGGGAATGAGGGAAGGCTTATGCCGCAGCCTCAACAGCGGTGAGGGCGGCGATCATGGCGTCGGCCTCAGTGCTGGTGATGGTGCCCTGAGGATTAAAGGCGTTGTCCTCGCCAACGGTGATGTACTGGGCGATGACGTTCCACATGACACCGTCGGCAGCCCAACCGGAGATGGAGGCAGCGTCGGTGTAGGGGATCTGGACAGCCCAGGTACCGGTGGGGCCCTTCTCCAGAGCGGTGGCGGCGTTCATCAGCATGACGGCGGCCTGCTCACGGGTGATGGCCTGATTGGGCAGGAACTTGCCGGTGCCGTCGCCGGAAATGATACCCTGGTCGGCGGCCCAGTCCACGGCGTAGCTGTCAGTCACGTCGGTGAAGGCAGCGGGGGAGACCTCCACAGAGGCATCGCCCACGATAGCGGTGTAGAGTTTCTCCACAAAGTCCTGACGGGTGACGGTGTCGGCCACCTCAGTGCCCTCGCTGGCGCCGGCATTGAGCGTCCAGTGGCTCTTGGCCTCGGGCGGGGTGATGTCCTTGCCCTCGGCGGTCATGGCCTTGATGTACTCAGCGATAACCAGGGTGACGGAGCCGCCGATGGAGCCAAACTCCTCGGAGACAGAGCCATCCCACAGCACAGCGTCGGTGCCCATGGTGATGCCGGTGGTGGCGTACCAGCCAAATTCATCGCCGGCGGCGTTGGCGGACAGCCGGTAGGAGTTGAGGGCCACGGTAAAGGTCTGGTCGTCGGTGACGGGCTGACCCTGATAGGTCAGATTGACCACGCGGCTGCCCTCGGGGTTGCCCATGTAGATGTCATAATCCATGCCGTAGAGCTGGTCGGTGCCGAAGCCGCCGCCGGTGATGGTGCCGTCGGACTCCACGGTGAAGTCCTTGGTGCAGTCCTCCAGCCAGTCCTTGATCTGCTTGCCAGTCATCTGGATCATGTAGATGAGGTTGTTGTCATACTTGTAGAAGGAGTAGCAGTCCTTCAGGCTGATGGAGGCGGTCTCGGCGTCGCCAAGGAGCTGGCCGATGCAGAAATCCTTGTTGGCCACGGGGGAGGCCAGGGACAGCTGGGCGCCAGTGGCCCACAGCTGGGCCTCGTGGACCAGGTTCATAGTGTCACTCTGGACATGGAAGAGATCCGTCTCGTCGTCCCAGTCGCCGGAGAGGGTGCCGATCTGCTCAGTGATGAAGGGCAGGGTCCGGTCATAGTAGGGCTGCATGAGCTCCTTAAGGCCGGCGTCGTTCTCATAGGCAGTCAGGTCCAGGTTTTCACTCTGGCCGATGGTGAAGGTGCCGTCGGCGGCGATGGTGACCACGGTCTTGGTCAGGGTGGAGGTACCGCCGTTGACGCAGGGGACGGTCTGGCCGTCGGCGTTCTTCATCTCGGTCACACCCACGGTGTGGTTGTGACCGGCGATGACCATGTCAATGCCGGTGGTGTTCTCCACCAGGTGGCGGACCTGGTTCTCGGGGGAGAAGTCGGTCTTGCCAGTATCCACGGCGTCGCCGTCACCGGCGCCCACCAGGCCACTGTCTTCGCCGGAGTGGCAGGAGACGATGACAAAGTCGCAGCCCTCATCCTCGCGGAGGGCCTTCTGCCAGTAGTTCACCCACTCATAGGCGTAGGTACGGTCGGTGTTGTCCTTGTGGACGAAGTCAGATCCCTCATAGTGGGTGGGCAGATCCCAGTTGGGGACGTTCACATTCTCGAAGCCAAGAATGCCCACCTTGAACTCCTTGCCGCCTACGTCAAAGGTCATGACCTTGTAGGGGGTGAGGTTGGGCTCCTGGGTCTCGATGTTGATGTAGTTGGCACACAGGGCGCTTACCGGGGTGCCGGGGTACTTGTCGGTGGTATCGGCCAGCATGTCATAGAAAATCTGCTGGGTCTCCATGTCGAAATTGAACTCGTGGTTGCCGGGGATAAAGGCGTCGTAGCCGATGTACCGGAGGCAGATGGCCATGGGGTTGTCCACGCCGCCCTCCATGTTCATGTTGTAGCTGATGATGGAGCTGCCCTGGATGATGTCACCGTTGTCGATGAGAATGGTGCCGTCCATGGCCGCCCGCTCTTCCTTCATGGCGGTGGCCACCTTCAGGTAGCTGTTCTTGACTTCCTTGCCGTCAATGGGATTGAGGTCGTAGCACTTTCCGTGCATGTCGGTGGTGGAGTAGATGCCGAGGGTAAAGGCATCGTCCTCAGCGGCGAAGGCGGTGACACCAGCGCAGCCGACCAGCATGACAGCGGCCAGCGTTCCGGCCGCCACACGGCGCAGGGTGGGGTGATGCTGTTCCATGTGATCTCCTCTTTTCCTTTTATTGGCGTCAGGACAAACCCGAGCCACCTCGATTATACTCTCTTCGTCATAAGGTGACAAGGGGGAGGAGCCAAAGCAGAGGCTTTGCGAGGGAACAGGAAAGACCCACCCTGTGGTATCACAGAAGATTTTGCAGGTTGAACTGCTCCATGGAGGCCACCAGCTCCAGCCGGGCGATAAGACGGGCGTTGGAGGCGGCGTACTCCTGGGGCTCCCGGGTGCGAAGAAAGCCCTCTACCTCCCGGAAGCTGGTATAGACCTCATCGGTGTCGGCGTGGCGAAGGGTGGTATAAAGGTAGAGCTCCCGGTCCTGCCAGTGCTTCAGTGCCTCCCGGGTCAGAGCATCCGCCTCCTCCCAGTCTTCCTGCTGAGCCAGGATCTGGGCCTCCTCCAACAGGTCAGTGATGGTCCCGGTGAGGTGCTTGAGATAGAGGGAGTTGCCCACGGTGGCGGCGAAAATCAATACCAGCAGGGCCAGGGAGATCCAAAGCCGCCGCATCTCACACCGCCTCCCGGGCCACGAAGCAGATGCCGCCCGCCTCGTCCACAGTGAGCAGGAAGACCTGGGAGGGTGAGCACACCCCGTGCTCAGCCAGCCGCTGGTCCAGCCAATTCCGGTCCAAGCCCTGGGCCTTTAGGGCCTTTTCCATGAGACGGCCATCGTTGATGAGCACCACCGGCAGGCCGGGTTCCTGAGGGGAGAGGCCCATCTGACCGGCGGTCACCGGCTGTTCGGCGGCCTTTGGCAGGACGGATACCCGGCCGCTGGTCTCCAGGATGGCGTATTTGACGGTATTGAGGTCGGTAATGCCCTGAGCACGGAGTTCCTCATGTAGTTCGTCCACAGTGAAACGGTTGCGGCGCATCTCCTGCTGATCCACCTTGCCGTCTCTGACGATAACGCTGGGACGGCCGCAAAGCACAGCCCGGAAGCGGACGCTGCGCATGGTAAGCACCGAGAGAATCATGGTAACACAGAGCAGGGCGAGGATGGGGAGTACACCGGAGAGCAGCGGAATGCCAAAGTCCTGCATGGGCACGGCGGCCAGATCAGCGATGATGAGGTCCAGCACCAGCTCCGAGGGCTCCAGCTCGCCCACCTGGCGCTTGCCCATGAGCCGGATGCCCAGAATGATGAGCAGATAGAGGATGACGGTGCGCACCACGCCGATGACCATGTTCAGGACCTCCCGAGAGTTTAGGTAGTCTGATCAGTATGGGCTCAAAAGGGACATTTTATTCCCGTAATAGGCACATCTGGCGGAGAAAAAGACGATGCAACCAGCATATTTTCCCAGGGATGGTTTTGTGGTATCCTTTTTCCAGTAACCAAACTGTAAGGAGGAGTGGCAACATGAAAAAACGCATCCTGTCCCTGGTGCTCACCGGCGCCCTGTGTCTGAGCCTGACAGCCCCGGCTCTGGCCGCCGGGCTGGACAATTTCGGCAAGGTCAACACCTACACTGTCGGGCAGTTTACCGATGTCCCCGCCGACTCCTGGTTCGCCCCCAATGTTCAGGCCGCCTATGAGCTGGACCTGATGACCGGCAGCAGCGCCACCACCTTCAACCCCAACGGCAACCTGACCATCGCCGAGGCCCTGGTCTTGGCCTGCCGCCTCCACAGCACCTATATGGGGGACGGCGAGACCTTCGCCGTTGACGGCGGCACCTGGTACCAGCCCTACGTGGACTACGCGGTGAAGAACAGCATCATCACCAACGGGGCCTACGCCGACTACACCGCCACCGCCACCCGGGTCCAGTTTGCCGCTATCCTGGCCGCCGCCCTGCCCGACGAGGCCCTGCCCGCCATCAACTCGGTGACCAGCCTGCCCGATCTTGACGCCAACGCCGCCTATGCCGCCGCTGTGCTGAAGCTCTACAACGCCGGCATCCTCACCGGCAGCGACGCCGCCGGCAGCTTCAAGCCTGAGAGCACCATCCAGCGCTCCGAGGTGGCCACCATCGTCACCCGCATGGCCGACAAGAGCCTGCGTAAGACCTTCACCCTCACCGCCGCACCCACCGAGCAGCAGGGCCGATCTCCCATGCGGACGCAGGCCGATCTGGAGGGAACCTGGTCGGCGGTCTATACGGATGGGAGCCTCTACGAGTATACCTTCTCCGGCGACCACTTCACCCGAGTGGTCAAACACGAATTTGATTCTCTGGGCTACACCTCCTTCCAGATCTACGACGGAACATACACCATGACATCAGAGCCCATCAACGGGGATGAAAATGTCAGAAAGCTTACTCTGAATACGACCTATGAGCAGGTGGATGGCAATTCTAAAGACGGCTTTAAGGTCACGGGAAATGATACCCGCACCATTGAATTTACCACCAACCTGTTGGTCCCCGAGGACTGCTTCATCTGGTCTGGGGCTACTTTCTACCGTGCCGAGCCGGTGGTCAAGCAGGAGTATGAGACGGTGCTGGCCAACTTCGGCGGCATCAAAGACCCGGCAGACGCCGGCTATCCTATGTATGCGGAGTTTCCTTCCATTCCGGACTTTGGGGCTATTTATGGTTTGGAGCGAATCCCGGCTCCCGACGCGGAAGACGTGCGGCTCCCTGCCGAGATGGAGGAAATTTTTGATGCCGCAGACGCCTATACCTCTGATGTGACCACATATTATTACAGCGCCTACGACTTCCAGAAAAGGGAAAACTCCTTTTTCCCGCCCTATCTGGACATCGGCTTCTTTTATGACTATGAGGACGCCTTGGAGGCCTGTGGATTTGAGGGGAAATTCCTGCCGAACATTTTGGGAGAAAAGACATTTTATTATGAAGGTTACGGATATCTGGTTTCCTATACCATCCTTCATGTAGACCTCTCCTTTGCGACGGGGCACGAAGACTACACAGGAGATAAAATTGCAATCTACATCCAACCCGCCTGACCGGGTTTCCGGATATAGTGCGCGGGCCCTCCGGTACTCCGGGGGGCCCGCATTCGTTTATCAATCCAGCACGGGATGGGCAAAGCGGCTTTTTCACTTCAGATCCATCTGTTTGCCTTTTGCCACCACCGTTCCTGTGCTATAATAGAGAAAAATCCGTCAGGAGTACCCGGAGGTCCCCATGAAGAAAAAGCACCTGCGCATCCTGCTGCCGGCAGCGGCGGCCATCGCGGCGGCGGCCGCCGCCCTCAATACCCGCCTCACCCTGCGGCACTATACGGTGGAGTCCGCCAAGGTCTCTCAATCCGTCCGGCTGGTGCTGCTCACCGACCTCCATTCCTGCGACTACGGCGAGGGTCAGCGGGAGCTGCTGGACATGGTGGAGGAACAGCACCCCGACCTGGTGCTGCTTGGGGGCGACATTCTGGACGACGACCCGGCCCTGCCGGAGGAGAACGCCTGGACCGTCATCGAGACCCTGGGCCGGTCCTACCCCACCTTCTATGTGACCGGCAACCATGAGTTCTGGAGCGGCCGTGCGGAGGAGATGAAAGCCCGCATCGCGGAAAGCGGCGTTACCGTGCTGGAAGGTGAGGGGCAGACCGTAGTCTTTCAGGGCCAGCCCATCCACATCTGCGGCATTGACGATCCGGCGGTTGGGACAGACGTCTGGCAGGCGCAGCTTGCCAGCGCCGCCCGTGGGGCGGCGGGGGAGGATTTCTCCATCCTCCTCACCCACCGGCCGGAGCGGACCAGCGCCTACGAGGGGCAGGGCTTCGACCTCATCCTGGCCGGCCATGCCCATGGGGGACAGTGGCGCATTCCGTTCCTCCTCAACGGGCTCCTAGCTCCCAACCAGGGCTTTTTCCCCGCTTTTGCCGGTGGCCGGTACGAGCTGGGGGAGAGCACCCTCATCGTCAGCCGTGGCCTGGCCAGGGAGTCCACCCGGGTACCCCGGATCTTCAACCCACCGGAAGTGGTGGTTATCGACGTGGTCCCACTCAAAAATGCACCAGAAAAATAATTAGGAAAACTGCATATTTTTTAGCATTTGATGCGGAATGACTGCATAAAAGGATGGAATATACATATAATTTGTCCAAAAACACGTTTTTGCAATTCTGCAAGAAAATGCAGTTGTCAAGGGCATGGATTTGGGTTAAAATCGAACGGATAAACTGGAAGAGAAAGGCGGGCTGTGATAGATGAAGGCGACCTTGATCCTGGAAAACGGCATGACCTTTACAGGGGAGAGCATCGGCTCCACGGCGGACCGGATCTGTGAGATGGTGTTCAACACCTCCATGGTTGGCTACCAGGAGATCCTCACCGACCCCTCCTACGCCGGACAGGGCATCGTGATGTCCTATCCCCTCATCGGCAATTACGGCGTCAATTCGGAAGACAATGAGTCCTCTCGTCCCTGGGGCGAGGCCTTTGTGGTGCGGCACCTGTCCCGGCGTGGCAGCAATTTCCGCTGTGAAGGCGATTTGGATGATTATTTAAAGGAAC
>OGHJ01002102.1_pt1 | contig 18182 bp, 17 predicted proteins | sample 1571351 | NCBI WGS metagenome assembly OGHJ01 (sample SAMEA2582037, study PRJEB24529) | metagenome | biome: Human gut stool | place: China | collected 2011 | reverse complement strand
AGTCGTTGCCTGCAGTGATATTGGGGTTGGTGCAGGTGACGCCGATGGCGGCCAGACCGGCCTCATCGAAGACGGGGCCGCCGGCCATGGAAACGCCGGAGCCGTAGGAACCCAGCACCAGGGCCACGTCCTGGGCCACCAGGTCGGCGGCGGCGGTGGGGGCCTTGGCGGAGTCGGAGCCGTTGTCGGCGTAGACCAGCTGGACGGTGTAGGTCTCACCGCCGATGTCCACGGTGGGGGTCTCGGTGTTGGCGTACTGCATGCCCAGCATCTCCTGCTTGCCTCCGGGGCCGGAGTCGCCGGTGGAAGGCTCAAAGACGCCGATGCGGACCACCTTGTCGCCGCTGGCGGCGGGGGCGGAGGCCTCAGGGCTGCCGGTCTCGGGGGCGGCGCTGGAGGGCGGTGTGCTGGAGCAGCCGGCCAGGGCTGTCAGGGCCAGGGAGCAGGAAAGCGCGAATGCAAGAAACTTTTTCATTGTTGCTGGTTCCTCCTTATCCGTTCTGTCGGATGAGACAAACTGTCTTCACATAGAGAACGATTGTCCACAGCCGTTGCTTTATTATAGCAATGTGTCAGAGAAAATGCAAGCCGCTTTCCGAATAATGATCAAATATTTTTGGGCTGACGCTGATTTGTCCGCCTTTTTTAGTAAAAATAGCAGGAAAAGCAAGACAATCCTGCATACAGCGACAAAACAAAGGAAAATGTGTTTGATACATGGACAAATGTCGACAAATCAAAGATGCACGAGGAGACAAGTCCTGAGCGAAAAACAGAGAACGCCCGGAAGAATCCATCTTCCGGGCGTCCGTATGTCTCGATTTATCATTCTGTGTGTCCGTCGGCGGAGGAGCGGTAGTAGGCCAACAGGCGGTGGACGAATTTCCGCATGACAGCAGCCAGATCGTAGGAGCCGTCGTGGGTGCACCAGTTGTAGACCAGACCGCGGACGGAGATCATCAGGTACTCGGCGATTACCTCGGCGCTGTCATCGCCGGAAAGCGTACCGTCGTCCAGACCCTGCTGGATGATCCCGATGAGCACCCCCACCATGCCCTGATGGGGGTCCCGGCTGAAGAGGGTGTTGTCAGGGTTGTAGAGCAGCTTGGTCATCCGCAGATCGGTGAGGTCGCTGGAGTAGTGGGCGTAGTAGTCGAAAAACGCCGTGATCTGTTCCAGCGCCGACCCCTGGGTGAGCAGGGGCGCCACTGTCTCGGCAAAGTAGTGGTCGGCGATGCGGTAGGCCTCATAAAAGACCTCCATTTTGGTGGAATAGTGATTGTAAAAGGTACCGATGGATACCTTGGCCCGGGCCACGATGTCCCGGATGGTGATGTCGTTGAAGTCCTTCTCCGTCAGAAGTTCCACCGCTGCATGGAAGAGCTTGTCCTTGGTCTGCTCCGCCTGGAGCTGCCGCTTGCTTTTGTTCTCGGTCTCCATGTCCTCCACCTCGATACGGATCGGTTTTTGTACCACGGATTATACAGGAAAAATACTGCTCCTGCAAGGGCGGGGCGTTTTGTCCATGTCCATTTCCCGCCGGAGGGGCGTTGCCGGGTCCGCTGTGTATGGAATGGCCGGCTGGAGACTATTGACGCTTTTTCCAGCCGGTGTTAGACTATATATGAACAAGTTCACTGAACATATTTGAGGTTTGAGCGGAGCGGCCGTGAAGCTGCGGTCACGTTCCGCGCCGCGGGACAGCGGCGGACAGGCCAGGAAAGGAAGGAATTTTGTCTATGAAAAAAAGCACCCCCGCCCAGTGGGCGACCCGTGTCGTACTCTACATCGTCGGCCTTTTCTTTATGGCTCTGGGCGTGGCCTTCGCCGTCAACTCCGATCTGGGCGTCTCTCCGGTGACCTCTCTGCCCTATGTGATCAGCCTCATTGCCGACACGGCTCTGGGTACCTGTGTCATCGCGGTATACGGCGTCTATATCGTCCTGCAGATCCTCATTCTCCGGCGGGAGTTCCGTCTCATCAACCTGACACAGATCATTTTCTCCACCATTTTCGGCTACTTCACCGACTTTACCAAGTGGCTGCTGGCCGACTTCGCCCTGCCCACCTATGCCGGACAGCTGGTGATGCTGGTCATCAGCATCGTTACGGTGGCCTTCGGCGTGTTCCTCTATATGGAGGTGGACCTGGTGGCCATGCCCATGGAGGGGCTCACCCAGGCCATCGCGAGGAAGGTGGGCAGACCCTTCCACAATGTCAAGATCGTGGTGGACTGCAGCACGGTCGCCCTGGGAATCCTGCTCTCCTTCGTCTTCCTCCATGGCCTTATGGGGATCCGTGAGGGTACCGTCATCACCGCCATTGTGGTGGGCAAGGTCATGGGGCTCTTCAAAAAACCTCTTCAGCCTGTGGTGCAGAAGCTGTGCTTCGGCGCCGTTGGTCCCGAACCCGAGGAGGTGCGGGAGCTGGAGGAGCTGGAAGGTATGGATGTAGGCAAGTGAGGCCGGCTCCAAAATTAGAATGTTATGCGACAAAAGCGGACCCTCCGGTGTTCCAGACGCCGGAGGGTCCGCTTTTGCTCTGTCCGGAGACGGTAGGCGTCACCGGTGAAAATGGACGTGGAAATCACACTTGTCGCCGCGGATATGGGAGCGGGCAAACTCCACCGCCCGTCCCTGGGCGTCGTAGCTGACGCACTGGAGGGTGAGGACGCCCCGGTGGGCGTCCACATCCAGCAGCCGTGCCTCAGCCGAGTCCAGCCGGGAGATGGAGAGGCTCTGCTCCCCGCGGGAGATCCGAATGCCATAGAAGGCGTATACCTGGTGGAGGGAGAAGACGTTCAGATCCACGTCGGGCAGGTTGGGAACCAGGTTCTGGGGGACGTAGGCCTCCTCCAGGGAGAGGGGCTCCCCGTCCAGCAGGCACAGACGCTTGACGTAGAAAAGGGGCTCCTGGGGGGAGCAGCCCAGATAGCCGGCGTAGAGGGTGCCGGCGGGACGGGCCGCCTTGATGAGCAGCCGGGTCTCCGACCGCTGGGCCGACTCCTTCAGCGTCTGCTCAAAGCCGCCCGCCGTCTCCAGGTCCTTGGCCAGCTTTTCTCCCACCACGAAAATGCCCTTGCCCTGGACGCTTTTCAGAAGCCCCTCGCCGATGAGGGCGGAGATGGCCGAGCGCACCGACAGACGGTGGATGCCGTAGGTCTCCGCCAGGGCGCCCACCGAGGGGATGGCGGTGCCTGGGGGGTATTCGCCGTTTTCAATTTTGCCCCGGATGAGCTCCCGGAGCTGGAGGTAGAGGGGCGACTTGGGGCCCACCGGCTCATCACGCCTCATTGCTGTCTGCCTCCTCTTCCTGACACTCCATCACCGTAGTGATCCGCAGCCGGTCGGGCCGGGCCGCCCCCCGGCAATACTCCATGAGCTGTCCCGTCTGGTCGTAGGTCATGCTGACGATCCAGAAAAGGGGAGAGCCGCTCTCGATGCCCATGAGCTCGGCCTCCTCGGCGGTGGCGTAGGTGATGCCGATCTCCTCCTCGCCCTGGACAGGGAGGATACCGAAGTCCTCCTCCAAAATAGAGAAGAGGGAGTGGTTCTCCAGGTCCTTGTTTTCCAGGCCGGCCACCCGCTGGGCCGGTATATAGGAGGTCTCCACCATCAGAGGCTCGCCATCCACCGAACGCAGGCGGACGATTTTATAGAGGGGGTAGCCCAGCACCTGGTTGAACCGCCGGGCCAGATGTTTGTCACATTCCGTCCGCCGCAGCTCCAGCAGCCGGGTGGTCACCTTACGGCCCTGCTCCGCCGCCGACTGGCTCATGGACAACAGGCCCTGCAGCCTCCGGGTGTACTTTTCCGGCGCCACGAAGGTGCCTGCACCTGGCCGGGACAGCAGGCGGCCGTCCTGCTCCATCAGGGCTACCGCACTACGCAGGGTGGTGCGGCTGAGTCCCCAGGCCTCGCTGAGACTGCGCTCCGAGGGGAGGCGGTCCCCAGGCTGCAGCCGGTAGTCCGCCAGGAGTCCCTCCAGCAGCTCGCGAGCCCGGGCGCTGGGCCGGGGCCGATATTCCTGCATGTCCGTCCCTCCCAAATTGGTATTCTTCGTACTGCCTATCATATCATAACCGCAGCCGCGGCGCAACGGGAAGAGATCAGTACAGATAAGAAAACTTGTTTTTAGACCAATTTTCGCCGGTGAGAAGCAGAGTGACAGTGGCCGGAAAGGGAAAAACAGCTGAAATTCAGAAAAGAAATATTCAAAACCTTAAATTGGTATGATTAAAATTTTCCATATCTGTAAAAATCCATTGCTATTATAAAAAAAGTATGCTATGATGCAGACGACTGGAAAAAACGGCGAGGAAACCCCATGAAATCTCTGTGATTTTTTGTGGTTTTGATTAAAAATGAGGTGGGAATGGCATGCCGGAGAGTATCGTATCTCTGATCAATGTGGAAAAACGTTTTGGTTCCAATCTGGTGGTACGGCAAATGAACATGGAGATCCAGGAGGGAGAGTTCCTGACCCTGCTGGGTCCGTCCGGCTGCGGCAAGACCACCACCCTGCGGATGATCGCCGGCTTTGAGGATGCCACCTCCGGCATCATCAAGGTCCAGGGGGAGCGGGTGGAGAACAAGGAGCCCTACCAGCGGGACGTAAACACGGTCTTTCAGAACTACGCCCTCTTTCCCCACATGACCGTCTTTGACAATGTGGCCTACGGTCTCACCATTAAGAAGGTGCCCAAGGATGAGATCCGCCGCCGGGTCACCGAGATGCTCTCCCTGGTGCAGCTTGCCGGCTACGAGAACCGGAAGCCCGACGCCCTCTCCGGCGGCCAGAAGCAGCGTGTGGCCATCGCCCGGGCCCTCATCAACAACCCCAAGGTGCTGCTGCTGGACGAGCCTCTGGGCGCCCTGGACCTAAAGCTGCGCAAGCAGATGCAGATCGAGCTCAAGCGGCTCCAGAAGAAGCTGGGCATCACCTTCGTCTACGTCACCCACGACCAGGAGGAGGCCCTCACCATGTCCGACCGCATCGCCGTCATGAACGGCGGCGTCATCGAGCAGCTGGACACCCCCCGGAAGATCTACGACCGGCCCAAGACCCGGTTCGTGGCCGGGTTCATCGGCGAGTCCAACATCTTCGACGGCGTGGTGCGGGCCGTGGACGGGGACCTGCTGCGGGTGGAGTGCCCGGCGGGCATGCTCACCACCCGGGGCGAGGGTTTCCAGGTGGGAGAGGAGATGCACGTTTCCATCCGTCCCGAGTATCTGGAGGTAGGCACGGGCAAGACCGAAGGCTTCCAGCTGCCCGCCAAGGTAAAGGACTTCACCTACATGGGCACGGTGGTCAAGACGGCCCTGGACCTCTCCGACGGCACCGAGGTCAAGCTCTCCCGCTTTGAGCAGGACGAGCGCTTCCGGGAGGGGGATGCGGTCCAGATCTTCTGGGACCCGGACAAGTCCGTGGCCATCAAGAAGGCCCAGGCGTAAGGGGGCGGGAACATGAGCACGCGCATCAACGACACCACCGATCTCCAGGCCATCAGCCGGAAGCGGGACCTGCGGCGGAAGACCATCCCCGCCCTGGCCCAGGCCGGCCCGGTGTCGGTGTGGATGATCCTCTTCGTCACCCTCCCCATGCTGTACATCATCTACATCAGCTTCATGTCCCGGGGTGTCTTCGGCGATGTGGTCTATGAGTTCTCCCTGGAGAGCTACCAGACCCTGCTGGACGCCACCTACTTCAAGGTCATTCTCAAGTCCCTCCAGGTGGCCCTCTTCACCACGGTGCTCTGCCTGCTGCTGGGCTACCCCTTCGCCTACTACATTGCCCGAAAGCCCCCGGAAAAGGCCTCCCGGCTCATCATGCTCATCATGATCCCCTTCTGGACCAACTCCCTGATGCGCCTGAACAGCTGGCTGCTCCTCTTCCAGACCAGCGGCCCGGTGAATACCTTCCTCCAGTGGATCGGCCTCACCGACGCCCCCATCACCTTCGTCTACACCGACGGCCTGGTGGTGCTGGGCATGATCACCAACATGCTCCCCTTCGCGGTGCTCCCCCTGTACAGCTCCATTGAGAAGCTGCAAAAATCCCTGCTGGAGGCCTCCTCCGACCTGGGAGCCACCCCACGGGAGACCTTCTTCCGGGTGACCCTGCCCCTCACCTTCCCCGGCATCTTCTCCGCCGTGATCCTGGTATTCATCCCCAGCCTGGGCATCTACACCGTTTCCGACATGCTGGGCGGCGGCAAGGTCCTCTACATCGGCAACATCATCAAAAACCAGTTCGGCTCCATCCGCAACTGGCCCCTGGGCGCCGCTCTGTCGGTGCTGCTGCTGGTCATCACCGGCGCTCTCATTTTCCTCTACACCCGCTTTTCCAAGCTGGAAGATATGGAGGTGGTGTAAATGGCAAGCCTCACCAAGGTACAGCGCCGCCGGAAGGCCCTGGGCATCCTGGGGGATGTCTATGCCATCCTCATCTACACCGTGCTCTATATCCCCGTTGTGGTGATGATGATCTTCTCCTTCAACGACCAGCGCTACAACTACTACTGGAGCGGCTTCACCACCCAGTGGTACGGCAAGCTCTTCACCAACCACGCCCTCATGGACAGCCTGTGGTACTCCATCGTCATCGCCGTGCTGGCCACCGTCATCTCGGTGGTGGTGGGCACCCTGGGCGCCCTGGGCCTCAAGCGCTACGAGTTCAGGATGAAGAAGTTCGTCAACAGCATGATCTTCATTCCCATCATCGTCCCCGAGATCGTGCTGGCGGTGGCCCTGCTCATCATCTTCATGAACATCGGCGTCTCCCTGGGCATGGGGTCCATCCTCATCGGCCACTGCACCTTCTGCATCCCCTACGCCGTGGTCACCATCAAGGGCCGCATCAGCGGCGACGGCGAGACCCTGGAGGAGGCCTCCATGGACCTGGGCGCCAACCGCATCCAGACCTTCCTGCGGGTGACCCTGCCCAGCATCATGCCCGGCGTCATGTCGGCGGCCTTCCTCTCCTTCACCCTCTCCATCGACGACGTGGTCATGAGCAACATGCTGGCCGGCGCCAAGAATACCACGCTGCCCGTGCTCATCCTGTCCATGAACAAGAGCGGCGTCACCCCCGACGTCAACGCCCTCACCACCATCATGATCCTGGTCATCGTGGCGTGCATGCTCCTGAGCAACGCGGTCAAGGCTGCCCTCCGCAAGCGGAGCGCGGCCGCCTGAACAGGTCCTTACCGCCCGGGGGATCGCCCCGGCGATATGGAATAGAGCCAAATTTTAAAAGGAGGAACATTTTCATGAAGAGAATCCTGTCCGGAGTCCTTGCCAGTGCCATGCTCCTGGCCCTGTGCGCCTGCGGCGGCGGCAGCACCCCCGCTGAGACCACCGCCGGTACCGACACCCCCGCTGAGACCGGCTCTGCCGAGGCCAGCACCGAGCTGAACATCTACATGTGGCAGCAGTACATCTCCGACGAGCTCATTGCCAACTTTGAGGAGGAGAACAACTGCACCGTCAACCTCTCCTACATGAGCGACAACGCCGACGCCATCACCAAGCTCACCGCCGGCGGCGGCCAGGAGTACGACCTCATCATGACCTGCGACGCCTACATGGAGTCCCTCATTGCCGGCGGCTACGTGGAGAAGCTGGACCTCACCCAGATCCCCAACTCCAGCAACATCAACGAGGCCTACTGGACTGCCAAGGACTACTGCGTCCCCTACCTCATGAACTACATCTATATCGTCTACAACACCGAGACCTGCCCCATTGAGATCACCTGCTACAATGACCTCATCGACCCCGCGCTGAAGGGCCAGATCAGCACCATCGACGGCGCCCGTAACCTGTTCCCCATCGCCCTCATCGCCCTGGGCTACGACCCCAACTCCACCGAGGAGAGCGAGATCGCCGAGGCCTATGAGTGGCTGGTAAAGTTCAACGAGAACGTGGTGGCCTACGGCGCCGCCGAGCAGAACCTGACCAACGGCACCGCCTCCGTGGCCCTGACCTACGACGGCAACACCTCCTGGGCCATGGCCGAGATGGGCGAGAACAACACCCTGGTGGTGGCCGATCCCTTCGACGACGCCGTGCAGCTGGGCTTCGACCTCTACGTCATCCCCACCGGCGCCCAGCACACCGACCTGGCCTATAAGTTCCTCAACTACATCTGCGATCCCGAGGTCATGGCCAAGAACCTGGAGGAGTACCCCTACTCCTGCCCCAACGACGCCGCCGTGGCCGCCGCTTCCGAGTCCTACCGCAACGACCCCGCCCGCAACTTCTCCTATAAGGAGAACGTCTTCTTCCAGGAGGATGTGGGCGACGCCCTCACCATCTACAACGACTACTATCAGAAGCTGAAGGTGGGCCAGTAAGCCCACGGTAAGGAGATTTGTATGCTGAAATTTGACGAGGAAAAACAGCTTGCCAGCGTCCAGGGCGCCCTGGCCCTCCGGCCCCGGATCGAGGCCGTCGTGGACGGCATCTGCAAGGACGGCTTCCGGAACCTGTGCTGGCTGGGCATCGGAGGGACCTATGCCTCCTGCCTCCAGGCCCAGGCCCACATGAAGGAGCGCTCTGACCTGGACCTCTTTGTGGAGAACGCCGCGGAGTACCTTACCACTGGCAACCGCCGGGTGGGGGAGGGCACCATCGTGGTCATCTCCTCCGTCACCGGCAGCACCGAAGAGATGGTGAAGGGTGTGGAGAAGGCCAAGGCCGCCGGCGCCAAGGTGCTGGGCTTCATTGACGTGGAGACCGCCGCCCTGGCCAGTATGGTGGACTGGGAGATCGCCTATCCCGCCAATGAGCAGCTCAAATTCTTCATGGTGGCCGACCGCTTCATGTACCACCGTGGCGAGTTCCCGGAGTACGACGACTACTACGCCCAGCTGGACGCCCACCTGGCCCGTGACCTGGTGGAGGTGGAGAAGGCCGCTGACGCCTTTGGCCTGGCCTTTGCCCAGAAGCACCACGACGACAAGCTCCATTACTTCGTGGGCGCCGGCAACCAGTACGGCTCCACCTACTCCTACGCTATGTGCTACTGGGAGGAGCAGCACTGGATCCGCACCAAGAGCATCCACTCCGCCGAGTTCTTCCACGGCATGCTGGAGATCGTGGACCGGGACACCCCGGTGACCGTCTTCGTGGGCGAGGACGCCCAGCGCCCCCTCAGCGAGCGGGTGGTGAAGTTCCTGCCCCGGGTGTGCGCCAACTTCACCGTCATCGACTCCAAGGACTACGACCTGCCCGGCATCGATGAGAAGTACCGCGGGAACCTCTCCCACCTGGTGACCCACGCCGTCACCCAGCGCATCGACGCCCACATCGAGGCCATCAACTGCCACCCCATGGAGATCCGGCGCTACTACCGTCAATTCAAGTATTGAGCAAAAGGGACCGCCCCGGGCAGCACCGGGGCGGTCCCTGTCAGGAGGAGCCTATGGAACTGGGCATGTTCACCAGCGGCTACCAGCGCTATCCCCTGGAGCGGGCCTTCGCCGACGCCCGGGACCTGGGGTATGACTACATCGAGCTGTGGGGCGGCCGCCCCCACGCCTTCGCCCCCGACCTGAAGCGGGGAGAGCTGAGGGAGGTGCTGGCCCTGACGGAGCGGTACGGGATGCCGGTGCGGGTCTACACCCCCGAGCACAACGCCTACCCCTACAACTATATGACGGGCAGCCGCCTCCAGTGGGAGGATACCATGGACTACCTGAAGCTGTGCCTGGATATGGGCAAGGCTTTGGGGGCGGAACACACCCTCCTCTCCGTGGGTCACGGCGGCTACGGCATGCCCCGGCGGGAGCTGTGGAAACGGCTCACCGACAGCCTGCGTGTACTGGCTGCCCACGCCGAGACCATTGGCCACAGCATCCTGCTGGAGAGCCTCACCCCCTACGAGAGCAACCTGTGCAACACGGCGGGAGAGCTGGCCCAGGTGCTGGAGGAGGTAGGCTCCCCCTGCCTGCTGGGCATGTGCGACGTGGTGCCGCCTTCTGCCGCGGGGGAGCCGGTGACCGAGTATCTGGACCTGCTGGGCGCCCGGATGGCCCACCTCCATCTGGTGGACAGCGACGGGACCAGCGACACCCATCTGCTCCCCGGGGAGGGGCGTCTCTACCTGCCGGAGCTGCTCCGGGAGCTGGAGCGCCGTGGATACCAGGGCCGGGCCACCATCGAGCTGGTGACGGCCTACATCGCCGAGCCCACCCTGGCCGCCCGCCGGGCGGTGGAGCGGGTCCGGGCCATGCTGCCATAAGCCAACGGAACACAGGAGGACGACATGAACGAGAACTGCAAGCTGGCCGCCGTAGGAGACAACTGCATCGATTTCTACGACCAGACCGGAGACGCCTATCCCGGCGGCAACCCGGTGAACGTGGCGGTCTACACCGTCCGGCTGGGGGGGACAGCCTCCTACACCGGAGTGGTGGGAGAGGACGACTACGGCGCGCTCATGCGCCGGGCCATCGCCAATAAGGGGGTGGACGTCTCCCACCTGCGCACCGAGCCGGGGACCACCGCCCTGTCCCACGTGTCCATCGTGGACGGAGATCGGGTCTTTGGGGACTACGAGGAGGGGGTCATGGCCTCCTTCCGCCTCACCGACGAGGACATCGACTTCCTCTGCGCCCACGACATGGTGGTGTCCGGCCTGTGGGGCATGATCGCCCCCGACCTGCCCAAACTGAAGGCCAGAGGGGCGAAGGTGGCCTTTGACTTCGCAGACAAGCCAGAGGACCCGGTGGTGGCCCAGGCCCTCCCCTTTGTGGACTACGCATTCTTCTCCAACGACGCCGACGGGGACGCCGCTCTGGAGGACTTCCTCCGGAACGTCACCGCCAAGGGTCCCAAGGTGGCGGTGGTCACCCGGGGAGAGAAGGGGAGCCTGGCCTACGACGGCGAGCACTTCTACCGGGGGGATATCGTCCCCTGCCAGGTGGTGGACACCATGGGCGCCGGAGACAGCTTCATCGCCGGGTTCCTGTACGGCCTTATGCGGGGGCAGGACATCCCCGCCTGTATGGCCCTGGGCGCCCAAAACAGCAGCGTCACCTTGGGCTACGCCGGAGCCTGGTGAGCCTCTTCCCCATACGGAACAGAAAAAACGCCCTCACCGCATAGCGGTGAGGGCGTTTTGTTGTGCCTTACAGTCCGGCGACTTCGTCCTGGTCCACCAGGCGGATGCCATGGGAGGTGAGGGCGGCGGTGGCCGCCTCCCCATCCTGGACACGGAAAATCATGTAGGCATGGTCGGCGTCGGCGCCGCCCAGGAAGGCGTACATGTACTCCACGTTGACGGCGGCCTCGTTGAGGACCTGGAGGACCTGGTTGAGTCCGCCGGGCTCATCGGGGATCATCACGCCCAGCACCGGGGTCAGGCTGTGGATAAAGCCGGCGTCCTTGAGGACGGTTGTGGCGTCGTAGACGTTGTCCACGATGAGCCGCACGATGCCGAAGTCCTTGGTCTCGGCCAGGGACAGCGCCCGCATGTCCACCCCGTTCTGGGCCAGAGCGGTGGTCATGGTGTGGAGGGTGCCGGGCTTGTTTTCCAGAAACACGGAAATCTGCTTCAAACTCATGGTCGTTCCTCCCCTCAGATCTTGCGGCGGTCGATGACCCGGACGGCCTTGCCCTCGCTGCGGACGATGGACTTGGGCGCCACCAGGGTGACCTTGGCCGCCAGACCAAGCATGGAGCGCAGGCCGTCCACCAGCTCCGCCTGCCGGCGGGAGACCTCACCCAGGTTGTCGGTGAACATCTCCGGGGTCATCTCCACCTGGACATCCAGGGTGTCGGTGGACTTGACCCGGTCCACGATGATCTGGTAGTTGGCGGGATAGCCGTGGTTGAGGAGCACCGTCTCAATCTGGGACGGGAACACGTTGACGCCACGGATGATGAGCATGTCGTCGGTGCGGCCCTTGGGCTTGACCATCTTCACATGGGTGCGGCCGCAGGAGCACTTCTCACGGCTGAGGGAGCAGATGTCCCGGGTGCGGTAGCGCAGCAGGGGGAAGGCCTCCTTGGTGATGGAGGTGAACACCAGCTCGCCCTGCTGGCCGTCGGGGAGGACCTCGCCGGTCTCCGGGTCGATGATCTCGGCGATGAAGTGGTCCTCGTTGATGTGCATGCCGGCCTGGGCGGAGCACTCAAAGGCCACGCCGGGGCCGGACAGCTCGGTGAGGCCGTAGATGTCATAGGCCTTGATGCCCAGGGTGTTCTGGATGTCCTGGCGCATCTCCTCGCTCCAGGCCTCGGCGCCGAAGATGCCCGCCTTCAGGGGGATCTGGTCGGGGGTGAGGCCCATCTCCTTCATGGTCTCGCCGATGTAGGCGGCGTAGGAGGGGGTGCAGCACAGGATGGTGGCGTTCAGGTCCCGGATGAACATGATCTGCCGCTCGGTGTTGCCCGAGGAGGTGGGGATGGTGAGGCAGCCCACCTTGTGGCTGCCGCCGTTGAGGCCGGGGCCGCCGGTGAACAGGCCGTAGCCGTAGGACACCTGGCACACGTCCTCGTCGGTGCCGCCGGCGGCCACGATGGCCCGGGCGCAGCAGTCCTCCCACAGGTCGATGTCGTGCTGGGTATAGAAGGCCACCACCCGCTTGCCGGTGGTGCCTGAGGTGGACTGGATGCGCACGCAGTCCTTCAGGGGCTTGGCCAGCAGGCCGTAGGGATAGGCCTCCCGCAGGTCGGCCTTGGAGAGGAAGGGCAGCTTATAGAGGTCCTCCGTCCCCTTGATGTCGGCGGGGGTCAGGCCCTTGGCCTCCATCTTCTTGCGGTAATAGGGCATGTGCTCCCACACATGCTGGACCTGCTTGACCAGGCGCTCATCCTGCCAGGCCTTGATCTGCTCCCGGGAGGCGCACTCGATCTCAGGCTGATAATAGCGTTCCATGGGTATCATCCCTCTCTGGTTTCTGAAATGCCCGTGCTCCCCCCAAAAAACCAAAGGAGGGGGAGACGGACTCTGTTATCGACACACAGAATAAAGTTCTTTGCCAAGCTTTCTTTCAAGAAAGCGGGAAAGAAAGCGGAAAAAGCGGAGTTTATGCCTTCTGACCCAGGGCGAAGGCCTTCTTGTTCAGCTCCAGGAATTTGGCCGGCACGCAGGCCTCGATGGCCTCCTGCCAGGCCGCCTCGGGGAAGTCGAAGTAGTGGGACAGCCGGCCCATGAGGACCAGGTTGACCGCCTTGGAGGAGCCGGCCTCCTCGGCCAGGGCCAGGCAGTCCAGGGCGTCCACCTTGGCGCCGGCGGCCTGCATCTTGGCCACCAGGTCCTCGGGATAGGCCGCCGCGCCGGTGATGACCGGCATGGGGTCGATCTGCTGGGTGGAGGTGACGATCTGGCCGTCGGGCCGCAGGTACTCCAGCCAACGGGCCGCCTCCAGCAGCTCGAAGGAGACGATGCAGTGGGCCTCGCCCTTGTCGATGACGGGGGAGTAGACCTTGTCGCCGTAGCGGACGTAGGTCACCACGCTGCCGCCACGCTGGCTCATGCCGTGGACCTCGGAGACCTTCACGTCATAGCCCTGCTCCATGAGAAGGTGGCCCAGCAGCTTGCTGGCCAGCAGGGAGCCCTGGCCGCCCACGCCCACGATCATAATATTCTTGGTTTCCATGGCTCAACCCTCCTTCCCGGTGCTCTCGAAGGCACCCACGGGGCACAGCTGCTCACACACGCCGCAGCCCACGCACAGGGTGTTGTCCACCCGGGCCTTGCCCTCCTTGATGGAGATGGCGGGGCAGCCGATCTTCATGCAGGACTTGCAGCCGATGCACTTGTCCTTGTTCACCGCCAGGGGGGCCTTGTGCTTGACGTACTTGAGAAGGGCGCAGGGCCGCCGGGAGATGATGACAGAGGGCTCGTTGGCAGCAAGCTCCTCCTTCACGGCCTGGTTGCAGGCCTTCAGATCGTAGGGGTCCACCACCCGGACCCGGTTGAAGCCCATGGCCCGGCACAGGGCCTCCAGGTCGATCTTGCCCGCCGGGTCGCCCTTGATGTTGTAGCCGGTGGTGGGGTTCTGCTGGTGGCCGGTCATGCCGGTGATGGAGTTGTCCAAGATGATGACGGTGGAGTTGGACTGGTTGTAGGCGATGTTGGCCAGACCGGTCATGCCGGAGTGCATGAAGGTGGAGTCGCCGATGACGGCCACCGTCTTGCCCTCGCTCTCGGCGCCCAGAGCCTTGTTGAAGCCGTGGATGGCCGAGATGGAGGCGCCCATGCATAGGGTCATCTCCATGGCCGCCAGGGGGGGCACGGCGCCCAGGGTGTAGCAGCCGATGTCGCCCAGGACGGTGCACTTGTTTTTATTCAGGGTGTAGAAGAGACCCCGGTGGGGGCAGCCGGCGCACATGACGGGGGGACGGGGCGGAATGGCGTCGGAGAGGGTCTTGCCCGTATGTACCTCGCCGCCCAGGGCGGAGGCCACCAGGTTCTGGGAGAACTCATCGATCATGGGGAGGACGTCCTTGCCCACGACCTCCAGGCCCAGCTTGCGGCAGTGGTCCTCGATGATGGGGTCCAGCTCCTCCACCACGGCCAGCTTGTCCACCTTGGCGGCAAAGTCCTTGATGAGGTCCACCGGCAGGGGGTTGGTCATGCCCAGCTTGAGGACGGAGACGGAATCTCCAAAGACCTCCTTGACGTACTGGTAGGAGGTGGAGGCGGTGATGATGCCCAGGGCGGTGCCGCCCATCTCCACCCGGTTCACCGGAGCGGTCTCCGCCCAGGCGGTGAGCTTCCGGGTGCGCTCCTCCACGATGGGGTGGCGCTGCTTGGCGTTGCCCGGCATCATGACGTACTTGGCGATGTTCTTCTCGTAGGGCTTCGCCGGGGGCTCCACCCGGGGGCTGGTCTCCACCAGGGCCTGGGAGTGGGAGACACGGGTGCACATCTTCAGCAGAACGGGGGTGTCGAACGCCTCGGAGAGGTCGTAGGCCAGCTTGGCAAACTGGAGGGCCTCGGCGGAGTCGGAGGGCTCCAGCATGGGAAGCTTGGCGGCGATGGCGTGGTGCCGGGAATCCTGCTCGTTCTGGGAGGAGTGCATCCCGGCGTCGTCGGCCACGCCGATGACGATGCCGGCGTTGACGCCGGTGTAGGACATGGTGTAGAGAGGGTCGGCGGCCACGTTGAGGCCCACGTGCTTCATGCCGCAGAAGGAGCGCTTGCCCGCCAGAGAGGCGCCAAAGGCGGCCTCCATGGCCACCTTCTCATTGGGAGCCCACTCACAGTAGATCTCGTCGTACTTGACGGCCTCCTCGGTGATCTCGGTACTGGGGGTGCCCGGATAGCTGGAAATCAGGGAACAGCCAGCCTCATAGAGCCCCCGGGCAACGGCGGCGTTGCCCAACATCAGTTGCTTCATTCCACTTCCACCTTGCTTTCCTGCGTTTCTTGGGAGACCGGCGGGATCTCCCGCTTGTCCAGACCGCTCCGGAGGATGACGTCACGCATGACGCCTCCCGCTCCGTTGTCCAGCATGGCCCGCCGCACCCGGCTGATGGTGGCGCTGCTGGCCCCCGTCCGCTCCAGAATGTCCAGGTACACCAGCCCCTGCTGGAGATAGACCGCCACATCGAAGCGCTGCTCCATGGACCGCAGCTCCACCGGGGTACACAAGTCCTCAAAAAAGCGGCAGCACTCCTCCGCATCTTTCAGCTTCGCAATGGTCTCGTACAGCGCCAGACTGCGCTCCTTGCGCTCTGTCTTTGCCATAATATGCTCCTTCCGGACGATCAAAAAATGGACCGGCTCCCGCCGGTTGGGTATACTGCTTCAATGTTAGCACATTAAAGCGTGACAGTAAACAAAAAATTGACCGTTTCGAAAAATTTTCTGTCCACCTTGACAGAAGAAGGGAAATCAGCTATGATACTTTAGTGGTTTAAAGGGAAAAATATACGGCGGGCCCGCCCGCCGCGGAAAGGAACGAGCCGGCATGCCCATTACCGATCTGCTGGAGCGCAACAGCAAGCTCTACGGCGATGAGATCGCCCTGGTGGAGATCAACCCCGAGGTCCACGAGAAGCAGCGGGTGACCTGGAAGGAGTACGCCCTCATCCAGCCCACCTCCTCCGCCCCCTACCGCCGGGAGATCACCTGGTCAGTCTTTGACGAGAAGGCCAACCGGGTGGCCAATCTGCTCCTGGGCCGGGGCATCCGGAAGGGCCAGAAGGTGGCCATCCTCCTGATGAACTGCCTGGAATGGCTGCCCATCTATTTCGGTATCCTGAAGACGGGGGCGGTGGCCGTCCCCCTCAACTTCCGCTATACGGCGGAGGAGATCGACTACTGCGTCAAACTGGCCGATGCCGACGTGCTCTTCTTCGGTCCCGAGTTCATCGGCCGGGTGGAGGACATCGCCGATGATTTGGGCCGGGAGCGGCTCCTCTTCTTTGTGGGGGACAGCTGCCCCTCCTTTGCCGAGGACTACCACCGGGCGGCCGCCAACTGCTCCAGCGTGGCCCCCAAGGTCCTCATCGACGACGAGGACGAGGGCGCCATCTACTACTCCTCCGGCACCACCGGCTTTCCCAAGGCCATCCTCCTGCGGCACAGCGCCCTCCTCCAGGCCGCCCGCATGGAGGCCATCCATCACCAGACCACCCACGAGGACGTCTTCCTCTGCATCCCGCCCCTCTACCACACCGGCGCCAAGATGCACTGGTTCGGCTCCCTCTTCACCGGCGGCAAGGCCGTCCTCCTGAAGGGCAACTCCCCCGAGGCCATCTTCCACGCCGTCTCCCAGGAGGGGTGTACCATCGTGTGGCTGCTGGTGCCCTGGTGCCAGGACATCCTGGCCGCCCTGGACCGGGGCACCCTCCAGCTGCCCAACTACCGGCTCAGCCAGTGGCGCCTCATGCACATCGGCGCCCAGCCGGTGCCGCCCAGCCTCATCAAGCACTGGATGCGCTATTTCCCCAACCACAAGTACGACACCAACTACGGTCTCTCCGAGTCCACCGGCCCGGGCTGTGTCCACCTGGGTCTGGACAACATCGAAAAGGTGGGTGCCATCGGTGTCCCCGGCTACGGCTGGCAGGCCAAGATCGTGGACGAGAACGGCGCAGAGGTGGAACAGGGCCAGGTGGGCGAGCTGTGCGTAAAGGGCCCCGGCGTCATGGTGTGCTACTACCACGACCCCAAGGCCACCGCCGAGGTCCTACACGACGGCTGGCTCCACACCGGCGACATGGCCCGCCAGGACGAGGAGGGCTTCTACTACCTGGTGGACCGGAAGAAGGACGTCATCATCTCCGGCGGCGAGAACCTCTACCCCGTGCAGATCGAGGACTTCCTCTCCGCCCATCCCAAGGTCCACGACGTGGCCGTCATCGGCCTGCCCGACCGTCGTCTGGGTGAGATCGCCGCCGCCATCATCCAGGTCAAGGAGGGGGAGACCTGCACCGAGGAGGAGATCAACCGCTTCTGCACTGAGCTGCCCCGGTACAAGCGGCCCAGAAAGATCATCTTCGCCCCCGTCCCCCGCAACGCCACCGGTAAGATCGAAAAGCCCAGGCTCCGGGAGCAGTACTGCTCCACCCGTCTGGTGGAGGCCCAGAGCAGCAGCTAATTTCGAAGCCGTACAGTTCCGGCGCCCGGAAGGGCGATACCCTTCCGGGCGCCTTTCCTTACCTGTATACTTTAACGCTTTTAAGCAATAAATCAAAAGAGACGAGGAGAGAGGAATCATGGCCATCAAAGTGGGACTGCTGCTGATCTTTTTCGCCGTCATGGTGGGGGTGGGCTTTTACTGCCGCCGCCGGGCCGCCGACGTGAGCAGCTTCGTGCTGGGTGGGCGGTCGGTGGGGCCCTGGCTCACCGCCTTCGCCTACGGCACCAGCTACTTCTCCGCCGTGGTCTTTGTGGGCTACGCCGGGCAATTCGGCTGGAAATACGGCATCGCCGCCACCTGGGCGGGCATCGGCAACGCCCTGCTGGGTTCCCTGCTGGCCTGGGTGGTGCTGGGCCGCCGGACCCGCATCATGACCCAGCACCTGAACAGCGCCACCATGCCCGAGTTCTTTGGCCGCCGCTTCGGCTCCCGGAGCCTGAAGCTGGCCGCCTCCGCCATCACCTTCCTCTTCCTCATCCCCTATACCGCCAGCCTCTACAACGGCCTGAGCCGCCTCTTCGCCATGGCCTTTGACATCGACTACGCCGTGTGCGTCATGGTCATGGCGGTGCTCACC
>OGHJ01002100.1_pt1 | contig 18193 bp, 10 predicted proteins | sample 1571351 | NCBI WGS metagenome assembly OGHJ01 (sample SAMEA2582037, study PRJEB24529) | metagenome | biome: Human gut stool | place: China | collected 2011 | reverse complement strand
TTGCCTTAAATACCTCATGGAACTGGTTAAACGGGATTACAAGGTAGATGATATGGGATTAAATTTGATTATAGGGAAAGGAGAAGAAGCGGTTTAATTGTGTCATACTGCTAAAGAATGACATACTAAAACTATTTTATCTCCCGTTAATTCTTTACATTTGCCACAAAATTATAGCGATTATGACAGAATGCAAGGATGAACACATATTAAATTCCATTGATTACCCGGAGGATTTGCGCAAGTTGTCCCCCGATAAATTGGGAGAGGTATGTGCAGAGTTGCGTCAATATATAATAGATGTACTATCGGAGAATCCGGGACATTTAGGGGCAAGTCTCGGTACAGTAGAGCTGACGGTTGCACTACACTATGTTTTTAATACTCCCTATGATCGTATTGTATGGGATGTGGGGCATCAGGCGTATGGTCATAAAATACTGACTGGACGTCGAGAGGCTTTTCATACGCTCCGAAAATTTAAAGGAATCAGTGGATTTCCTAATCCTCTGGAAAGCCCTTATGACGCATTTGTTGCCGGACATGCTTCAAATTCCATTTCGGCGGCTATGGGTATGTCGGTCGCTTCTGCGCTGAAAGGGGAAAAAGACAGGCATGTAATAGCTGTGATCGGTGATGGAGCTATGACGGGTGGTTTGGCATTTGAAGGTCTGAATAATGCGTCGGCTAATCCAAACAACCTGCTTATCATTCTTAATGATAATGACATGGCTATAGATCACGCAGTCGGTGGATTGAGCCAGTATCTAGTGGATATCACAACCAGCCAGGCATATAATAAAATGCGTTATGATGTGTACCGCGGATTGCGGAAGATGAAACTGATCAATAATGACCGTCGGGGAAATATCCTTCGTTTTAACAATAGTCTGAAAGCATTGCTTACTCAACAACATAATCTGTTTGAGGGATTCAGCATCCGTTACTTTGGTCCGATCGACGGGCATGATGTCGGTTATATGATCAAGGTTCTGAATGATATAAAGGATATGGAAGGTCCGAAACTATTACATATCAAAACTAAAAAAGGCAAAGGATTCAAGCCTGCTGAAAAGTCGGCAACGGAATGGCATGCACCAGGGCTGTTCAATAAAGAAACAGGAGAACGGATCATTGTCCATAAGTTGAACGAACCCCAACTTTATCAGGATGTTTTCGGACATACCCTTGTCGAGCTGGCCGAACAGGACGAACGGATCGTGGGAGTCACTCCTGCTATGCCGACAGGTTGTTCTATGACTTATATGATGAAAGCGTTTCCGAAACGGGCGTTTGATGTCGGGATTGCCGAAGGGCATTCGGTAACTTTCTCTGCCGGACTTGCCAAAGAGGGAATGATCCCATTCTGCAATGTCTACTCTTCTTTCATGCAGCGGGCATACGATATGGTGATACACGATGTTGCACTTCAGAATCTTCATATGGTAATCTGTCTGGACCGTGCCGGTCTAGTAGGCGAAGACGGGGCGACCCATCACGGGGTGTTCGACCTCGCTTATCTGCGTCCAGTCCCGAACTTGGTTATTTCATCTCCTTTGAACGAACTGGATTTGAGGAATTTGATGTACACCGGGTATAAGGAATGTAACGGCCCTTTTGTGATCCGTTATCCACGCGGTAAGGGAGAGATGGCAGATTGGAGGAATGAGATGCGTATCCTTCCGATCGGGAAAGGCAAGAAACTTCGTGATGGGGATGATATTGCGATCTTGTCACTTGGACCTATTGGCAACGAAGTGATAAAGGCCATAAAGGAGGTTGAAAGTGATGGTATATCGATTGCCCATTATGATATGATTTTTTTAAAACCGATGGATGAAGAACTGCTGCATGAAGTCGGTAAGAGGTTCAGCCGTGTCATCACTGTTGAAAACGGCGTAATCAAAGGTGGACTGGGCAGTGCTGTTTTGGAATTTATGGCTGATAACGGATATGCTCCTCAGGTAAAACGGATTGGTGTGCCGGATGAGTTTGTCGAACATGGATCGATTCCCGAACTGTATAAGCTGTGTGGTATGGATGCCAAAAGTATTGCAGGAGAAATAAAAAAGATGGTTATCAGAGGATAATATATCCTTATAATTAATCTATTATATAAAATGAAAATTATTATAGCCGGAGCCGGTGAAGTAGGAACCCACCTGGCAAAAATGTTATCACAGGAGAAGCAGGATATTATCCTGATGGATCCGAATGAGGAACGTTTGAATTTCACGAATTCAAGCATGGAGATCCTTCCTATGGTGGGTAATCCGACATCCATTCGGGACCTGGAAGAAGCCGGTATCAGAAAGGCCGACCTGTTTGTCAGTGTCACGCCGGAAGAAACGACCAATGTGGCAGCCAGTATTCTGGCTTCTAAATTAGGAGCACATAAGACGTTGGCGCGTATCAACAATTACGAATATTTGCTCCCTAAAAACAAGGAACTGTTTGAAAAAATGGGGATCGATTCCATGATTTACCCGGAAATGCTGGCAGCCAAAGAAATTGTCACGGCTGTCAGACGCCCGTGGACTCGGCAATACTGGGAGTTGTTCGGAGGCGCTCTGATTCTGATCGGTGTAAAGGTGCGCGATAATTCCCGACTTGTGAACAAACATCTGTCCGAATTACTGAACGAACAGAAACTCTATCATATCGTTGCCATCAAACGGCAGAACGAGACCATTATTCCCCGTGGTACGGATCGTATAGAATCGGGAGATATCGTTTTTTTTACAACGACTAAAAGCCATATCGAAGACGTCCGGTTGCATGCGGGCAAGCGAGACCCCGAAGTAAAGAAAGTCATTATTATGGGAGGAAGCCGTATTGCGATCCGTACCTGCCAGTACCTTCCGAACAATATCCGTGTAAAAGTAATCGAGACTAACAAAGAAAAGAGTCACCGTATAGCTGAGGTTGTCCCTGGAAATGTCTTGATCATCAATGGAGACGGACGCGATACCGATCTGTTGATGCAGGAAGGGATCAAAGATGCACAGGCATTTATCGCACTGACGGATAATTCGAGTACGAACATCTTGGCTTGTCTGGCTGCTAAACGCGCCGGAGTATTCAAGACTATCGCCAAGATCGAAAATATCGACTACATACCTTTAGCGGAGAGCATGGACATCGGCTCGGTTATCAATAAGAAACTGATTGCTGCTAGCCATATCTACCAATTCCTGTTGGATGCAGACGTGTCGAACGTGAAGTGTTTAACTTTTGCCAATGCAGATGTGGCGGAACTTGTTGCCCGTCCCGATTCGAAAATTACCCGTAAGCAGGTAAAAGATCTGAATCTTCCGAAAGATTTGACGTTGGGCGGATTGATTCGTGACGGTGAGCCTATGATGATCAAGGGTGATACACATATCCAAGCTTATGACCACGTTGTGGTGTTCTGTTTGGATACGGCTATGCGTAAATTGGAGGACTACTTTAATTAATTGTCAATGGACAACTCAGGGTTGTCTCTTTTCTCTGTTCAATATGTCAATTGTTAATAGCATATTATGCTGAACATTCGTTTTATAATTAAGATGTTAGGGATGATGTTCATCCTTGAGACGTTGTTTATGCTGGCTGCAACGGCAGTCGCTTTCTTATATGAAGGAAATGACTTCTATCCGCTTCTTCAGTCGAGTGGTATCATGTTCGGAACGGGAGTCCTTTTTATGCTGATCGGACTACGAGCCAATGAACATACGGCCGGGCGCAGGGAAGGGATGCTGACTGTTACATTGACTTGGGCTCTTTTCTCCCTTTTGGGGATGTTACCATTCTATTTAGGTGGCTATATAGATAATGTGACGGATGCTTATTTCGAAACGATGTCCGGTTTTACGACGACAGGCTCTACCATATTGACCGATATCGAAGCACTTCCGCACGGGATATTGTTTTGGCGGAGCCTTACGCAATGGCAGGGCGGTATTGGAATGATCGTGTTTACCGTAGCGCTGATGCCTATTATCGGAGGTGGGGCTACCCAGATGTTCAATGCCGAGACTCCGGGTATCACGCACGAACGTTTCCGTCCGCGTGTTACCCAGGTGGCCAAGCGCCTGTGGGGAGTTTATTTGTTCCTGACCATTATCCTTATTGGTCTTTTATGGGCGGGGCCAATGGACTTGTATGACGCTGTCAATCATGCGCTCACTTGTATTTCTACAGGTGGCTATTCTACGAAAAATGCCAGTATCGCTTACTGGGACTCTGCCTATATCGAATATATAATTACGATTTTTATGTTTATCGGTGCGACCAATATTACTTTGATATATTTCTTTTTTAACGGTAGGCCCAAGAAGTTATTTGCGGATGAAGAAACACGCTGGTTTTTCTGGTTCGTACTGATTATTACGGCAATATCGACAGTCTGGATCATGTATAAAGGAATTGTGGACGATTTTGGTACAGCTTTTAGGCAAACGGTATTCCAGGTCGTGACATTGGTGTCTACATGTGGGTTTGCAACGGTCGATTATATTCCGTGGGGACCGTTTTTCTGGCTGTTAGCGCTAGTTCTGATGGTGGTATGTGGTTGTGCTGGCTCTACTTGTGGAGGTTTGAAAATGGGCCGTTTTGTGATTTTGACCAAGAACCTCTTTAATGAATTTAAGAAGCAGACGCATCCACATGCCATTATTCCGGTGCGAATGAACGGGCATGCTGTTTCTGGTGATATCGTCCACCGGGTATTGGCGTTCGCTTTTGCCTATATTGCTTTAATATTTGTCAGCTGTATGGTGCTGATGATCGATGGGGTAGGATTTGAGGAGACTATCGGGGCTACTATCTCTTCGATCAGTAACGTTGGACCGGGACTTGGTAGTCTGGGACCGGTCGGAAACTATGCTGATGTCCCGGCGGTATCGAAGTGGTTCTTGTCTTTTCTGATGATGGTCGGACGTTTGGAGATCTTTACGGTGTTGACAATCTTGTTGCCGGGGTTTTGGAAACAATAATACCAAAAAAGATAGTTCGGATATACGCTTTTGCCTAATTTTGCGTTATAATAGGTGCGAATCATAAAGACGTAAGATACATGATAGAATATATCAAGGGAGAGATAGTAGAACTGACACCGGCCAGGATGATCTTGGAATGTGCCGGAATCGGTTATGAACTGAATATCTCCTTGAATACATATACTTTTTATAATGGGAAACCGACCGGGAAGATTTACGTGTACGAAGTAATACGTGAAGATGCCCATTTGCTTTTTGGCTTTGCAGGAAAAGATGAGCGCGAACTGTTTCTGATGTTGACTTCCGTGTCGGGAGTCGGTCCCAATACTGCCCGGATGATCCTTTCTTCCCTGTCACCATCTGAATTGATCCGGGTGATTGCCGATAAGAACGAAACAGCTCTGACGTCAGTCAAAGGAATCGGATTGAAAACAGCTCAACGTATTCTAGTTGATCTCAAAAACAAGGTAAAGCCGATAGAGGGAATGACAGTGACAGGTGGCTCCTCTTCTGTCGCTGCCAGTGGTGCTGTCACAGAAGAAGCAGTGGCGGCATTGGTTATGCTTGGATTCCAGAAGGCCGCTTCGCAAAAGGCGGTTAACTCGATATTGAAAGGTTCGCCTGCACTGGCTGTCGAGCAGGTCATTAAAACAGCCCTAAGAATGCTTTAAGCAATGGATAATTGGCAATTGGCAATTTAGGAGAATTTGGAATTGTCGGTTGTCATTGTCTGTTGTCAATTGTCAATTAACATGAGAAGGACACTGAAATTTATACTCTGGATAACAATTCTACTGTTTGGTGCAGGTCTGTATTCTATGAATACGGATTTTCTGGCCTATGAGATGTCGTTGCCGGATACTGAACAGCCGGTCGTTCCGGATGATACGGTACCGAAGGTGCGCACCCGCTTTCCGGTAGCCAAGACGGTCCCTGAAGAATATCAGGATCTTACCAAGCAGTCACCTGCTGACTTGAAGACGCCGGATAACGTGAAATCAGTGGTCGAATATGATATCAGAACCGGGACATATGTGGTCCGTACCAAGTTAGGTGATGCCGATCTGACTACTCCTATTTCGTTGACCCCTGAGGAATACCAGGATTATAGTTTCCAAAAATCCGTTCAATCCTACTATCGCCAGAAAAACGAGGAAGAATTTCAAAAGGCGGCTAATAAGCAGTTCAATTTAGCTGATATGCAGTTCAATATCGGTGCGGCGGAACGTATCTTTGGGCCGGGCGGTGTCCGGGTGAAAACGCAAGGTTCGGCTGAAGTGGAGCTAGGCTTGAAGCAGAATAAAACCAAAAATCCCTCTTTGCCGGAACGTGCTCGTAACCGTACCTTCTTTAATTTCGATGAGAATGTTCAATTGAATGTACAGGCATCGGTTGGCAGCAAAGTGAATTTCGATATGAACTATAATACCGAAACCTCTTTTGATTTCGACTCCAAAAAACTGAAATTAGCTTATACCGGGGAGGAAGATGAAATTATCAAGTCGCTGGAAGCCGGAAATGTAAGTATGACAACCAGTAACTCCCTAATCAACGGAGGAGCAGCCCTGTTCGGTATGAAAGCGGATCTCCAGTTCGGGAAGTTGCGAGTCAATGCGTTGTTTGCACAGCAGGAGTCGGAATCGAAAACGGTCAGTTCTAAAGGGGGCGTGCAGACAAAACCTTTCGAATTGACGATTGACCAGTATGACGAGAATCGTCACTTTTTCCTGTCACACTATTTTCGCGACCGCTATGATGAGGCGGTGAAGAACCTGAATACGATTTCCTCTCCCGTCACGATCAGCAAGGTGGAAGTTTGGGTGACAAACAAACGGGCTACTTATGACCAGGCGCGTAACGTGGTCGCTTTTGCCGATCTGGCCGAGCATGATAATATTTCGAATACGACGGTCGTTTCTCCTTCGGGGGCGCTGTCTATCCCCTATAATAATACGAATACATTATATAATACCCTTAACCAGCAATTTATCGGTGCTCGTGATATCAGCACGGTAAATCAGGCGTTGGGAGGAACTTTTGTTAACGGTACGGAATATGAAGAAGTGGAAAGCGCTCGTTTGCTGGATGCGTCCGAATATACGGTCAATACGAAGTTGGGGTATATCTCGCTGAAAACACAGTTGCAGGCAGATGAGGTATTGGCTGTCGCTTACAATTATACTTATTCGGATGGAAAGACTTATCAGGTTGGCGAGTTCTCGACTGACAACCCTTCATCGGCTGCCTCTTGCCTGTATGTGAAGTTGTTGAAAGGAATTACCATGTCGCCTGATATGCCTTTTTGGGACCTGATGATGAAAAATATCTATTCATTAGGAGCTTACTCTGTCCAAAAAGAGAAGTTCAAGTTGAATATCATGTATCAAAGCGATACAACCGGTACGTATGTCAACTATTTGCCGGAAGGGGCGATTGCCAACCAAATCTTGTTACGAGTGCTGAACCTAGATAGCTATGATTCCAACAATCAGCCGCATCCGGATGGTATATACGACTTTATTGAAGGTGTGACCGTCCTTGCCGATAATGGGAAAATTATTTTTCCAAGTGTGGAACCATTCGGCTCCTATCTGCGTAAAAAGATTAACAATGATGCGATTGCTGACAAATATGTATTCCAGGAACTCTACGACTCGACATTGACTGTCGCCAGACAGATTGCTGAAAAGAATAAGTTCAAACTGGAGGGGGAATACAAAGCCTCTTCGGGTGCCGAGATACAGTTGGGAGCTTCCAACGTAGCGCGAGGTTCAGTGAAAGTAACGGCTGGCGGAGCGATATTAACCGAGAATGTAGATTATACTGTTGACTATACTTCCGGCGTGGTAACGATCCTGAACGAAAGTATTATTTCTGCAGGCACGCCGGTCAGCGTCTCGCTGGAAAACCAGACAGCCTATAACATGCAGCGTAAGACCATGATGGGATTGGACTTGAACTATCAGTTCAACCCGAATCTGATGGTAGGCGCTACCATCATGCACATGTCCGAAATGCCGTTGACCACCAAGACGACGATGGGCGACGAAGCGATAAAGAATACGCTCTGGGGTGTCAATATGGCTTATAAGGGCGAGAGTCAGTGGCTTACCAATATGTTCGACAAGCTGCCGTTGCTGAACCTAAGCAAACCCAGCCAGATATCTTTCAATGCGGAGTTCGCTCATTTGATTGCCGGGCATTACGAAAACAAGAACACGGGGGGATATTCGTATCTGGATGACTTCGAGTCGACACAGAGCAATTTCGACCTCTCCGACCCTTATCCCTGGCAGTTGTCCAGTGTGCCTTATGACGATGGTACGCCCCAATTGTTCCCGGAAGCCGGGCTGACCAATAATATCGATTACGGGAAAAGTCGTGCTTTGCTTGCTTGGTACACGATCGACGGATTGTTCACGCGTAAAAATTCTTCTTTGCGTCCGAAATATATTACGACAAAAGATTTGTCCAACCATTATGTCCGTGCTATCGAGACGAGAGAGTTGTTCCCGCAACGGCAGCAAAGCATGAGTGAAAGTAATACGTTGACAGTTCTGAACATGGCTTACTATCCGCAGGAACGCGGACCGTATAACTTGGATGCCGATAATATTAATCCTGACGGAACATTGCAAAACCCGGAAAAGCGTTTCGGTGGAATGATGCGAAAGATAGACCAGAGTGACTTTGAGACGGCGAATGTCGAATATATCGAATTTTGGATGCTCGATCCGTTCATTTATGATCGTCAGACAACAGGGGGGGATCTGTATTTTAATTTGGGTGAGATATCGGAAGACATATTGAAGGATGAAAAGAAGTTCTTCGAAAACGGATTGCCAATCGATGGCGATACCTCTAAGGTCGATTATACTGTTTGGGGTAAGGTTCCAAAACAGCAGAGTACAGTTTATGCCTTCGACAATACGGCAGGTGCACGTCTGTTACAGGATGTCGGCCTGAACGGTTTATCCTCGGATGAAGAAAAGGAATATCCGGCTTACCAGGATTATCTGAATAAATTACGCCAGAAATTGAATGCGGTAACCCTAACCGAGATGGAGAACGATCCGTTACAGCTGTCCCCTTTCTTTGATCCGGCCGGTGACAAGTTCCACTATTTTCGTGGTTCGGACTATGATTCTCAGGAGGTGGATATCTTAACACGTTACAAACGCTATAATGGAACGGAAGGAAACTCGAAAGATATCAACGATTCGGGCGAGCGCTACAGCACTTCTTCCAAGACCGTGCCTGATGTAGAAGACATCAATCAGGACAATACTCTGAATAAAAATGAAAAATATTTCGAATACAAAGTCAGGATAACTCCGCAGGATACGGTTGTCGGTGAAAACTTCATTGCGGATAAACGTACTTCATCAGTAAGATTGGCGGATGGTACGACAGAATCCGTTACCTGGTATCAATTTAAGATTCCGGTAAAACAATATCAGCGTCGTGTGGGGGCAATCAATGATTTCAAGACGATTCGTTTCATGCGTATGTATATGACAGGATTTAAGGAATCGGTCGTGTTGCGCTTCGGTACTCTGCAATTGGTACGCGGAGAATGGCGATCCTACGAGCAGGATTTGTCCGATCCGAAGATGCCGCCCGCAGTGAAGGGTAAATTGGAAGTCTCGACTGTCAATATCGAGGAAAACAGTGACAGGGATCCGGTCAGCTATACATTGCCCCCGGGCGTCAGCCGTGTACTGGATCCAAGCCAGCCTCAGATTCGTCAGGAGAACGAACAGGCGCTTTCTTTAAAGATAACGGACCTTGCCGCTCAAGATGCACGTGCCGTGTATAAGAATACGAATTATGATTTGCGGCAGTATAAGCGCTTGCAACTGTTTACACATGCCGAGGCTCCGAAATTGGATGTAAACGATCTTGCAGATGGCGATCTCGCTGTTTTTATCCGCCTGGGATCGGACTATAAGAATAACTATTACGAATATGAAGTACCGTTGAAGTTGACTCCGCACGGGAAGTATAACTATAACAATTCGGAACACCAGAAAATCGTTTGGCCGGCAGAAAACATGTTGAATTTCCGTTTGGAGATTCTGACGGATCTGAAACTGGAGCGTAACCGGGAAAAACGATCCGGTACGAATGGAGTGTCTTTCCAGACTGTCTATTCTGGTAGGGATCCGGACAACGATGGCAATACGATCCGTGTCAAAGGTAATCCGAGTCTTTCCGAAGTGAAGACAGTCATGATCGGTGTGCGTAACGTGCGTAATAAGTTGAAGAGCGGGGAAGTTTGGGTGAACGAATTGCGCCTGACCGACTTCAATGAAGAAGGTGGATGGGCGGCCAATGCGAATTTGAATGTTGCGCTTTCCGACTTGGGAACGGTGAATGTGGGCGGACGTATCGAAACGGCTGGTTTCGGTGCTCTCGACCAGTCGTTGAACGAACGCCGGATGGAAGACTTCAAACAGTATAACGTGGCGACCTCTATCGAATTGGGTAAGCTGTTCCCGGAAAAGGCGCAAGTCAGTATCCCGTTCTATTATGCTTATTCGAAGGAAACATATGATCCGAAATACAATCCGCTGGATCAGGATGTCAAGTTGAAGGATGCTATCGACAAGGCGGAAACGAAAGCCGAGAAGGACTCGATTCGTAATTATTCTCAAGATAGGACGGTTATCAAGAGTGTTTCGTTTAATAATGTGCGTGTGAATATCAAGAGTAAGAACCCGATGCCTTACGATCCGGCAAACTTCACGCTCGGGTATTCGTACAGCATTAATGATAAGAAAAACCCGGAGACTGAATATGAAACGACAAAGGATTACCGTGCCAATTTCGCCTATAGCTATGTGCCTTATGTCAAGCCGATCAAGCCATTTGATAAGTTATTGAAGAAAAACAACGGCTATACGCGCTATGCCAAACAACTGGCGTTTAATGTGGCCCCGTCTATCAACTTCCAGACGGCCATGATGCGGAATTATTACGAAATAAAATTACGCGACCTGACAGGAGCGGCAACAGGTGTCCCCAACGATATACCAGTGACATTCAGCCAGAACTTCTATTGGGACCGTGCTTTCAGTTTGAACTGGGCTTTTACGAATAACCTGAACATAACGTTCAGTTCCGGTACGAATGCCCGTATCGAAGAACCGTATGTGCAGGTGAATAAGGAACTGAACCCGGACGGTTACCAGTTATGGAAAGATTCCGTGAAGAAGAGCATCGCTGACCTGGGAACCCCGATGAAGTATGACCAGCAGTTTATGGCGACCTGGCAGTTGCCGTTGCAGCTGATCCCGGTTCTGGATTGGACCAATGCTTCTTTGAGCTACAATGCTACTTACAACTGGGATCGTGGAGCGACGGTAAGCGAAGATATCGAGATGGGTAATACGATCAAGAACCAGCGTCAGTTCGATTTGCAGGCGAACTTGAACCTGTTATCTCTCTACAACAAAAACAAATATTTGAAGAAGATCAACCAGAAGTTTAACAATACCCGGACTACGGCTAAAAAAACGGAGAAGAAGAAAAAGCCGAAATTGGAAAAAGAAATTGTCTTGAGTCCGGACAGCGCTACGGTTGTCGAGCATGGAATGTTTACGAAAAAGGTGCAAATCACGGCCAGAAGAACGGACGGGCGTGTCTACAAAGTCAAGTTCAAGCCGATCAACTTCGCACAGGTTAAGATTTTGAACCAAGACACGGTGCGCTTGAAGTTGACGATCATACCGGGACCGGCCCCTACTGAGGATTTTCTTTACAAGGCGGTTGAACACAGTGCCCGCTTTTTGATGATGGTGCGCCGTTTCAATATTCAGTTTACGAACTCTGCCGGTATGATGCTGCCCGGTTTCCGTCCGGAGATCGGTGATATCTTTGGCCAGGGACGTTCTTCATTCGGACTTTCCCCGGGGATCGGTTTTGCGTTCGGTGACGTGCGTCGTAGCTATATAGACGAGGCATATGAAAAAGGCTGGCTGATTACGGATACCGAGAGAGACGTGAATGCCGCAGTCATGACCAGTACGAAAAATCTGAATATACGGGCGAACCTCGAACCGATCACTGGATTGAAGATCGACTTGACGGCTCTTCGCAACGATACGCGTAATACGGAAATACAATTTATGTATGAAGGTATGCCGGAGATTATGGGGGGAAACTTTACCATGACGACAATCGCGCTGGGAAGCGCATTCGGAGGCAGTGGCAATGCTATGAATAACTATTCTTCGAAAGCCTTTGACAAGTTGTTGGCAAACCGCGAGATCATTGCCCAACGTATCGAAAGCAAGTATTCCGGCTTGAAATATCCGGATGTGGGCTTTATCCATGATAAAGGCTTGGGAGGAATGCCTTATAATCCGGGAACAGATAATGTGAACGGCGTCAACCGGAATTCGGCGGATGTCCTGATTCCTGCATTTCTGGCCGCTTATACCGGTAAGGACCCGAAGAAGGTAGGCTTGACGGCTTTCCCTTCGTTGAAGAGCATGTTGCCTAACTGGCGCGTTACTTACGACGGCTTGATCAAGATTCCGGCTGTCAAGAAATATTTCAAGAGCTTGACGTTGAGTCACCAGTACCGTTGTTCTTATTCGGTAGGTGCTTTCACATCCTTCTTGAATTGGGTGGATGCCGGGCAGGACGGACTGGGATATATCCAGTCGATTCTGAACGATAACCCGACACCATCGTCTCCTTATTCGATTTCGTCTGTCAGCCTTACCGAAGCGTTTAGTCCTTTGTTGGGTGCAGATGCGACGCTGTTGAATAACGTGACGGTTCGGGCGGACTATTCGACTACCCGCAATTTAAGCCTGAACACGACATCCTACCAATTGGTCGAAGCACTTTCCAAGAAAGTGACGATCGGTTTGGGTTACAAATATGCCGAGTTCAACAAGGTTTTGAAGATGAAGAAAACGCGTGATTTCAGCAATGACCTCACCGTTCGCCTTGATTTCTCGTTCAACAAGATGCAGTCGTTGATTCGTAAAATCGACACGCAACTGACGCAGGCTACTAGCGGTAACATCGCAAAGACAATCTCCTTCTCGGCTGATTACGGTTTGAGCCGTGCGTTGACGGTCCGTGCATTCTATGATATTCAGATCAATGAACCGTTGATATCGAGTGCATCTTATCCGACTTCAAACTCAAACTACGGTATCAGTTTGCGGTTCTCTCTTGCACAATAATCCAGTTTCTCTATCACTCTATCACACTTTGTTTTGTAAGCATTGACAAACATGGTGTGCAAGGAGTGATACATACCGGATTCCTGTATCACACTTGTATCACTACCTGCCGTTGAAACGGGTAGCCGGTATTGTTTATAAAAACGCAGGGAACCGTGCCGATATACATCTGTGTGGAGATAGTTTCATCAACATAAAGGTACTTTTTTACTAAAACAAGTAGGAAAAGAACGAAAAGCAAGCAGAAAAGTTTGGAAACATGCCCATCTTCTGCCTTTCTACACCCGGATGTTACCGCTCTCCACACCCGGATGTCCGGAATGGCTACACCCGGATGTCCGGAATGGCTACACCCGGATGTCCGGAACTCGTACTTCTTACCAATCAATCTTTTGAATACCTTTGCTTTGGAGGAAAGTATTCGCCTTGCTGAAGTGTTTGCAGCCGAAGAAACCATGGTCAGCAGAGCGTGGAGACGGATGCACGGTTGTCAGCACCAAGTGTTTATGGGTGTCGATAAGGGCGATCTTCTCTTTTGCATAACTTCCCCACAGCATGAATACCAGATTCTCACGTCCATCGCTCAATTTCTTTATCACTGCATCTGTAAAAGTTTCCCATCCCATATTCCGATGTGAGCCGGTTTCGTGAGCCCGTACAGTCAGGACCGAGTTCATAGGAAACACGCCTTGCTCTACCCAACGGTCCAGATTGCCGGATGTGGGGATCGGTTTGCCTAAGTCTTGGTGTATTTCTTTGAATATGTTGGCCAGTGATCCAGGAATGGGAACTCCTTGCGGGACGGAGAAGCAGACTCCGTAGTATTGCCCCGGATTGGGATAAGGGTCTTGTCCAAGTATAACAACCTTCACTTTCTCGAATGGACAGGCATTAAAAATATGGAAGATCTGGTGTCCGGGAGGAAGCACATGGGCGCTTCTGTATTCGTTCTTGACAAATGTGACCAACTGCTCAAAGTATGGTTTATCAAATTCTTCCTGAAGGCGTTTTCGCCAGCTTTCTTCTATTTTGACATTCATGGCATAGCATGTTAATTGGGACAATGCAAAAGTATATAATTTACAAGAGATTATCAAGAAGACAACAAAGATACGACGGATATCTTATCCGGATATTGACTTAATTCTACAATAAATGTGTATAGTCACAAACTCCCTGAAAATATTTCAGAATAAACGCAAACTTATCTTTCAAAGAGATTCAAATTGTATCTTCTTTTTGAAATAAACAAATAAAAAACAGACAGCCACCGATAAGTTAACTATATTTGTCAGCAGATAAGAAGTTACATGCAAAAAAATGACAAAATAAAACTTAATTCCTACCTGGCTCCCCTTTCCTTTTTATATGGAATTGGGATATGGTTGCGAAATCGACTTTTTGATTGGGGTATTTTACATTCCGAACAATATTCTATTCCTGTGATCTGCATAGGAAACTTATCTGTAGGAGGAACGGGTAAAACTCCCCATACAGAATATATCATACGTTTACTGAAAGATAAATATCGCATTGCAGTATTAAGCCGAGGGTACAAAAGAAAAACATCGGGGTTTATTCTTGCTGATTCTGAAAGTTCCAGTTTGGAGATCGGAGATGAACCTTTTCAAATGAAAAATAAATTTCCGGATATACTTGTCGCTGTCGACGCTAATCGCCGCCGGGGGATTCAAAATCTTTTATCCCTCCCTGAAAAAGACAGACCTGAAGTAATTTTGTTAGATGATGCATATCAACATAGATATGTGCACCCTTCCCTTTCGATCGTGTTGAGTGACTACCATCGTTTATTTTATAATGATAAACTAATGCCTACCGGACACCTGAGAGAACCGATAAGTAATATAAACCGAACAGATATCGTGGTTGTTACTAAATGCGACGAAGATATGAAGCCGATCGATTTTCGTGTTATTGAAGAAAATATGAAGTTGCGGGCTCACCAGTTACTTTTTTTTACCAGCATCGTTTATGGAGAAGTTAAACCTGTATTCCCCTCGGAAGCTCGTTTCTTAAACCATAAAAATATTGGAAAAGAAGATGATATATTGTTGATATCAGGTATTGCAGTTCCCACTCCATTTATTCGTGAGGCAGAAAAGTATTCAAATAAAGTGTTGCCGGTCGTTTTTCCTGATCATCATACGTTTAGCAAGTCAGATTTCAAGAAATTGGATGTGATATTCGAAAAGATGACTTCACCGGGAAAATTGATCTTAGTAACAGAAAAAGATGCAGCACGTTTAAAAAACAGTCCTCTTGTTCCGGAAAGTTGGAAGAAATATTTATATTATCTACCGATTGTAATCAGGTTTTACAATGAGCAGAGTTTTAATGAGACAATAGAAAAACATATTATCACATTTCCCAAAAATAATATTTTACAAAACAAATATGAGTAACAGGACAGAAATATCAACATTAGGCGAATTCGGTTTGATTCGCCACCTAACTAACAGGATTGAAATAAAGAATAATAGTACGATAAAGGGCGTAGGCGATGATGCGGCAATTCTCTCCTATGAGGATAAACAAGTGCTTGTCACTACCGATCTATTATTGGAAGGTATTCATTTCGACTTGACTTATGTACCTTTAAAACATCTCGGATATAAATCGGCTGTTGTAAATTTCTCCGATATTTATGCCATGAACGGCCAGCCTAAGCAGATCACTGTATCACTTGGCATCTCCAAACGTTTTTCTGTTGAGGATGTAGAAGATTTTTATGCTGGGCTAAAGTTGGCCTGTGATGTGTATGGAGTCGATATTGTCGGAGGAGACACTTCTGCTTCTTTAACAGGGCTTTGCATCAGTATCACTTGTATTGGGGAAGGAGAAAGAGATAAAGTTGTCCTTCGCAGTGGAGCCCAAGAAACGGATTTGATATGTGTTTCTGGGGATTTAGGAGCTGCTTATATGGGATTGCAATTATTAGAACGCGAAAAAAGGATATTTAAAGGTGAAAAAGATTTCACACCGGATTTTACAGGCAAAGAATATCTGTTGGAACGTCAATTGAAGCCGGAAGCTCGTAAAGATATTATAGAGATGCTTCGTCATGCGGGGATTATCCCTACAGCAATGATGGACATATCAGACGGTCTGTCTTCCGAACTTTTGCATATTTCAAAAGAAAGTAATGTCGGATGTCGCGTATATGAAGATAGAATTCCTATCGATTATCAAACGGCTGCAATGGCTGAACAATTTAATATGAATTTGGTAACTGCAGCTTTAAATGGCGGTGAAGACTATGAATTACTTTTCACTGTTCCTCTCACTGATCATGATAAAGTATCTGAAATGAAAGGTGTTAAAGTAATCGGTCATATTACAAAACCCGATCTCGGTAATTACTTGGTAGGTCGTGATGGAGGCGAAGTCGAACTAAAAGCACAAGGCTGGAATTCTTTGGAAGAATAAAAAATCAGTAAAAAGTAGCTCTACCTATTGCAAGACTCAAAAAAGATTCATATCTTTGCACCCGTTAAACAAAACAACGGTGCCATAGCTCAGTTGGTAGAGCAAAGGACTGAAAATCCTTGTGTCCCCGGTTCGATTCCTGGTGGCACCACCAAAAAGCTTTTCAATTTTAGAAAACCCTTGAATTAGAGATAGTTCAAGGGTTCTTTTTTTACCCTCGCTACGCATTTCATTACATATTTGTGAAGTTGGATTTCGCCAATTCAGTGGCTTTTTTTAAGGCTTTTGAAAAAGCCATAAATATGTATCATACTTCATTGTTTTTCAACTATTTGACAATTCCAATCTCCGGTGTGAAAAAGTAATTTTGCACACATGACCGGATGGAGTTGAAAATGTGAAAGAAATTTAAAAATTCGGTATTTCCCATCGGGATAAAAAAAAGGAATCGAACCCGGGATACAAAAGGCAATTCGAACCTGAGAAAAATGGGATTTTTATGGCTTTTCCACAAGTCCCTCAAAAAAGCCACCGAATTTAACACTTCGCTCCACGTCCTCATGCCATCCGGTTTTGACGAAACAATTGAATGTAAACCTCAAAAAACAAAAGTGATGAAACAGGGAACAATGAACATTCTGTTTTTCGTGCTTAAAACGAAATTGTTGAAAAACGGTGAGGCACCGGTATTGATGCGGATAACCATCAATGGAGACTATGACGATGTACGTATCCAAAGAAGCGTGCCCCTGAACTTATGGAACGCCGCCAAAGGATGCAGTAAAGGCAGGGACAGGGCATCAGTGGCACTGAACGCCTATATTGCCGAACTGCACGCACGCGCCTTGGAAAAACACAAGGAACTGGTATTGGAACAGGCCCTGATTACCCCAAAACTGATTCTTAAACGTGTTTTCGGGAAAGACACCGAAATGCGTACGAGGCTAATGTGCTTTAAAATATAGTATATAAAAATGTAGTATATATAATAAGTATATAAATGGCAACAAATTCAGATAATCGCCGCGACGAAGGCTTGCAGGCACTCGGAGCGAAGACAAAGTATCGTGACGACTATGCGCCGGAAGTGCTTGAGACATTTGTCAACAAGCATCCCGGCAATGAGTATCTCGTCACTTTCACCTGTCCGGAGTTTACATCTTTGTGTCCAAAGACGGGTCAACCCGACTTTGCAAAAATCATCATCAACTATATACCGCGTGAGAAGATGGTCGAGAGCAAGAGCCTCAAGCTGTACCTCTTCAGCTTCCGCAATCACGGCGATTTCCACGAAGACTGCATCAATATCATAATGAAAGATCTTGTGGCACTCATGGACCCCCGCTATCTTGAGGTGACAGGTATTTTCACCCCTCGCGGAGGCATATCCATATATCCGTTTGCCAACTATGGCGATGCCGACCATCAGGATATGGTGAAAGCGCGCCTGCTCTCTTCATTCCGCAACGACTTCTGATTGACCATGACCATGCAAAAAGATTCATTGATGGTACTCTCCGGAGGCATGGACTCCGTCACCATGCTTCATGAGTATGCCTC
>OGHJ01002088.1_pt1 | contig 18312 bp, 8 predicted proteins | sample 1571351 | NCBI WGS metagenome assembly OGHJ01 (sample SAMEA2582037, study PRJEB24529) | metagenome | biome: Human gut stool | place: China | collected 2011 | reverse complement strand
AAACGCACGGGGGTAAAGGTTAACTACATTCATCCGCCCCAGGGACAGGAAAGCGAAAAATTCAGCATACTTGTTGCATCGACCGACCTTCCCGATATTATCGAATACAACTGGGTTACATATCCCGGCGGTCCGGCAAAGGCAATAAAAGAGGGCGTTATTACCGACATAGGCAAATACCGTGACAAGGCGGTTAACCTTTTTAAATATCTCGACGCGAATGAAGAAATATATAAAATGGTTACAACCGATAATAAGGAAGTATTTTCTTTCCCGTTTATCCGCGGTGACAAAAGCCTCGGCTACTCTACGGGACTTATTTTAAGAGGCGACTGGCTCAAAGACCTGGGACTTGAAATTCCCCGAAATATTGACCAATGGGAAACGGTGCTTACCGCGTTTAAGGAGAAAAAAGGCGCAAAATCTCCGTTTTCGGCTTTGACCGTTGATTATTTTGCAAGCGGATTTGACGCGACGAGCGACTATTATGCCGAGGACGGCAAGGTGAAATTCGGTCCGCTCGACCCGCAGTTTAAAGAATTTATAGTAAAAATGCGCGACTGGTATAAAAAAGGGCTTATCGACCAGAGTTTTACCACACTTGACGGAAAAGCGAAAGAAACAAACATTTTAAACGGTTTCAGCGGTGCAACGTCCGGCTCGGTCGGCTCGGGTATAGGCAAATGGATGGCGGCGGCAAAAACGGAGGGCTTTTCGCTTGAGGGCGCGCCTTTCCCGACGTCGGATTTAAGCAAACCCGCAAAATTCGGTGTGTATCAAATTCAGGTTACGCCTACCGCAAGGTCGTTTGACGCAATCTCCACATCGTGCAAGGATATGGATTCGGCGATTAAATTCCTCGACTACGGCTACAGCGACGAGGGCAGAATGTTATACAACTTCGGCATTGAGGGCGTAAGCTACAAAATGGAGAACGGCTACCCCAAATATACCGACCTTATTTTGAAAAATCCCGAAAACAAGTCTATGACGGTCGCGCTCTCGAATTACGCGCGTTCATACGACGCAGGCCCGTTTATTCAGGACGTAAGATATATGGAACAGTATGCGTCGCTCGACGAGCAGAAAAGAGCGCTGAAAACGTGGTCGAATACCGAGGCGTACGAACACACGCTTCCCAATCTTTATGTAAAAACCGAAGAGCTTAACGAATTTGCACAGCTCAACAACGATATTGACACGTATTTTGACGAAATGATGATGAAATTTATTATCGGCGCAGAACCGCTTGAAAATTACGACAAAATGATTGAACAGCTTCACAAAAGAGGCATAGACAGACTTCTTGAAATGCGCCAGTCTGCCTATGACAGATATTTAAACAAATAAAATAAGGGGTAACGGTATGCAAAGCATTGAAAGAAAAATTTCGGGCACATTGGATAAAGACCGCGGAATTTCGGGAATGAAAAGAGAATTTAAGAAAAACGGAATTTTGTATCTTATCGTTCTGCCCGTGATTGTTTACTATTTTATATTTCACTATATGCCGCTTTACGGTTTGCTTATGGCGTTTCAGGATTTCTCGCCGAGGCGCGGAATTTCGGGAAGCGACTGGGTGGGACTTACACATTTTATAAACTTTTTTAAGTCGCCCGATTTTGCAAGAGTTGTGACAAACACACTTCGCATAAGCCTTTCCTGCCTTGTGTTTGAGTTTCCTGCGCCGATTATTATGGCAATTTTAATAAACGAGCTTAACGGAAAATATTTCAAGCGCACAATTCAGACAATATCCTATCTTCCGCACTTTATTTCGCTTGTCGTAATATGCGGTATGATAAAAACGTTTGTCGAGCCGGACGGAATTATCGGCAGTGTTTTTGCGAAAATCACGGGTAACGGCTCGAGTATGCTTTCGCAGAGCAAAATGTTTCTGCCCATTTACGTTGTGTCAAACATCTGGCAGAGCATAGGCTGGGAGAGCATTATATACCTTGCCGCGCTTATGAATATCGACCCCCAGCTTTACGAGGCGGCGGATATCGACGGCGCGGGAAAAATTGCAAAAATTATGAAAATCACTCTGCCCTCCATTGCAATGACTGTTGTAACAATGTTTATTTTGAGGGTCGGAAGAATAATGAGCGTGGGATACGAAAAAATTATTCTTCTTTACAATCCCGCAATTTACGACAGGAGCGACGTTATATCCTCGCTCGTTTACAGAATGGGTTTTTCAAACCAAAACTGGAGCTACAGTGCGGCGGTGGGACTTATCAATTCGGCGGTTAATATGATTTTGCTGATTACGACAAACACCGTCAGCAGAAAAATGACCGATACAGGGTTGTGGTAGAGCCGGAAGAAAGGGGTAAAAAGAATGAACAAAATTAAAAAAAGCGCCGGCGACAGAGCGTTTGACGCATTTAACATAGTTTTGCAGACGCTCGTTGCGGTTGTTATGATTTATCCTATGCTTTACGTGCTGTTCGCGTCGCTGAGCGACCCTGTGGAATTTGTGTCGCACAAGGGCGTTTTGTGGCACAGTATCGGGTTTACATTCGGCTCGTACAAGTCGGCATTTCAAAATCCTATGCTTTTAAAGGGATATTCAAACACGCTTTTTGTGCTGATTTTCGGCGTTGCGGTAAATATAATTATGACAATATGCGGTGCGTATTTTTTATCGCGAAAAAACGTTAAATATCAAAAAATCATTTCTATATACATAATAATCACAATGTTTTTAAACGGCGGTATGATACCGTTTTACTTCGTTGTAAAGTCGGTGGGACTGGAAAACAGTCTGTGGTCGCTGATACTGCCCACGGCGGTTAACACGTTTAACCTGATGATACTGCGCGTCGCGTTTGCGTCTGTTCCCGACAGTTTGGAGGAGTCGGCAAAGCTTGACGGCGCAAATCACCTTACCATTATGCTTAAAATCGTTCTTCCCGTAAGCAAGGCGAGCATTGCGGTTATCATTTTGTATTATGCGGTTGCAAACTGGAATGCGTGGTTTAACGCTATGCTGTTTTTGATAGACCGTCCTAAATATCCGCTCCAGCTGGTTTTGAGGGAAATTCTTATCAACAACGACACCTCTGCAATGACGGGCGGTGCGGACGTGGGCGAGCTTGAATTTGTGGGCGAAACTATAAAATATGCGATTATCATAATTTCGACACTGCCCATTTTGTGCCTGTATCCGTTTATACAGAAATATTTCACAAAAGGTGTTATGATTGGTGCGGTAAAGGGATAAGGGAGGTTTTTAAGTGAAAAAGAGTTTGGCTTTGTGTGTTGGACTTTTGTTTGTATTTTCGTCATATTCGGCGTCCGCGCAGATAACGGTAAACAAAATTTTGGGCAAAACAGTGTCGGCGGACATAAGCGTATCGCCCGATTACGAGAGGAATTTTGCAGCCGCCGTGATTATGCCGTACGGCGCGGAAAAAGATAATATCAAGATTGAGGACGGCACAATAAAAAACACGTTTTACATATCAAAAGAAACGGACGAGGACGGGAATGCGGCTTTGGAATTTACGCTCCCCGACGGTTTTGAAAACGGGCAGTATATGCTTGTTTCGTATGACAACGGCAAAAAATGCGTCAGCCGTATCGGCATTGCGGTCGACAGCTTTGACACCGATTTGGCATTGATAAACAGCGCAAAATCCGCGTCGGAACTAAAAGATGCGGTTGAAAATTTTACGAATTTTAACATTGATAATGAAATTTTTTCATCTTACGGCGAAAAAATATGCGGATATGTTTTCGCCGAAAAAACGAATTACACAAAAGATGAATTTATAAAAGCGTATTTCACCGCCGAGGCGCTTTCGCGTTACAACGCAAAAGAAATTTCGTTTTATGAGTTTTTGACCGAATACACGGCGTATCTCGGCATCGACTTCAAAAACACTTTCGGCACGCTTTCCGAAAACGGCTTTGACGAGGCGGATAAGCTTTTTTCGGCAAAATTGCAGAATATCGGCTTGGATTTGAGCGAAACGCTTTTGAATATTTTTGAAATTGCCGAGATAAAAGCGTGCAAAACCGCGGAGGATATTTCAAAGGCTTATCTTGCAAACGCGGTATCGCGCAAGGTTGATATGACCGATTTCAACAAGCTTGACAGCTACAATAAAGAAAGTCTTTTTCTTGAAATGATTTCAAAAATATCAGACACCGACACGCTTTCCGAAATCGACAGCGTATTTTTGAGCCTTGCAAACGGCTTGGCAAATCCGACTTACGAAAAACCGTCCTCGGGCGGAGGTTCGTCAAACAAGGTATCGTCGGGGGTGAGCGCAAACGTTCAGCCGATTTTGCCCGACAGCACAAAGAGCGATTTTTCGGATATTTCGGAGCACTGGGCGAAAGATTACATCAAAGCTCTTGCCGGCGACGGCATAATAAACGGATTTTCCGACAACACGTTTAAGCCCGACAACAGCATAACGCGCGCGGAATTTACAAAAATCGCGTGCAAAGCGTTCGGCATAAACGGCGGTGCAGACTGCGGATTTTCCGATGTTTCGGCATCTGACTGGTTTTATGAGAGCGTATGCTCGGCAAAGAGCGCCGGCATTATAACGGGTTACGACGGTATATTCAACCCGAACGGATTTATCACGCGCGAGGACGCGTCGGTGATAATTAACAGAATTTTAAACCTTTCCGCGGATAAAAATGCCGTATTTTCCGATTCGGACGAAATTGCGGATTATGCCGTGCAGGCTGTAAACGCGCTTTGCGAAAACAAAATTTTGAGCGGATATACCGACAGTACATTTAAGCCCAAAGGAAATATCACAAGAGCAGAGACCGCGGCGGTAATCGCGCGGACGAAAAAATAAACAATGGGGGAAAACTAAAATGACAAGACCGATAGATTACGCAAAAACGGCGTGCAACACCATTATGCAAAAATATAAAGCGCCCGACCTTCCCACAATGAACACGTTTTTTTACATAGGCGGTGTGTTTTTGTCGGGTATGCAGAGGGTGTATTTTCAAACGGGCGAGAAAAAATATTTTGACTATATTAAAGAATGGGTTGACAGCTATATTTTTCCCGACGGCACAATTCTGGGGTACAATCACCCGTACGAAACAGACGAGATTACGCGTGTTATGACGCTTGTGCCCAAAACGTTTGACCACAAACAGCCGGGAATACTTTTGTTTGATTTATATAAAAAAACGGGTGACGAAAGATACAGAAAAGCGATAGATTACATATATGAAAAAGTGCCGGACTGGGGAAGAAATTCCAAAGGCGGTTTTTGGCATATGAGCGTCACGCCGAACCAAATGTGGCTGGACAGTTTGTATATGATCGGTCCGTTTCTTGCGATGTATTCAAAGTTCAAAAATGAAAAATCCGCTCTTTGCGAAGCGGTTAATCAGGCAATTTTGATGTATGAAAATATGCGCGACGAAAGAGGACTTCTGCATCACGGCTGGGACGACAGCGGTGAGGCTGAATGGGCAGGCGAAGACGGACTTTCCCCGACGGTGTGGGGGCGTGCAATGGGCTGGTTTACCGTTGCAGTGCTCGACATTATGGATTATTTGAATCCCAAATCGGAGGAATATAAAAAGCTTGGCAAAATGGAAGAAAACGCGCTTAAAGCGGTGCTTAAATACAGAAATGATTTAGGATTGTGGTGTCAGGTGCTCGACCGTCCCGACGCGGAGGACAACTGGTGCGAAACGTCCTGCTCCTGCCTTTTTACATATTCTTTGTTTAAGGCGGTGCGCCTCGGCGTAATTTCAAAAGATTACCTTGACGACGCAAAAAAAGCGTATGACGCACTTATAGGCAGATTAAAATACGACGGCGAACAGATGCTTATTGAAAACGTTTCGGTCGGCACGTGCATTGATGAGGGCGACTACAGGCATTATATCGAAAGACGCACCGTGACCAACGATTTGCACGGAACGGGCGCGTTTGTGCTTATGTGCACCGAGGCTGAAAAGATGTTGTAAACTTGAGGAAAGGAATGGCTATGATAATGAATATCAGAAAATACATTTCGCTTATCACCGCCGTATTTTTGATTTGCACGTCGGTATCTTTCACATCCTTTGCGTTTGACGCGGACGACAGCGACGATTTTTATGAGGCAAGCGCGGTGATTAAAAACCTTTCGGGCGAGTATTTTGAAAGCGGTGACGTTACAAGGGCGCAGTTTGCAAAGGCGCTTGTAAACGTTATGCGTATTGCACAGGGCGCGGATTTGACCGACAAAAGCGCGTTTCCGTTTAAGGACGTAAGCGAAAATGACGGGTATTACGTCGAAATATATCGGGCATATAAGGCAGGCATTATCGCATCGGGCGAAAATTTTAACCCGAACGAAAACATAACGTTTGCACAGGCGGTTAAAATGTGCATTTGCGCCGTTGGCTATGCCGATGCTGCGGAATATAAGGGCGGTTATCCCGCGGGATATTTAAAATGCGCCTCCGAGTTAAAGCTTATCGGCAGACAAAACGGCGAAACGTTTTCGGACAGGAACGCGGTTGTGCTTTTATACAATCTTCTTTGCTCGTCGTTTATGCTGACGGAATATAAAAACGGTTTTGCGCATTTTGAGGACACCGACGAAACGTATCTTGAAAGGCTGTATTCGGTTTTGTGCGCGGAGGGAATTGTCACCTCGACAAACATTTCGCCGTCGGACGGCGCAGACGCGGAGGAGGACGGATATATCGCCGTTGACGGAAAAATGTATAATTACGACGGCGGAACAAGCGGTCTTTTGGGCAAAAACGTGCGCGTGTTTTACAGAAAAGGCACGTCCGACGCGCTCTTTACGGTTGAGAGAGAAAACGCTGTTTTGGAATTTGATGCGGACGGTATAACAGAATTTTCACTCGGCAAAATAACGGTTGAAACGGAAAATTCCAGCAAAGAGAAAAGTTACAAAACCGTCGGCGCAAGATATGTGTATAACGGCAGAACGGTCGGCACGTTTTCGCTTGACGATATAAACGGCGACTATGCGCGCGTTTTGCTTCTCGACAATGATGACGACAACAATTACGAATATGTTTTTGTATACGATTACAAATATCTGACGGTTGACAGCGTGCAGAAAAATCCCGTTGTCATTTCGGACATAAACAACGGTGAGAAAAACATTTTCAGAGCAAAGGACAACGATTCCGTGCTTGAAATATACGGCGCGGACGGCGAAAGGGAAGAAATCGACGACTTGGAAAAGGGCGGAATTATCGCCGCCGCACAGTCAAAAGATTTAAGCTTTGCGCTGATAAAAAAGGTGTCGGGCACACTTGACGGCACGCTTGAGGCAAAGGACGCAGACGGCAAAATTTACATAAACGGCGAAAAACACACCCTTACCGATTACGCAAAAAGAAACTATTCCGACATTATGAAGTTAAACGAAAATTATTTGTTTGCTCTGGGGTTAAACAATGACATTGTTGCATTAAACGGTTTTTCGTCGCAGATGCAGTACGGATATTTAACCGAAGTTACCGAGCCGGAAAACAAGGCGGACGACGAGGTTAAATTTGAAGTTTACACCCTCGGCGGTGTGTTTAAAACGTTAAGCGTCAAAAGCGCAAAGGCGGACGGCGTATCAAACAGGAAAAAGGCGGACATTCTGCCTGTTTTAAACGCGAACGTGTCAAAGCTTATCAAATTTAAACTCGGCAGGGACGGCACTGTGAGCGTTATCGACACCGCGGAAACGGTTTATGAATACAAAGAGCCGTCGGACGACGAAAACAGTCTTATGCAGTATAAATTTACGTCGGGCGGAAAAGAAGTGACCGAATTTACATACCGTTCGGGCGGACAGTCGTGTATGCCGTATTTCAACGTAAGCTCGTCGGTTATTCTGCGCGTTCCCGAAGACGAGGACGAAAAGGATTTTGCAATACTCGACAGAACAAGTTTAAATTCGGGCTACAAATATAAATTCGACGTTTACGATTTGTCCGAAAACGGCACGGCAGGCGTGCTTGTTGCACAGGATAAAACGGTGAAAAGCAGAACGAATTATATGATAGAAAAAATACGAAACGGCGCGATGCCGAACGGCGACGACGGCAAGGTTTTGTATGTTTATTCGTCGGGCGCATATAAAAAACTGTATATGCCCGTTGACGCGGAAAAACAGCTTGAAAAAGCGCTTAATCCGGGCGATATTGTTCAGGCAACTTTAGATGCCGACAGCACGGTGAAATTTATCGATTTGGTGTTTGACGCAAAAACGCTTTCGCCGAGCACAAAAACCGTTTCGGGCATAAACTACGACGGCTTAAACAACATAAGCTACTGGTACGGCGCGCTGTATTATACCGACGGTATTTACGGCTACATATCCAAAACAAAAACGGCAAATTCGTATGACTATTCTTTTGAAAATCTTATAAATATAAGGCTTAACACGGCAAATATAGGCGTTATAAACAAAGAAAGAGATGAAATAAGACCGATTACGCCGTCACAGCTTAAAGATTACAAATCGTTCGGCAGCGGCAATTATTTTATTGTTGCACGTCTTAACGCCCAGGCTCCGATGGAGGTGTACGCATATGAAATTCAATAAAACTTTTTCAAAATGTATCTGCGCTTTTTTAACGCTTGTTTTGTCTTTGCAGTTTGCGCCGGTATACGCGGTGAGCAAAACGCGCACAGTATACAGCGAAAATTTTAATTCCGTGCCCGTAAACGGCATACCCGACGGAATTAAATCCGGGGGCGAGAAAGCGCGCGTTTTAAATTCGGCATACGGCGGACGCGTTCTGCAAGTGATAAAGGGCGCAAAAACAACCGTCACCGTGCCTTTGAAAACAGATGAGCAAAAGTATTATATCGACTTTAAAATCGGCGCGGAAAACAAGGCAAACGCAAATATTTCGGTTGCAAACAACGGCACGGTGTGCAATATTTTAAAAATCGAGGACAACGAAATAAAAACAAAAGAGGGCAAGGTTATTTCGGGCGTTACCGCAAACGCAGAAATTGAAAACAACACTTTTTACGGCGGTCTAACGCAGATAAGCATTGCCGTAAACTTAAAATCGGGGACATATTCGGCATATGTCAACAGGCGCCTTTGCGTTGATGACTGGAAAATATCCGGCGCGGTTAAGCCCGACAGTTTTATAATCGAAAAACAGGAGGACAGCGAAAACGATCTTTATATTGACGACATTGCGCTTTATGAGGGCGGTTTTCCGTGGAAGTCGCAGAGTGTCAAAAAAGGCAGTTATGCGCAGAGCGCCGTATCAAACGACGAAAACGGCGAGGAATTTTTCTCGTTTACCGACGATATAGGCGATTTCACGTTTTTTCACAGCACATGGGCAGGACAGACGAAATATGCTAACAATGTAAAAATGTATCCCAAAACAAACGAGATAACGTCGGAGGAATTTGACTATAAAAACCCTAACAAGGGCGACAAGCTGATTTTCAGAAAGAAAACCGCGGATGACGCGTATATCGACGTTAACCTTAATATTTTTAAGGGCTACAAAAGTAAAAAACAGTATAAATACTTTAAAATCAGCGGTGAATTTTCGGCGGATTTCGACTCCGACCCGACCGCGCAGATTTTTATGCTGAGGGACAAGACGTCATCAGCCTCCGTTATTAACGAGTATCCCGTGAAAATCGAAAGCGGACGGAAGGTTACGATTTCGGGAACACAGGGATTTGCAAATGCGGCGGCAAACGGCGCGTGCTTTAAGGTTACAATGTATCTTAACCTAAACGACGGCACAAATACCGTTTTCTTCGGTACGGGCAACGGCTGGACATACAACAATTACCGTATGGTCGCAAAGAATGTGCGCCTTACAAACAAAATCAAAAATTTAAACGTTGTGCGCATTGCGTGCGGTTCGGGCGCTTTTTCGGGCGAGTTAAAATGCCGAAACGTTGAAATTACAGGCTTTGACAAGCCGTTTGTAGTAAATGAAAACGACGTTACCGAGGTTAACACCTCAATGTTTGAGTTTGACAAAAACATTGCCGATGATTTGGACGGTAAGATTTTGTTTGACTATCTTTCAAACACAGCATTTTCAAACGGCAAAAAATATAAGCTTGAACAAAAGGGAATATATCAAGACGGTGAGTTTTACATTCCGATTGCCGAGTTTAATAAAGCATACGGCAAAAATGCGGAATTGGATAACGGCGTTGTAAAATCGGACGGCAAAAGCTTTGCGGTAACCTGTATAAAAAACGATAACGGCGCGGACTTAATTCCGCTTAAAGACGCGGTGCAAAAAGTTCTCGGGTTTAACGTTTTCGACGACACAAACGGGCTTATTGTGACGTCAAAGGCGAAAATATACTTTGACAATGCAAAAGAAGTGCCGTATCACAAGCGTTATACGACCGAAAACACGTGGAACGATACATACAGATATGTTGATTTTCAGAGCAATCTTCAGTATTTGAGCGATTATATGCTTTTCGACCGTCCGAGCGCGCAAAGCCTTCTTGACGGCTACAACAAAATGAATGAGGACGGAAAGCATCATATTTCGGTTCTTGCGTCTGATAAGGATTTTGACAGAATAAGAGAATTATACAAAACCGACGCGTATATGAAAAAGGTTGCCGACGATTTAATCGCGCAGGCAGATATGACGCTTAAGCAGAAAATCCGCACATATGTGTATGACGACAGTATAAGAATGTTAAACACGGCGCGCATACTGGAACAGCGTATGCAGCTTGTGGGATTTGCGTATCAGTTAACGGGCGACGGAAAATATGCGGAGTATGCACTAAAACAACTGGAGGCGCTTGAAAACTTCCCCGATTTAAACCCGATACATATTATTGACAGCGGTTCGTTCGGCACTGCCATTGCGGTTGCGTATGACTGGTGCTATGATTATTTCACCGAGGCACAGCGCGAAAAAATAAAGGCAAACGTATACAGACTTTTCCTTTCGGTATTTCCGCAGGCTTTCTATTGCAGAATACCCGCAAAGAGTGTTACAAACAACGACTTGACAATCGTTATGCCGAGCCTTTGCCTTAAATGGTACAGTAACTTCAACACCTGGGTAAATTCGGGCGGTGTGTGTATGGCGGCGGCATTTATGGGTGATTATCCCGAAATCTGCTCCGATTATTTGAGCAACACTATCCGAAGTCTTGAGTATACAATGAAAAACTTATATCCCGACGGCGTGTGGGCAGAGAGCAGTAACTACTGGTATCACGTTTCGCGCTCGCTTATGTATTCGTGTGCAACGCTCGAAAACATTTACGGCACGGAATTTAATCTTCTTTCTTTCCCCGGCGCGGAAGAAACGGGCATTGCGAATATGGCAATCCGCGGTATGACCGCAAACTACAACTACCACGACGCGGCGGACGAAAAGATATATGCAAGTCACCCGATGGGGTATCTCGGCAAGCACTTTAATCAAAAAGAACTTTTGGCGGCGCGCAGGGCAACGGTTGAAAAATCGTTTGACTCCCGTATGGCAGATGTTCAGGTTTTTGTTGCGGACGCACTTTTTTACGACCCTGATGTAAGCGTTGACGAAATAGAAAAACTTCCGAAAGTTAAATATTCCGAGGGTGTTGAACTTTTCTCGGTTCACGGTGACTACAAGGACTACGACGCATTGTTTTTCGCGTCGCACGGCGGTCCGACAACATTCTATCACGCGCACAACGACAACGGCGATTTTGTGTTTGACTTAAACGGCGTAAGATGGGCGCAGGCGCTCGGCTCGGAGGATTATAATTCGTCGCTCCCCGAAAATGAGAAATACAGAAAACGTCCCGAGGGACACAACACGGTTGTTATAAACAACAACGCGGAATACAATCAGACCGCAAATGCTTACACTCCCGTGATTGATTACAAAGAGGGTGACGGCGGTGCGTATGCAGTGTACGATATGACCGACACCTACGGCGCGAATGTTAAAGATTACAAACGCGGATTTTACATCGGCGACAATTTCAAAACGCTGACAGTCCGCGACGAAATAGATCTTGCAAAGGATAATTCCGAGATTTATTGGTTTATGCACACCACTGCGGACGCGTACGTTGCGGACGAAAGAACGGTTGCACTGTCAAAAGACGGCAAAACAATGACGCTTCGGTTTGACACCGACGCGCCCGATGCCGAAATCAGCATTATGGACGCTGTTCCGCTCCCGTCGTCACCGCAGGGAGAGGGACAGACAAACAACGTCGGCGTGCGCAAGGTTGCGATAAAATTAAACGCGTCGGGCAAGGTTAACCTCACCGTAAGGCTGGGCGAATTTGCAAAGGACGCGGACACAACGCCGATAAGCGGTTGGAGCGCACCGGCAAAATCAAACAGCGCGTACGATATGAGCGATTACGGATATTCGGGCGTTGTTTACGGCGAAAAAACCGACTCTTTGGCATATATCCCCGTTATGAGCGGTCAGAAACTACCCGATGTAGAAATTGTTCCGAACGACCCTGAAAAGAGCGCGGAATATATAAAATCGGATAACGTAAATGTGCCCAACCTTATAAAAGTTTACAATGCGGATAAAACCCTCGGAAAAATGTATATTGTGCCGTACGACACGCAGAGAGGCACAAAAGATTTGATGTTTGACGAGCTTGAAATTAAGTCTTCTTACGTCAGCGACGAACCGCAGGCGGAAAACAAGCGCGAAAATATGTTTGACAACGATTTTTCGACAAGGTGGACAACAATGACGCGCGGTGAATATGCGGTGTTCGACCTCGGCAGTGTGCAGAGCGTAGACGCGGTTGCGGCAGGATTTTGGCAGAGTTTGGTGCGAAGTTATTATTTTGATTTGTACTGTTCCGCAGACGGTGTGAATTATGAAAAAATTGACTCGTTCACGTCATCTCCCGGTGCGGAGGAATATCAGGTTTTCGGCATAAACAGGGTTAACGCAAGGTATATAAAGCTTGTCGGAAACGGCTGCAGTGCAAATCCGAACACAAACATTCTGGAGTTTAGAGTTTTGAAACTAAACGACAAATTTGAAAAAATACGTTACGGAGGGGAGGAGTGAAAGGGCTTATGAAGATTAGAAAAATCATTTCTTTTTTGCTTTGCGTATCGCTTGTGATGTGTCTTTGCGCAAATACGGCGTTTGCGGAGGATAACGAAATACTTAAAATATTCGATTTTGAGAAAATTGAAAATATTTCGGAATATCCCGAATTTTCGGGAACGTCAAACAGTTCAAAAGGCGTTTCGAGCGCGGTTTCCGACGGTGTTTTCACTATAGGCAAGCATGCGTCGGCAACACACAGTATGTATGTTGATTTTACACAGTATATCGGCGAAAAAACAACATATTCGGTAAAGCTTGACATTTTGCCGAGCTTTGCAAGCGGAAAAAACTTTATGGTGCGTTTCGGCGCAATTATTCAGCTTGTGAGCAAGGGAAACGGAAAATACGTTATTCAGCGTATGACAGACGGAAAATTTGTCACCGAAAATCAAACGGAATTTACTTTTTCCGATTTAACGTCGGGACTTGCGTTCGCCGTAAAAGACAAAACAACCGTTGACGCGTTTTATGTTAAAAACGGCGAATTGACGCTTATCTACGGCGATATGGAATATGTTGAAAATTCGTCTACAAAGGCAGGAAATTTGGGATTTACGTTCAACAAATCGGCGGACGGCGATATTTCAATGGATAACGTCACACTTTCAGACGGTGCGCTGAAAATTCCCGACCCCGACCCCGGCGAGCCCGAAAACGACATCACAAAATTTGAATTTACAAACATCAGCACGGATATTTTTGCAGACGAGGGCGAAACGTTAAATCTTCCCGTCACCGCCGAGGCAACGTCGGGAATAGAAAAAATCGAGGTTTATATTGACGGCGAGATTTACGAAACACTCACCGACGCGCCGTATGTCATCACCTTGCAAAACATTGACCGCGAGAGCGTGACGGTTACTGCAAAGGCGATAAGCGCAAACGGCAGTGAAAGCGAGATTTCGGCGAACGTGAATTTTGCAAGCGTTGACAATGCGTATACCGTTTTTGAGGACAGCGACTTTGCGGACGGCGAGGGAAATGTGTTAAAATCGGGAATTTCAATGTATTCAAGGCGCGGAACGGTTAAAAAAGACACGGCAGACCAAGACCGCGGCACAAGCCTTTTTGTCGGCGCGGACATTCCCGATACAAGTTATTCTTCGGCGGATATTCCGTATATCGACATACCGCTCAAAAGCACGTCGGGCAGGGTAAATATCAGCTATGACCTATATATTGACAAAAAAGACTCAAGCGGAAGAAAAACAATGGTTTTGAGGCTTTCCAATGACAAGGATACAAATATTGTGCGTTTTACAAATTCCGAAATGAAGCTTTTGAATAATCTTGTAACGGAATACAGCGAGGGAAAGTGGTATCATTTTTCGGTTAAGGCTGACACGGTGCAGAACACCGTGAGCGTGTTTGTAAACGGCGTGCCGTATTTTTGCAAATCTATGTTAAGTTCGTCAAATTCCGACGGGAATCAGTCGCTTAAGCTTTTGAGGCTTTACGGTCCGGGCGAGGAAAATGCAGGATTTACCGCTATTGACAATATAAAAGTTACGGGCTTTTACGACTTGCCGAGCGTGACCGATTTAGCCGAGGAAAACGGCAAAATTTCCGCAAAGCTTTCGTCGGGCATTTTTGCCGGAAGTATAGACGAAAGCACCGTTTGCCTTAAAAATTCAAAGGGAAAAGATGTTTTGCTTGAAAATGTTTATTACGACGAGTCTAAAACCTCGGTTGTGATAACTCCTGCGAAAAAACTCGTTCCGTCGGCAAAATACACGGTTGAAATATCGGAAAATGCAATGATTGCGGACGGCGTTTATTTCGGCGAAAAGGTTTTGTATGAATTTAATGCAAAATCGGACACCGCAGAGGTGAGCGCGTATAACATAAGCGTTTCGGGCGGAATTTGCAAAGGCGAGGTGAGCATCAAAAACACGTCGGACAATAAGATTACGGTTTTTGCGGTTATGGCGCTTTTTGACGGCACAAAATGCGAAAAAATGCGCATTGAGCCGATAACGCTTGAAAAAGGCGAAACAAAAACGGCAGTTTTGCAAGGCGAGAGGGGTAGTGCAGACTGCGCGCAAATTTATATTTACAGCGATGTTTTTGCATCCAAGTTGTTGGGTGAGATTTTGAAAAAGAGTTTTTAATATTGTGCAAAGCAAAATAAATATAAATTTATGTTAGGAGAATGAAAAATATGAGAAAACTAAGCGTGCTTTTGATAATTTGTATGATTGTGTGCGCACTTCCGCTTACGTCGCTTGCCGACGCAGTGAGTGTGTCGGACGAGGGTGTGGTTACGTATTCTAATGATTTTGAAGATGAATATTGTAAAGTAAACGAAGAATACACCAACGATACACAGGGGTTGCATTGGATAAAATCGTCAAGTACGGCAACAAAATTTATGATAAGAGGAAATAATACAAAATATTTGGAGTTGCAGCAAACAAAAGCTGGATACCCGAGTATGATGGTTAACTTTCTTAAAACAGACGCAAGCCCGAAAATAAATTCGCTTGCCGGTGCAAAAAAGTATAAAGTAACATTCAGAATGAGATTTATTCCGTTAACGGCAAAGAAATCTTTGCAGGTATTCTGCGGAGGATTTTGGAATTTTTATGTAAACGGTTCGGGCACAACTTATTCAATTTATGCAAACGGCACAACCGATACAAAGGTGGGAGAGGTTACATACAACTGTAAGCCCGATGTAAACGATACGACAATAAATAAATTTATAAATTACGAAATTGATGTGGATAAGGAAGCAAATACCGCAACATTTAAAGTCGGCGGTAAAGTTATTTATAAAAATGTAGAGCCGTACACAGGTAGTGATGGTACTAAATATAATTTTGACTCGCTTATTTTTAAATACAGTGCTATGACAGGAAATACTGCTGTCGACGACATCAAAGTTACAGTGACGGACAAGGCGGAGTGCAGTGACACAAATTATGCGAGTGCAACAAATATCAATTTTGACGATTTCGGAATTGGAATAATTCCGAACAGTCCAGAAACAAAAATCGGCGGATTTGAAAACGACAACGAGCAGACGGGTTACGCGTATATCGACTACACATATAACAGTGAAACCCCTTCAGAGGTTAACAAATTCCTTACAATTAAAAAAAGCGCAACAGAAAAAAAACCTTTCAGCATAAAACGTGATATAAGCGGTGTTGTGGGCGATTGTTCGGAGTATGACATATCGTTCAAAATCAAAAACGACCTTGACAAAAACGGCACAGCATTTATCCGTCTTGCCGACGGCTCAAATTCCAACGAAGGCGCGGTTATCAGCATAACCCAAGCCGGTACTATCGGCTTGAGAGATTATAAGTATGACGCATCAGATAAAGATAACTCTTGGAAAAACTTTGTGTCAAAAGTTCCCGCAGGAGAGTGGACCGAGATAAAAGCAAGAATTTACAAAGACGAAAACAAGGCTGATTTGTATGTCGGAGATATGGAAAATCCGATTGTGCAAAACATAAAAACAAACCGCACAACAATCGGCGACTACATTGTTTTTGCGCCTCAAAAAAGTGCGACCGGTTCAATAAGCGTTGATAATATTGTAATTACGCCCGTAACAAAATCCGACTATGTTCTCACATATACAACAGGCTCGGACGATTTGGCAAAATATACGTCAAACGGTGTTTCGGCGCAGTGCAAAATCACAAACGAAAGCGCGCAGATACCCGTTATCATCATTGCGGAATACGGCGCGGACGGACGCCTTGTAAATATTGCAAAATCCGAGAGCGCACAAGACGGAACAATTTCGGCAACCCTTTCGAGCGCAGGCGCGCAGACGGGCGAAAATGTGTCCGTTATGCTTTGGAAAAGCCTCGATGATCCCGTTCCGCTCAAAAAACTTATAAAGCTTTCGCCTGTCGTACAGTAATTTTTATACATTGACAATCAAAACTAAATAGGGTAAGATTTACATAGCAGGTCTTAAAAAAATCCAAAGGGGCTTCGGATATGAAAAAATACAGTTTGTTTTCGCGTCATACAATACCGTCCGCGTGGCTTATATCCTATGTTGTGGTATCTTTGATAACGGTTTTTTTCAATTTCATTGCATATGTAAAAATCGACGGCAGTGTTGAGAGGCAAAACGAGCGCTATGTAAGCGAAATGCTCGAAAACCGCAGGACGGATATTGACAATTTTACAAATCTTGTAAGCAATGTGGCAATAGAAATATCGCAAAGGCAAACTGTACGCAAGCTTGCGTTTACGAGGGACGAATTAAAAGACGAAAAAATGATGATGGTTCACGATGTTTTAAACGACCTCAACGTTTACAAAAAGCTTGAAAATGAGTTTGACGGGATTTATATTTATTTTTACAACACCGATTATTGCATAAGTATGGCGGGCGCAAACGGCGCAGACTTATACTATGAAACCAACATAAAAGAATACGGCATTTCAAAGGCGGAATGGCTTAAGCTTATGCAGGATAAGCAAAGCGGAAAATACGCGGTTCTTTCAAACGGTATGAAGGACACCATTACATATTTTTATTCGGTCTATTCGGTGGAGCGTTTTGTGCCGTTTGCCACAATCGCCGTTGAGGCGGACGTTAAAAAGCTTTTAAATTCGTCGTCAAACCCGTCGTATAACGGCAATTTCTACATCTGCACCGAGGACGGCGACATTATCGGCGGTGATGCGGAAAAGAACGAAAAAGCAAGAAAAATTGCCGATGAATACGGCATTGAGCGCGGTGTGAGAAATTTTAAGGGCGGTCTTACTATGATTTGCACCGAGTCGGACGGGAACGGCTGGAAGTATTTCTATCTTGTCGACAACAGTCTTTTTAAAAAGCTTATTCGCTCGGCACGCGCCGACATTGCATTTTTCAATCTTGTCGGCATACTTATAATGCTTCTCGTTGCAAAACTGCTGGTAAAATTCAACTACAATCCGATACGAAAAATCATAGACGCAATCGGCGGAAACCACAACGCGAGGGTATCGGAATATCAGGAGCTGGGCAACAAAATAACGTCGGTTATGCGCGAAAACACTGAGGTAAATCACAGAATAAAAAGCTTTGACAGCGATTTTGTCCGCGAGGCGCTCTTAACGCGTCTTTTGACAGAAACGCCGTCCGAGGCGGAGAAAATAGAAATTCTCGAAACGCTTAAAAACGCCGGGATTGTTTTTCCGTACGCAAAATTTGCCGTTTTGCTTATTTATATCGACATAAACCTTGATATGTTTTTCGACGGCGATGGCGACGCGGAGGGA